>Ga0210059_1002150_pt1 | contig 30594 bp, 21 predicted proteins | sample Ectturendosymbi2_FD_188042 | JGI IMG/M metagenome (GOLD analysis project Ga0210059, IMG submission 188042) | Ecteinascidia turbinata endosymbiont from Florida, USA - Sample 2 (SPAdes) (version 2) | ecosystem: Host-associated > Tunicates > Ascidians > Unclassified | place: Key West, Florida...
GTCAAGAGAAATGCATGATTAATTGAGAATTTGTGGTAAGAGGTTTATTTAATAATATAACCAGAGGTCAGGTCTGGAGATTGTTCTTGAGGATGTTAAAAATTGAGAAATTCGTCCTCTCACAATCGAAGAAGCATCGAACGTCGTCAGAAGTGTGCAAAGACATGATAGCAGACAAAAAATGAGGTTAATATTCCATGCTGAGGCACGCTGGTTATCCAGAGGAAAAGTGTTAGGGCGTGTGTTTCAACTGTGTCAGGAGTTGCGGGTTTTCCTTGCTCAACACGGATACCCAATATCCACTGATTTTAAGGCAATTTTTGGTTTTATTTGAATCTGAGTTCCCTGCCATGGATCGTGCAGCTGTTTACATACGAGGAAATTGACTTGGGTTTTCGCATGTAGCTGAAGCATCGCAGAAAACGGCAGGGCACGGCACACGTAACACTAAATTTAATGAAAGTCAATTTTCCTGCTCATGAAGTTTGTGCAACACCCAGTATGAATAAAAAAGAAATCATCTCATTTACTGTGATTGCTCCCGCTGAATTTCATACACCAGTTGTGAAAAATGTGGTTTTAACCCTGTTTCAATGGCGTTTTTCATGAGGGTCAACATCACTGACTGAGTTTGTTTTTTTCATTTTATTTCGACAAGAGCAGAAAATCCTTGATCGCAAAGGAAGGTTGTTGGCATGCGATCAAAAACGTGAATGGCTTATTGGGTGAGATTTCGGTATTCATGAATGCTGAGAACTGTGAGAAATGAAAGGAAAAAACTGCTAAGAAAGCAACATTTACAGCGTAAAAATTGCTTACATTTTACACTTTAACAACACTAAATTTTAGTGCAATGGCAAGGGTGTACAGGTTTTCTAACAAGTTCAAAAGGGTGTACCAGTATAAAAAAGGTTGACAACCACTGGTTTAAATCATCTACGGTCCTCGTCACGCGGCAATACGTGTTGATTATTAAAAGGCATGTGAAATGAAATCAAGTTAAAAAAAAAACTCAGTGCTGGTGCTCTCTCACGTCAACTTGTCACGTGGCCGCGTGATCACCCAAGCATGGCATCAAATATCACAATCATGAAAAAATGCGTTTAATACTCCGGCTGTACAGGATTAGCCGCCGTAACAAAATTGCACTGTGCCCGTGGCACGAGTAATAGACGACCAGGTACTGTCAGGTGAAATGAGTGATGTCGTTTGCTTCGAAACAGGAATAATTTTACAGGGTTGTGGCATAAAAAATGGCGCTGCACTGCCACCGGAAGCAATGGCGAAAGAGTCGATGACTTTTATAGTGTCGTCACAGCACGAAGCCACCCGTAAACATTTCACTGCTCATGGGCAGAGGTAGCCCAGGAATCAGCACAAGCAGAATTCGATTTGCACGACTGTTGGACGACGTCGAGGTGATGGCGGCGATACTGCGTTAAACAAAAAAGAAAAAACGCTCTTTCACTTCGGCGAGGAGTTTGCAGTTCGTCTTAAAGCGGAAACACGCAGCACTTCAAATCACGGCAAATGCCGCCATGACCGCGTCGCCAAGTTTCAAGAAAAAAAGAAAATGCTCATTGAAGTCATTCAGCAACGAAACAATCGCAGAGATTTTCAACAACAGCAGCTACTGACGTCTGCATCGGCCACGAACAATGGGAAACGGCATCACGTGGTTGACAGCTATGACGCATGACGTGATGTCGATCGCTACAGCGAAGTCGTGAAAAGCTACATTGCTCCAAAGCCAAGCACGAAGCCGACGCGTGATATTGTGTCAAATCACCGCACCAGGGTTCCTACGCAATATTTTGAATATAAATTTCCATATTGTTTCAAGACTTAACTTTTTCGATTGACATAGCCAGGTCAAATACAGGCACTATAAATCAGTTAGCGCGATGCAATCTTATCAAAAGTATGAGAATATAATATTATCAGAATGCATGTCAAAAGATAGTCAGGAAAATTATTTCCTTTTCCATACTAACAGACCAAACGATTTTTTCCAACTCCATAGGAACCCTGCAGCATTCACAGACGCAAGTAAAATATGCGGCGAGTTAAGTGCTGCATTTGTTTGTCTTTCCTGCACGAAGTTGCGCGAGACGCAGATGGCAAAAAAATCAAACGCAGTTTCTAGTTAATCCGAGCACCAGTGTTTTCAAAGCGGTGACGTTGCGACTGAATTCTAGCAGACGTTTACGAACAGCAGCAAAGTGAACCTTTGCATTGGGCCTGAGAAAATCACCTTGCACCAGACAAATGTTTTTTTCTGCCGTCTAAGGCTTGCATAGTGAAACAGTTGGCCAGGTCAAACTTTAAAATGAAAACACCTACTTCAACAAAAAACAATGTAACTGCGACTGAACAAACTTCGTTTAAAACTTTTTTTGCAAACAACTTCCACCCACGCCAAAGTGTTTCAATGTTTTTTAAATGCGTCGGAAACGTTGCTCGCAATTTTTGCAACGAGAAATACCATGTGTACTTTTCTTCATAACCTACGGTCAAAGCTCTTCTATTTAAAAATATGTACATTTACCATGTGAGGTAAGGTTCGGTGTCACAGACAGACAGACACACGCAACACAAACACAAAAAAATTCCGCCTACTGTCACAAGCTTGCTCGTTCAGGGTTCACAGTCGGCAGCAAAAACAAAGCAGCGGCCTCGTTAAAATCCCTCGCAAGGTGATTAAAGCCGACTGACTGCGAAAAAAGCTGCAAGGCAATCACAACGGAGCAGATCAGTATTGCACAGTAGTACAAAGACAAAAGGGCCTTGCGCGCGGCAACAAAGAGGCACCGAGACGCTTTGCTAACAATACTGACACGCAAAAAAACGCTTTGCTACTCTGCTGCGGATGATAAAACCAGACAAACAAAAGGTTCGCAAGCAGTAAAAACCGTAAGCGCGCGCATCGGTCGCTGCGATTCGAGCACAATGAGCAAGATTGAGGTGACTGAGAAGCAAATTGAATAAAAAACGAAACTGCTGAAATGGACAGTGGCGATTTGAGAGGGTGCCGCTTCAATAAGTACGTGAAAAAAACGAATCAAATCGGTCGGCGTTCAGCCACACATGCACACGTTCGAGTTTGACTCGGCACACCTGCCAACACGTCGCGTTTAGCTTTTGACGGGACGATCCGAATTCGTGTTGTACAGCAGCGGTTCATCATCTGTCGGGTTCTCGCTGTCAGGGTAGTCGTTGGTGGGGCTCAGGCCGAAGTCGACTTTTGGTGGGTCCAGGCACGGAATCGGAACCAGGTTGTTATAGATGGCCGTTCCGGTGATAAGAATCACAAAGCCGATTACCTGTAACCGTCAATGAAGACAAAAAATCGTCTATGGTAAACTATACAAAAAGATACGCAGATCCTGGGAGCGTAATTTGCGCGAGGGGAATAGATTTGCAGCGGGAAGTTTGATGCTTTGTTTTGTTGCGTCTTTCGAAACAATACAAACTTTCACTGTTGCGTAATCGCAACCCGCGTATTTGCTGAGACGTTGCACAGTCTAAATCCGATTCCTTAATTAATACACACAGTATGCTGCAACAATACCCGACTGCGTGACGTGGTCACTACCCTGCCCACGGCAAAGCAAAGAGGAAAAAAAGTCCTCAATCGTCATTACCTGTAGCCACTGGAAGGCTTCCCACCGTACTCCAAGACTTACTGCCCATATGACAACAGTGCGTATGCTGTCCAGTACCATCCTGCAAAGCATCAATTTATTGGTAAAGAAAATTAAAGCCATTTAACTTTGTTACACTAAACGAATAAATAGACTTGCAACATTAGCACCTTGCTAATACATATTGTAGATGCAGGCAAACGTAACGGGGTGTAAAATAAGCAACAACTTACAGCTTTTTCCTTATCCTTTTACATCACCACACCGAAGTTAATGTACATGCTTTACTTGCTGTGCCATGCGGCTATGCCATTATGTGGCTGTTGCTTGGTCAAGTTCGGAACAAAACACCCGCAATAATGAAATCGCGGCTGTATGCCTGCCTACACGATTTCAAGAACAGACGTTAGGCACTGAATATTAGCCCGCCACGCCCATCAGGGCCAACTGTGTGCGCAGCAAAATGTCTTCTCGAAAATACACCACAAAGTTACGATTCTCTCAGTACCTGGTGGTGGCGCTCAGTTCCTTGGTAACACTTATTCCGAAAAAGTTGAAGAACGCAATGCTGATGATGCTGCCTAGCTGCGCAAGGGCAAGCGTCGGATTGTGCCCCATCTGATAGAGACCGTCAAGAGCGTCTTCGAGAACTCCTCGAGGATTTCCGCTGAAGTCTCCGGCGGGGACGTAGTACATTGGGATAAGAAGAATGCCGAGAATGGTCATGCCAAAAAATCCTGCACGAAATAATGACCGAATGTTTGTTTGCATCGCTGACAAATGTATATAACTGTAAAGCACTCTTTTCTTCGTGGACTTTTCAATCTGATACACCGTTCTGATTTAAGGACGGCACAACAGCTAAGCACGAATGGTGACTAAGTGCTTGAAACAAAAACTTCCAGATATACCGCGAATTAGGTAGCGCGAAATCAGCCACAGCGTCCGGAAAAGAAGTTTCAGCACAAGCAGGGCGATCATTTTCCAAGACCATGCGCTTTAAATCAACGCGATTGAATTTAATCATTGAGGTTCATTTTCGCCGATAGAAGTTTAGTTTTGTGTACGAGAAAGAGTAGAAAGACAAAGCATATTATTCAAAGCTCTGAGCCTGAAAACGTAAGGAATGTGGGAATCTCTGCAAAAACGAGTTATTGTAAATTGAGAAAAGGTCAAAACCAGCCAAGTTCACATGAAAGTAAATATGTACAGGAATTATCAAGGAAGTCGTGAAGCTACAACTAACTAGACCAGCGTTTCTTAACCTTTTTCTACCTCAGCACCCTTTTGGTCCCGCCTAAGCAGTCCAGCAACCCCTACCATTGGTTAACACCTGGTTACAATAAGGATAAAGCAAAGACAAACGTATTCCGTTTGCTTTTAACCGCCACACATGAGACCTTCCCCAGCACCCCTTGAAATTGATTTCAGCACCCCCTGGGGGTGCTAGCACCACAGGTTAAGAAACCCTGGACTAGACAAATCACTGAATTTTCGTGCTTCTATTCGCCAACGCCCTACAGCGCTCCAATGATTTCGCTCCATCGCTTGCTACTAATTGAACATCTGAAGCGACAGGTCGAGTACCGAAGTATGGAACTTTTCTAGTCATTTAATTTCTGAGCGTTACTAATGGGTCTGCCCCTTGTCTTGAGCTTCGTTGTCAAGGGCGGCCGCGCAGAAACTGCGACCGGGAGACTTCCTTTCCAAGCACGTTGGCGCGTGATATTGCTGCGTGCTCAAAAGCATTGCTATTTGAAACGCAGCACATTAACCGCACCACTCTGCATCAGGTGTTTTTCTTACGCTAGGTAAGCTTGATCTGCTGGCGCCAGAATAGAACAAATCAGGTGCGAACAAGGTTTCGGTAAACAATTCACAGTCATTAAGCACATAATCAACCTAACGAACTGGTTTGGAAGCTCATCTGGTAAGCGACATACACACAAACGCAACTGCCTTCCACGAACCAGTTCATAACGATTTTATGCTTTGTGAAACTTGCTACAACATGTCAAACCAAATGGATGTGAATAGACTTTCCCACCACTAAACTTGTTCTTCACACTGATCTGTACCAACCAGACACAAAGACATGTTTTGTGCAACTACAGCAAGTTCTAAGATATGTACCACGAGTACATTACCTTCCCATCCAACAGCCTGCAAAGGGTGAATGTCTTTTCCACTGACAAATTTTTCTTCTACCACCATTTGGACTCCACTAACAATTTGGGCAATTAAAATGATCAGATCACCTGAAAAACATTGGCACACAAATTTTAGCAAGAATTACATCAAGGAGTTTAGCCTGCAGATCAATTCTGAATGCCATGAAAAAGAAACTATATATGCAAGATCAGTTTACATTGAACCTATTATTGCACTTTTACTTGCCATGTATGATAACCTGAAATAGAAAGCATAGAACATGTAACAAAAGCACCAAGTGCAACATTTGAAAAAAAAATTTTGCAACAAAGGGTAAATTAATAAGATGAAAAATAAAATTCTTTTCATAATAAAACTTGTTTGGCTGTGCTGTAAAGAACAAAAGTCGAGAGAATATAAGTCAGGTTGTACCCAAGAGCTGGAAAAGCTGTTCTGATCCTGTCATTAAAATTATGCAACAAATAAAACACATGTTTCAGCTAACCAAAGAATTGAGAAAATGGCAAACTAATAAAATTATTGTCTGTAATTCTAAAACCACATTGAAAAGTTCTGCTAACCCATTTAAAAATTGGCAGACATTTACGTTAATGTGCACCGACTATTTGGGGGGCATCAAATCAAAAAAAGCATATTCGTCATGTTCTTTTTATAATTACTTGCTGTTGTTCTCAGCAACACACATAACAAAGCACCATAACTGTAATGTTTAAACAACCTAAAAGACATGTGAACAAAATTTATTGCAACCACATACTGAAATGTATCCAATAAAGGACTTGCACAATTTTAAATTCTACATAGCACAATTTTTCTAGCCTTGCATTAATAAAAACAGATGATTCATGCACTGAACCAACATCTGCACATTAACGCTTTGAAGATTAGTCTTCCATTACTGCATAATGATGTAAACACCTGATGTGATGGGCTGTGTAAAATAATCAACAAAAGTTTGAAAAATGTAATGAAAACCATCCAAAAGATTGCCAAGTGAAGAGCAATGTGCATTTTACATGTAAAACATCTAACAACTGTGGTTCAAACTTATATGACCAAAAACTCAAGTGCTCTTTTCTCAAGTTCACATTTTTGAGGGTTGAATTAACATGGACTCCTCAAAACAACTGTTTTCCTAGCTCTAGACTAGTGGTTGCTAGCGTTTTCACTACCACACCTCTCATAAGTAATTGCCCTTTGTTTCAAGCCCCCCTGACATTAAATAAGTTGTGCAAACAAATGTACTTGTTGATAAATTTATTGATGAAACCCTCCATGTTGTAGAGCATGTAAGGGCTTATGCCCCCCTGGGGAAGTGTACCCTCCAGTTAAGAACCACTATTCCAGACCATGTCACCAATCAATGGACATGGGTATATAACATCAAAAGAAATTTGTTGCTCACATGGACATGTTATTTTTGCTTGCGCACAAAACCATGTCTTTGAATGCAATTCATACATTTTGTAAGATGTGGCAAACAGAGATTTAACAACTTGAGGCTTCCGCTGAATACCAACCTTGGTGTCAAATAAACAGATGTCAATTTTGAGGCTTCTACTAGCCTTCATCGCTCCAGAATTAAAACAAGAAGGATAATGGCACTTGGATTACTTGTAATGAAATGAACAAACGATTTCTTACATTTTGATGTATTTTATGCAAGCATGATAAAAACAGTAACTCACAGATTTACAATTAACAATGGGATTTCAGATTTGGGGTAAAGTCTCTTCATGACTAAATTGCAGTCCATGTTAAAAAGAAGAGATAACTTTTTACATAAATTGCTACATTTCACATACCAGTCAAAATTGCATTTGGTCCATGAGACTCATCACCACTATTGAACACTATGTCCGATACTCCAACCAACACAAGACCAACTATGACAAAGAAAATTCCAAGCCATGATTTTCTTTTTATGAAACGCCCCAGGAATGCTACAGACAGCAGTGCAGTAAAAACAACTATAGCTCCACGAAGCATTTGAAAGCTTGAAGCATATGTGTAGTTCAAGCCAACATACCTGTTGAAATAAACATAATTAACATTTATGAATTGCCTATCACTAAATCATGGCAATCGCAAATCAAATGCACAAAAAGATAGTTTTTCTGCAGTGCATTTACACTGCAAAATTCCAGTGCTTGATGAAGAACTTTCAACAATTTTACATTTTGTTATAGAGTAATGTTAATTCTAGTTGCAATTTCCATGCAGCTCAAAAATTTCATGCTTAAGTAACAAGGCTCCTGCAAAACACTGCTTGCATGAAGTTTTTTTAATTGAATCTTTTTCCTAAGGCTTATTTTTAGCCAAAATCTCCTTGATTCAAGGCATTTCAGTTCAGATTTCATCACTACTTCCAGCTTTAAGTGTTGGTCAGCAAAACCCATCTCCACTTGCTTGCACCATAGCCACACAGATAGTTTTTCAATGAATGCTGAATTTGTGGCACGTCATTAGCAGCACAAGTGAAGCTCTTACTTGAACCCATCTATTACCACATTGCATGCCATAAGGAGTTGTGACAGTAAGCAGTGTCACAATCTTTGAAGTCGGTACATGCTTCAAATCACTACCCAATGCCATAAAGTACACTTTAAAAGTGCCATCAGAAGCATTTATCTACTGCTTGAATTGATCTCGCCAATGGTTTGTGATTGGTCTGACATAATTGCAATGCATTTTTCTTGGTCAACAAGGTTTGCACAGCATAGAGAATGAAGAGTTAAGCAGAGGAGGATTTTGTGCCAATACATGCTGTTCACATAGTTCCATGCTCTGATAAACTCGTTTTACATTGATTTCCAACATGCTTACTTTGCAGTTAGTTTTTTGTTGTTGAACTTTTATTAATACTTTGATATTTCAGATAAAATGGCATTATTTTCTAGATTAAAAAATGGAGTGAGTGCTGAGAGCATGCTGCAATGGTGGTGATGAATGAGTTCTCAGATAAACAGAACGAGCTCATAAAGGACAGTGATTTTGAAAAATGTGGTGAAATTAGTGGTGAAATGTTCAGTGCAGATGGCAACCACGCTTATATAAAAGGTGTTGGGTATTTTATGCTAGATAATTATTTGTCAAGCTATGGTGACAGACACTGATGATGTGGTTTCAGTTGTGGCAACAAATCCACAAACTTCACCACCAGCAACCCAAACGGTGTTGAGAGCTCTCAGAGAAGGCTACGTTTGGGAGTGTATGACTCAACAACCTCAAACTTGGTACCACTGCTGGGCAAGGAGGGCCAACTTCTGCAGAACTTGTAGGCAATAACAAATTGCCTTGCAATTATTTCAGGCTTCTTACTGATGACATCATTCAACATTTCGTTATAGAAACAAACCGCTATGCCGCACAGAGTATTAGTGGTAAGGTGATGAAACTGCATTCTCAACTTGAAAGACTGGGTTCCTGTTGCTGTCAAGGAAATGAGCATTTATCTACGTCATGTTCTGCTTAACACTTTGAGAGCCAGGGTACGATATATTCGTACTTTGAAATCAGCCTAAAACCAGCAGTTGTCAGTTGCCTTGCCAACGCCATAGCTCCTCCGCAGCCTGACGCCAATTAGTGTCACCATAATCAAAAAAGAAAAAAGCCAGTCAACTTGCAACTTGAACATGTCAGACTACAGTTGTGGTGCAGCCAAGCTGAATACTGGCCCATATGGGCAGCAGATTTTCTAGATTAGATTTTGGTTTTTGGACTACTAAAAACACATTCATGGACCCCTAAAGCTGTATGCACACGGCATGCTTTTAGTGTGATGCGTCTGGTGTGTCTGCTACTGTTGCAGTTCAATACACCTTTGTATGTACATGTCTGCGCATGAAGTGGTGTGTTTATTGCGCATGGCCTGGGCTGAACAGATGATTGATACCTAAAAGTCAGCAATGATGTTGGTGTGCTGCAGTGCAAGACTGTGTTTCACTTATCACTTTGACAGCCAGGCTACGTACTTCAAAATCAGCCTAAAACCAGCAGTTGTCAGTTGCCTTACCACAGGGGTGGGCAAATTACGGCCCGCGGGCCGGATCCAGCTCACTGCCGTGTTTCATCTGGCCCACTTGTGCCTGCCGAAACCATGACTATAGTTTGTATGGATATAAATTTCCGTTGAAAATATCGATAAAACAAACGAATCGTCGACTAAAATAAATACCATAATTCCCCACGTATTATCCGCACCTGAGTATGATGTGCAAAATGAGCCACATATACCTCAAACTCACCCATCCGAATTATTTACGTCATTCTGAAACTCTAGCATTCCTGCCAAGACTGGTGCCTGATATATCAGCGTTTAGGACTGCAAATTTTTTTTTTGGAGAGCTACCTTCAAGGGCACTTTTTCGTGCGGCCGTGCACGCTGCAACACATGTCTTTTCCTTCTATCCAGTACATCAATTTCAGGACCTAAATCCAATTGTACTGTCTGTACTCACGTCACTTGCCAATCTTCCAATGTTATTCACTACATCTCCTGCAGCAAATGCCTATTGCTTTACATCAGTGAAACGGGCAGGCAAGCGATTCACTGATAGATTTGCGTTCTGTGAGCCGCAATGACTCTGACAAACCTGTCGCCTGCCATTTCAATAGTCCAGGCTACAGTAATTTCACTAAGGACTTTGGCCAACAATTTTCAACACAAGAGCTGAAAATCAAGGCAGCAGATATGGTTAAAAAGCTGAAACAGCAACAGCGCACCCTTATCAAGTGTTCATCTACCCAAGCGGCTGCCACAAAGGCAAGTTTTGTTTTGACACACAAGATTGCAATAAGCAACAAACCATTTTCAGATGCAGAATTTGTGAAAGACTGCATAGTTGATCAACCATCAACATTGTGTGTCCAGAAGCGAAGTCAAAAATCAAAGCAATTCCCATGTCAAGGAAAACTACAGTTCGTAGAATAGAAGTCACTGCTGCCAACTTACAAGAAAATCCGTTGAATACTGCAAATACATTGAAATGTTTCTCAACTGCTTTAGACGAGAGCACAGATGTATTGGACACAGCACAGTTGCTGATTTTTATCAGGGGAATTGACGAACACTTTTGCATCACAGAAGAATTGCTGTCCATGGAGAGTCTCAAAAGCACTACTACAGGGCAAGATATATTCAACAGTGTTATGCACTCTTTACAAAAGTTACAGTTATGTCTTGATAAGCTTGTGAGCATAACAACAGATGGTGTGCCTTCATTAACAGGGAAGCATTCTGGACTTATCAAAAGAATGAATGACAAGATTCAAGCTGATTACCCACTTCATAAAGTTCTTTCATTTCACTGTATAATTCATCAGGGAAGTCTCTGCAAGTCTGGGTTAGATTTCAAACATGTTGTGGATCCAGTAGTACAAGCAGTGAATGTAATTAGACCAAGAGGACTAAATCATAGACAGTTTCAGGATTTCTTTCAAGACATAGATTCCGATTTCTCCGATGTACTGCACCACACCAATGTAAGGTGGCTTAGTTTACGAAACATGTTTAAAAGAGTTTGGGAACTCAAAGAAGAGATTGTCATATTTTTTGAAATGAAAGATATAGTCTGTGACTTCTCTACCAAAGCAGAGAATACAGAATGGATGTCTGATTTTGCATTTGCTACAGATATTATGCAAAAAATGAATGAACTCAATAAAGAACTCCAAGGAAAAAGAGTATTTGGTCATGATTTATATTTGGAGGTTAAATCATTTCAAACAAAGCTTACACTTTTTGCAAAACAAATGTCTAATGAAAACTTTGCGCACTTTTCTCTCCTACAAACTCAGTCTGTTAACGCTACATCTGCACAAAGGTACAGTGGACACATCACAGGCCTGAGAGAAGAATTTGCCAGAAGATTTGCTGATTTCAATGCCATGGCTCATGAATTTGATTTACTGAAGTCCCCATTCTCATATGATGTTGAAACGGTCACTGATGAGTTACAGATGGAACTCACAGATCTCCTAGCTGACAATGCATTGAAGAGTAGTTTTGAAAAGAAACCATTGATTGAGTTTTATGAATCGCTTCACCCAGAGAAATTCAAAAATGTCTAAGAATTTGCAAGAAAAATGTTTGTGTTGTCTGCATCAACCAACATATGCGAGCAAACTTTCTCAAGTATGAAGATCAACAAAAGCAAAAACAGATCTCTTCTAACGGATTCAAACCTACAAGCTGTCTTAACTCCTTGAGAGCTGGTCTACGATATATTCGTACTTGGATTTCGGCCTAAAAAACAGCAGTTTTCGGTTGCCTTACCAACGCCCTAGCTCATCCACCGATTGCGCTAGAGAGCTGTTCAAGAGCTCAAACGGATCGGCCAGTCCAGTAGATTGCACTCGAAAAAAAAATTTTTGGTTGGGGGTTGCGGATTTTTTGTGACTGACGTCATATGAGAAGTAGTTTTAGGGTCATTTTGGCTCATATTGCCTGGCCTAAGGCCCAACCGCTAGGCCAAAGTGTTTCGCTGAAGTTTTCATTGGAAACTAGGCTCGAGTCCAAGTCTTTTCAGCCTTTGATCGACTTTCCAGCGTTTCTGGTTCAAAAATTATGATTTAAAATAAACAAATTAGCTAATTTGTCAAATATTTTTACTAACTTACATCACAACTTTTGAACCCGAAACCCCAGCAAGTCATCCAAAGTATCAAAAGACTTGGATTGTAGCCTAGTTTCCAGTAAAAACTTTAGCGAAATACTACCACCTAACGGTTGGCGCCCAGGGCCAGGCAAAGTGGGCCAAGGTGGCCTAAAAGTCCTTCACTTATGACGCCACTCACAAAAAACCCGCAACCCACAAGCAAAAAATTTTTTTTCGAGTGCAATCTACTAGACTGGCCGATCCGTTTGAGCTGTTGAACAGCTCTCTAGCGCAATGGGCGGAGGAGCTAGGGCGTTGGTAAGGCAACCGAAAACTGCTGTTTTTTTTTTGCGAAAATCGCCGAAACCAGCCGGCTCTAAAAGTGTTAAGAATCAGCACATGCAGCTTCAAGCCTGATTTAAACAAACTTGTGGACACATGCAGTAGGCTACATCAGTCCCATTAATCATAGTGCCACTTGTTACACTAGCTGTTTGTTGTACATTAGCTGTTACGCTAGTTATTTCTAAATAAATTGTTTGAACATTCATAGTTTTATATTGAGTTTTGATCCTCCGGCCCAGTAACCAAGTCTATTATCTGCAACTGGCCCAATCAGGAAAGTAATTGCCCACCCCTGCCTTACCATTACCATAGCTCCTCCGCCGATTGTGCTAGAGAGCTGTTCAAACCCTCAAACAGATCGGCAAGTCTTCTAGTCTGCACTCGAAAAAAGATTTTTGGTTGGGGGTTACAGATTTTTTGTGAGTGACATCATAAGTGAAGTAGTTTTTTGGCCATTTTGGCTCATGTTACCTGGTGTAGGACCCAACCGTTAGGCCAAAGTATTTCGCTAAATTTTCATTGGAAACTAGGCTTGAGTCTGAGTCTTTCAGGCCTTTGATCAACTTTCTAGCGTTTCTGGTTCAAAAGTTATGATCTAAAATATACAAACTAATTAATTATCTAATGAACTAATTCAGGTTTTTTAAGGCATTTCAGGGACCCGAATCCCTAGAATTGAAAATTGGGTCCCTAGAATCAGCAAAAATTGTCATCGGGTCCTTAGAATTACAGAAAATCAGGTCCCTAGAATCAGAAAAATCGGGTCATTACAGGTCCAAACCGGGAACCTAACATTTTCCTTTAAAAAAAACCTGAACTAATTAGTCAAATATGTTCATTACTTTGGATCATAACTTTTGAACCTGAAACCCCAGCAGGTCATCCAAAGTATCAAAAGACTCTGATTGTAGCCTAGTTTCCAATAAAAACTTCTGCGAAATACAACCATCTACTGGTTTGGGCCCAGGGCCAGGTGAAGTGGGCCAATGTGGCCTAAAAGTCCTCTACTTATGAAACCACTCACAAAAAATCCACTACCCCTAACCAAAAATATTTTTGAGTGCAGACTAGAAAACTTGCCAAGTCTTTTGAGCATTTAACCGGGTCTGTAGCACTGACCGGACCAGAGAAATTCCTGTGCAAAGCCACGTGCGATCTAGCTATTTTTGCGCGAACTGTTTGAATTAACCCGGCTGTGATAATGTTAACACTTTACTCTCAGAAGACAGATCTATGTCCGAGGAATTTGTTTACCTGTTCTCAGATGTAAATTTACATTTTTACCAAAAATTGTGTTTTGGGGCACTGGTTGTAATGTTTTTCACCTGGAAACAGTCTAAAACTATGGTCCTAGATTGAGTTTGTGATATTTTTATTAATCGGTGTACTTGGAAATCCATGCAGCACTACATTGTAATGATCATGATGATGTCATTCACACTTATGCCCTTTATGCTTGTGTTTCATCAAGATAAACGTACTATTGCCATCAATCACAGGCTTTTCTACTACCGCCACGCATGTATCCTTGTGTTCTTTCAGTTATTTGTGTGTTCCTTTGTTACTGCGATGTATGCTTAAGTCTTAGTGTAGCTATGTCCAACCTGCAGCCCATTCAAAGGTTTTGTGTGACCCAGTTTAGGCCTTCTCTATCTGTAGGCTAAAGCAAAAAACATGGTAAACGTTTTGTTGTCTTTACACTGATCAATTGCCAACATATCAAATCATTTCAAAAATAGTTGAAGTCACATACTACTGCAAGAAGTCTGGGTCTATCAGCGCCATCTTTCTGAAGAAAGTTTCACTTCATTGGAAGCATTTTTGATACTATACAAGCAGCTAACACTGGCATTACACGAATAAACTTTATCAACATACCTATATGTACTTGCCTAATTGTTTGCAATATCTTTCTTCCTTGCCTAGCATTTGGCAGCATATGAAAGCAGTTCCATAGAACAAAATCACAGTCACTGCCGCAGGAGCCTGTTCCCACCTAAGTGAACCAACTCAAAAGAACCATGCTTTCAAACAACCTCTGAATCACAGATTTTTGAATCTTGTTCCAAGATCTATTTTAGAATTCAGTCTAGGACCATAATGTTAAGCCATTTCCAGGTGACAAACATTACAACCACTGCCTTAAAACATAATTTTTGATAAAAACGTACATTTACACCCACCATGAATGAACAGTGCAAAGATTTTCAAAATGTAGATTATGTGCAGCAGGACTGAAAGTGTTATCGAAGTCCACTTTCAGTGCACTTTGACAGTAGGGAGTCTATATATGGCTTACCTTTCTTCGCAGATATTTTTAGATATAAATTGAAGTAAATCTGTCAATTCAAGGCCAGCTGCAATTATTACGGATATTAATAAAGAACTAAAAAAAAGATATTAATAAAAAACGTTTCTTAAGCTAGGTTTCCTTTGTGGAAAAGGCGACTCTGGAGACAGACAACTTTGCTAATTTCTCATTGCTTGAGGATGTACTCAACAATAACAAAGCCCTTTCACCATTTTTGTGTGTAAAAATGTGCGGTAGTTTAGATGGACTGCAGCATTATTTTAATCAAAAGGCTTCTGATTAGCAGCAGTAGAAAATACTTTGATAATGGCATGGCAACAGAAAAGCCAATGTGGTCCATGTCTTAGCAATACAAGAACTCGACTGGTGCAATGAGGTCAGCGCACCTGATCTGTGCACGAGAATACACATGGCGAAACTCCCTTGGCGCAAAGGACAAGTTGACACAAACCAGCCTGCACATTCAAGCATTACTGCTCAGATGATCTGAATTTTGATATGTGGATTGGCAATCTCCTTGTGGATCTACACTCCATCAGTGATGATGATCTTGCCAAACAGGGGCACATCCAAGGGGTCTGTTTGGCTGTCATGACAGGACCCTTTCTACTGCAGGTACTCAGCATTAAAGCTGATAAAATATAAAACACTGTCACTGCAGGTCTCTAATGCAGGTGGTTTAAAACAGGCAACAGCATTTCCCTTCTAATGTTGCATAGTACTACTATAAAACAACAACGCTCTGGACGTCACCGCAGTGGCCCAGACCTAGAAGTAATGATACAAAGGATATTGTAATATCCCATATACTACAGATCACTCAAAAGTGTAGCCTCATCACCAGTTGTAGTTTAGCAGACTTCATAAAAAACAAGCACAAAAAACTAAATCTAAATCAAGCTTAGACCCAGCATTCTATTGGACTCTGTTTACTATAAATACACAATAAATAAGACAATTCCATACATGAGTGATGTTCCTGTCATATCACACATGGCAGGAGCAAGAAATATTATTGGATTAAATTTTTGATTTCCCAAATTAACTTCATCAATTGAGCCACGACGTAATCTTTGCCTCTGATATATCTGCCATAATTTGAATACAATCAAACATGAAAATTCTCCAATGAACATGCAGACAGCCTGCAAAACAAACAAAATATTGAAAAAAAGAAACTTTTTTATCATCTTGGGTATCATAAAACAACTATATATATTAAAATTCATCCCATGTAACACCTAGTATTCTACTCTAACTCAAGAGTATTTGGTATGTTGAGAAAATCTTTACCTGCAAAAATGGATGATCAAAAGCATGTTCAGCACCATGGGGCCCAGGTGCTGATTGTGTGTCAGCCCACCTGAACATAATAAACATTGCCTAGAATTATAACAGTATACATAAGCCAAAAATCAGATAAACAAAGCAGTATTTTACCATCATTCAAACTAACCACACTATTTTTTGAAAGCATTAGACATTCCTAACACTTTGTATACTGGCCTATATATCTTCACATACTTAATATTTACAACAGATAGTGTTGCGATCAGACAGCACAAGGGGGGGGCTACCATGCAAAGCTTCACACTGTGGCAGCAGGCAACAATAGAGATCACAGGCTGTGCTCACTCTGTTATGGTTTGTTCACACCACTTACATATGGATGCAAACCACAACCCTTGATACACATCCTGTTTGTGGTGAATTTTGCATTCATGTACCAACCAAGAAGTTGCAACAATACTGGGCTAGGCACTATAAATTTGAATTAAAAGGGTTTTGCATCTATTGGATATCAGCTACAAGCTTTTACTTTCGAAATTTCATACATTTGCATGTAAAAACTATGAAGAGACATAGGGAATTTAACAACTGACTTGCTTCTTTGGGCTTCACTTATAGGGTGTTTCATTAAACTGGCATACGATTAGTAAACTCCCAAAAACAGCCTGGTATCCAGCTCGTTTTTGGGAAGGGAAAAACACCCAGCACTGAAAGTGTCAACATGACAATCAGCCCACCCAGTCCAATTCATAACAAGTGGATTTTAGCAAATTGAACCCAAATGCTAATAGTTATCCCACTAGTTAACTTATGCTCTTTAAAACATTAGTGGCAGGATGATGTGATTGGTAAATCAAAGCCATTGTGTCAAACACTAACGTCCAACACTTACCGACGTGATAAGCACTGAATTTTATGGAATACAAAAACACAAAATTTAATTATTTTAACTGAAACATGTGAAACATCTGCTGCATACACCATTAATACTTACTTGGTGGCCAGGGTATTAATAGAACCGGTTACCACCATTCCCACAGCAATTGCAAGCTGATAAGGAGTCCACATTGTTGAAGTCTTCAATGAAAAACTTAGCAAACAAAGGAGTGCAAAAGTTGTTTTTGCAAAAACAAAAGTTCAATTCACTATGTCAGAAAAACTAGCCCAATTATCTGATAAACTCAAATGACAATTTTCATTAATTTAAACATTAACACCTTGATGGCCGGTAGACCTATGAATATATCGTACCTGGAAATCGGCCTAAAACCAGCAGTTTTCAGTTGCCTTACCAACGCCATAGCTCCTCCGCCAATTACGCTAGAGAGCTGTTCAAACCCTCAAAAGCGGATTTGGCAAGTCTTCTAGTCTGCACTCAAAAAAAATTTTTTGGTTGGGGGTTGCAGATTTTTTGTGAGTGACGTTATAAGTAAAGGTGTTTTTGGGCCATTTTGGCTCATGTTACCTGGCCTAGGGCCCAACCACTAAGCCAAAGTATTTCGCTGAAGTTTTCATTGGAAACTAAGCTTGAATCTGAGTCCTTTGAGCCTGAAGTTCTCATCGGAAACTAGGCTCAAGTCCGAGTCTTTTGAGCCTTTGATTGACTTTCTAACATTTTTTATTCAAAAGTTACGATCTAAAATAAACAAATTAATTAATTATCTAATTAACTAATTAATCCAACAGTTTGTTTACTTTAGATCATAACTTTTAACCCAAAACCTTAGCAGGTCATCCAAAGTATCAAAAGACTCAGATTGTAGCCTAGTTTCCAAAAAAACAGCAGCGAAATACTACCATCTAACAGTTTGAACCCAGGGCCAGGTGGCCTAAAAGTCCTCTACTAATGACGTCACTCACAAAAAATCCACAACCCCGAACCAAAAACATTTTTTTGAGTGCAGACTAGAAGGCCTGCCGCATCTTTTGAGCCTTTGAACAACTCTCTACCGCTTCTGGTGCCAGAGTTACGCTCTTGTAAAGCCACGTGCAATGTTTTTTGGCGCAAAATTGTCGAACATTACCAGATGCCAAAGTGTAAATTATGAAGCATTGGTTCTTAACCTGGGGGTGCACCCTACAACATAGAAAGTTTGATCATTAAATTAGCCAATAAATACATTTTTTTTTATGCTTTGTATAAAGTCAGGGAGGCTTGAAACCAAGGACAATTACTTAAGGGAGTCTTGATAGAAAAATGGTTAAGAATCACTGTTCTAAAAGGAACTTTTCATTTTGAAAGGATGAAATAGCACAAGAAAAGACTTTTTTAGATTTTCCATGATAAAACTTAATAATTCCCAAAATAATGTAAACCACAACTGTCATGGCAGGAAGGCAACCAATTGAATGTATGGTCTACTAAGCAAACGTCACCCTGTATGCTCAGTTCCAAAGTTACGAAACACCCACAAGAAAAAAGCATCCTAAAACTTTTCCACATTCCATGAAGGTCGCAAACAAGGGAATCAATCAGCAAATTTTTTGCAAATAATTATCAATAAGTACTATAAAACAAGATAATGAAGTGGTAACATTTTTGATAGTTATAAGTGTCCAGGTCAGGGGTTCTCAACCGGGGATAATTTTACCTATTCTGGAGGTAAATTTTATGATGCTGAAGTTACAATACTGCCACCTTGTTTTTTTTACCATGGATGTAAATTTTATGGTGCAGGATTTATTTTCATTTGTTATCTTGCATTACACCAAAGCATCCAAACACCGCCTGACCAACAGCACTAATCACTACAGGATCTCACTTTGCCTCAATGCTATTAAATTCAAGCGGCACACATTGAGAAAGGTCATGCACTGCAGGATCCGACAGCGTTGCCAGATAGAAATAAAAAACTGTCGCCAAAATCACTTCAAAAAATAGCCAAACTCAGCAAAAATTTACCAAACTTCTGGAATTGGTTGCATCTCTTTAACAAAACATTAATTTTTTCACTGGAAATAAGTCATTTATAGCTCTTTTATATTTTGCCTTGTATTTTACTAGAAAGCGAATATGTTTTCATTGTTTTGCAAATATTTCTAAATAATCAGTTTCAACATTTTGCAAATATATTTGATAATTGATAATAAGTGTTTAATACCATGCTTCTACCTTCAAACCTTCACACTTTCGTTTGATTTCATGAATTTCCAAACCATCAGCAAGCTTAAAAATAGTAATGTACATATAAATATGTAAGAAAATACGTGCAAATATACGGGTCATACACTTCGCCAAACCAAACAATTATGAGCCAAATGCTTTCAAAAAATCACCAGAAATTTGCCAAACCGCCAAACTAAATATTTGTAGCCAAATGTTTTCAAAATTTGCCAGATTTCCAGAATGTGGCGATAAAATTCACCAACATGGCAACCCTGGGATCCGATCATGTGCCAAACCTACATTGAGCTCGCTTAAATACAGTTCTTTACCTGCTGTTACTCAACCACAGTCATTCACACCTTTTACAATAAAAGTGCGAACAGCTTTAAACCATCAAATTTTATTTTAATGAACAAGACAATTACCCGCAGCACCTTGGCTGCCAGTGTACGAATATATCAGACATGGAAATCGGGGAAAAATCAGCGATATTTTGGTTGTCTTACCAACCACATAGCTCCTCAGCAGATTGCATTAGCAGCTGTTCAAATGCTCAAAAGACTCAGCAAGTCTTTGAGTCTGCAATAAAAAAAAATTTTGGTTTTGGGTTTCGTTTTTTTTGTGAGTAACGTCAAAAGTGAGGTAAGTTTTTGGCCTTTTTGGCTGCTGGTACCTGACCTGGGCCCAACCGCTAGACGGAAGTATTTTGCTGAAGTTTTCATTGGAAACTAGACTAGAATCTGCGTCTTTTGAGACCTTGATCAACTTTCTAACATTTCTGGTTCAAAAGTCATGGCCTAAAATAAACAAAACAATTATCTAATTAGTGGATTAATTACTAATTTGTTTAGTTAGATAATAAATTTTGAACCAAAAACCTTAGCAAGTCGATCGAAGTATCAACAGACTAGAATGTAGCCTAGTTCCTAATATAAACATGACCGAATTATGACCACCTAGCAGTTTACGCTTAGGGCCAGATGAAGTGGGCCAAAAAGGCCTAAAATAACTCCACCTATACAACATTTTACTCCATGCCATTCTGCACATATGCTTGACGACCATCAGTCTTTGCTCGCCAAACAAGCTCGATTTCATGCTGGTGAAACTCTACCTACTTCAGGATTTGTGGACGAAGACAAATCAGCTTTAGAAGCATCCTATTAGGTTGCTTTGAGAATAGTAAAGGAAGGGAAGCCACATACAATTGGTAAGCGACTTATCAAGCCTTGTACTGTACTATAGATATCGTTGAGCTTCTTTGTGGAAAGGAAGCAAGAAAAAGATTTAGAATAATTGATATTTCACATGACATTTTAGATCAGGTAGCACGCAAAATTCGTGCAAGTCCTGCAAAAATAATCAGCTTTCAGGTGGATGAGTCAACAGATGTGTCCAACTGTGTACATTTGTGGGTTTACAGTTGGTATGTGCATGTTGGCAAATTGAATGAAGAGTTCTTAACGTGCGAAAGTTTGGAGGCAACAACAAAGGCTGTTGACATTCTGAAACAAATGGATTTCTTTGAACGAAATGATCTCTCATTGAATAACGTGGGCTCGCTTTACACCGATGGGGCTCCTGCCATGATTGGAGCCAAGTCTGGCTTTGTAGCTCTTGCGAAAAAGCGTGCACCACACTAGAGATGGCACAGGCCAGCACTTTTGCAGCCTGGCCTGCCTGGAGGTAACAAGAAACTGCCCGGCCTGTTTATGCTAAACCACAAATTGTTTTCTGGCCCAGACCGGCCTGTAATATAACGTAACCTCAAAAAAGCCAAGTAACAAGGCTGTGGCTACAGAACCATATTTGTGTTGTGAAGGGGTATAAGGACAGGAGTAAACCAATGGTCCAGTCGCTTATTTACTTGCAAGATCTGATATGATTACGTGCTTATTTGCCAACATTTTTTACTTACCTAACCATGCATATAAATTAAAAATGTAGTGTCTAGTTTACCGCCAAGATGCTGGCGGCAACAGATCGACTGGAGCTATTGTGCCGCCAGTCAAACATTCGGTCTCGTGGCATGACTTAATTCAAATAAAAAGGTCAGTTTGTCATACAATTGACGTGTTGCTCCTAGCATAGTGGCTATGCTTCACGTCTGGTTTGCCATGGATTTTTGGTTCGACTCTAACCTTGGCGACTTCCCTTTAACTTTCCAGTGTACGCTTGGGTGTTAGGTTTAGGGTTAGAATTAGGGTTAGTCTTAGTGTTAGGGCTATGGTTACTAAGGGTTAGGTTTAGGGTTTATCTTTTGTTTATGTCGTTTATGCCAAGCCTGTTGCCGCCACCGTCTTGGCGGCAAAATAGATCTGCCAATTAAAAAAAGTACATGATTGATTGCATTTAATCAGTTTGAGCAACAGGTTGAGGTTCTTGTTTTATCTACTACTCAGTACTGTGGTTCCAATAAACATTTTAAACCTGTTGAGAAAGGCAGTGGCTATAGATACGCCTGTGGATCTTGAAAACTGAAAACTTATGAATACACCACCTGTGACATAACAGTTACATACAACAAGAGTGCAGTAGGTTTGGTAGAAACGAACTAAACATAATAGATAAACCTTAAACCTAACCGTAGCCCTAATGTAACCCTAATCCTAACCCTATCCTAACCTAAGCTAACCTAACGCTATCCTAACCTAACCCTAGCCTAACACTAACCTAATCCTAACCTTAAGCTAAGCTAACCCTAACCTAATGCTATCTTATCCCTAACCTAACAGTAATCCCTAAACGTAACACCCAAGCCTAAAAAAGAAGTGAAGAAAAAAAAAACAAAACGAAAGTCGGCAAGGTGAGAGTCGAACATAAAACCATTAGCACAGTGGCCGTAACGCCTAACCACTATACCATGAGATCCATACCGTTTGAGTGACAAACTCAGTAAACTGACCCTTTCATCAGGACAGGCGTATCCGTAGTCACTTTTGTTGAGAAACGCCAAAAAATGCTTTGGTAGGTACCACTAAAATTTCTGTAAAAATTGGTATATAGCCTATAGGGCATCATAGGCTTACATACTGTAGGAGAGGTATGGGACCCATGGAACAGATTTTTTCAAACAGGCGTAGAACCTAGATTATCCAGCGAAAGTTGCTGAAATTTTGTTCAGTTGAAGGTTTATGGACCAAACTTGTTCATTTCAAGTTTTATAAAAATCAGTGAATGTTTTATATGTTTTTTTTTAGTTTGAAAAATTTTCAATTTTGTTCCGTGGGTCCCACCTCGGTGGGACCTTCGGAACACCCCATAGGGACCGATAGAACAATTCCTTATAGTAAATGATAAACAACAATTATCTCGATGATGCTTGCCAAATTTTTTGGGTATGTTCTTTCGTTGTCAAACATAACTTATCAGCAAAAATCAGTTCGTATCAGCCAAACTTTTTTTGCTATATACATATATATAAGTTTAACGTACAAATGTGAAAAATGTGAATTATTTGAGTGCTTTGCCAATGCTATTTCGCTATGTTTAAACAAAATTCTATTCGCATCATTCAAAAACTTCATCATACTTTTAGTTGCAAGTCATATTTTATGTGTAAACCAAGAAGATAAACTCACAATTTCTATAAAAACTTGTGTAAAAACACCACAAAAACGAAACAAAAGTTTGCATATTTTTAGGTTGTCTGCCTGCGGAACTAATGTTTAGGCTATATTACAATACATTTATATTCAATGCACGTAGAAAATCTCTGCAGTGTTTAACCCAGTTTCATCTAAATTCCAGATTATTTCCAATGAAACTTCAGGGTGATTGTACAGTATAAGGTTTTCAAATTGTTAAAAAAAGTTTAAAAGTATGAGGATTAAAAGCCATAGTTCGTGTTAAGCTTCTTGATTCTACTTTTCTGAGGCTGAGACCCCATGATGTTGCTTTCGAAATTCTCTCAGCTAATCCTGTACTGCTATTTGTCTCCACTCCCATTATTTTTGAATGTTGTTATCCTCAACTTTAGCACATTTTAATGCAAATAGACACGCTTTCTTTTTGTTCAGTAAGTACATTAATTTGGATAAGAATAGACCTTTGGAGCACATTCCTCTTCTTTGGCAACACAGACATTTGCACAAAATATACTTTATGTTAAGTTTACCTTAAAGCAGAAGGTAATAAACCTCTGTAAACCTCTGTTGGACTTTCTTTTGTGCAATGAACTTTTGCAAAATCAAGGAATTACAAATTGAGGGACCGATGGAACACCCGTGTTCCATGGGTCCCATCAACACCCATTTTTGAAAGGTAGTGCCTACTTTACTACCAAGATGCTGGCGGCAACAGATCGCCTGGAGCTATTGTGCTGCCAGTCGAACATTCGGTCTCGTGGCATGACGCAATTCAAAGAAAAAGGTCACTTTGTCAGGAACACGCTGTCCTGCCCATGGTGTAATGGTTAGGTAATATGGCTGCTATGCCAATGGTTGCCGGTTCGACTCTTGTCTTGTCGACTTTGTTTTGTTTTTTTTCAGGCTCCGCTTAGGTGTTACCGTTACGGGTTAGTGTTGTTAAGTTAGGATTAGGGTTAGAATTAGGGCTAGGCTAGTGTTACCTTAGTGTTAGGTTAGAGTTAACTTAGCTTTTGTTAAGGATAGGTTAGGATTAGTTTAGGGCTACGGTTTGGGTTAAGGTTAAGTTGTAGGTTTATCTTATAGTTATATTTACTTCCTTTCTACCAAGCCTTTTGCTGCTGCCATCCTGGTGGCAAAATAGACACTGCCTTTTTGAAAAAGTGCACGATTTTACACTGCATCCTAAACCTATCACCCCTATTTTCTCTGAGATATTTTTTAAACTCCCAACCTATCCTGGGAAACCTTTGGAACTTTCTACATTGAAAATTATGATAGACAAAGAAATCGCTAAACGATTGCAAAATATTTTACTGTGATGCCTCAAAAACAAAAGTGCTTAAATTTTTTTCAGATCGACACAGATTCTTCCTGTTAACGGCAAAAAACACTGTTGTCCATAAATACAATATTCACAACCACATACCAAGAGAATATGGTCATCAGCTGGGGAGTAATTTAAATGTATTTTCGGTCCCCGTGTTCCATGGGTCCCGCACTTCCCCTACTTACTCACTTACTGTAATTGACATTATACAGTACAGATAATTAATAATTAAACTTTAATTATTTGATTTAAAGTCAAAAGGCATTACCCTACAGAGAAGTGTATTGGTGCTACATCATCAAGTAATGCAAAAAAGTTAGTTTGGCTTCTTTTTACTTAAGCTCATTCATACAATACAGTGCTCAACATTTTAAGAAGCAGAAGATTAGATAAGATTTTGTTGCCTAAGTAAGGTACCTTGCATCGCATGCTGTTACACAGTGAGTGTTACACTCAGTCAGTGTAACTCTCACTCACAGTAGTTTTAGTTACGTCCAAGTTCCACGTGGGATAAGTAAGTTCGTGCACGGTTCGATTCACACACACGTCAAATTCTGGTTCCATATTGTTTAATCACCCATTGAAATTGCACACATAAGCGCCTTGCTTAAGCTGAGTTACAACAAAAACTGAACGACCTTTGTTCATCACAGTGGACCTGACAAACTCACAAGGCATACAGGCAACAACAACATCCGACATCGGTCAGTGATGCCAGGTTATTTTGTAAAAACAAGCAAGCAAATTTGAAAAACAAGCCCAGAATAGGTAATTTGACGGAAATACAAGCCCAACGTGCGTTTGGTCGAAAAACTAAAAAAACACAAAATCAGCTGATTGGTTAAATACAAAAATGGGAGACAATCTGAAAAAAACAAGCCAAAAATGAGCAAATTTACACATAAACAAGCCCAAAATTCGTTTTGCAGTCAGTTGAAAGAAAAAAATAGCCATAAAATTTGAAAGAAAGCAATCCGCAATACAGAAATCTACAAAAAACAAGCCCAAAAAACAAGCAAATTTTAGTCAAAACAAGCCCCAAAACAAGCATCCCGCAAGTCTTCAAAAAACCCCGCAAATCCACAAAAAAACAAACCCAAATTCGCGGGAAAAACGCAACGTTGGCAACACTGACATCGGTCTGCCGGACTACGGACGTGAACGAAGCAATGCAAAACAGCCACCAGAGATGAGCACGGAGCCGGACTGAACCTGGACTGAAGCCAATTTTTCCGGATCAAGATTGGATCGGACGGCAATTTTTTTGAAAATTGGCGAATCAGGACTGGATCGGACTGAGAAAATTTTTGTTGTTTTGATGTCGTTATTTCTAACCATATCAAAAATTTTAGTTGTAATCCCATTGCTTGTTACAAATTTTCATTTTTCCTCAATTATTCAAAGCTCCTGTATGATGGAGACCAACTGCAGTAGTTGGTGCATTGTTTCGGTGTTCGCGTCTCACCAGTATTGCTTTTGTGTAGTAAAGAGAAAAAATGTGTGTGCAATGTATAGCAACCAAACTAACAAAAAGTAAGAAGTGCTGTAAAAATGTTTGACTCCTCCCAATGTTGGTTGGTCTTGTGCAAACACCGATTCTGTAATGCATTACCAATTGACTAACCATTTTGTGTGCTCTTGTGAATGACAATACAATTGCGGCGATGATAAAGTGTTTTGCTCCTCTCCATATTGGTTAAATTGTGCTAGTACAAATTGTGCTACTGTGTGGGCTAACCATTTTTTTCCACTTGTGTCTATGATCGCGTCTGCATGGACCACAAGTCTGAAATAAACTAATATTATCATTGATTATTATTATAAGCCTGTCCATTAAATAGTAGTGTATATTTTGCCACCAATGGCAAATCTCTGTTGGGACTATTTGCTAGTCAAACTGTATCCACCTTTGTCCACATATAACGTTGAGTTCGTATTACTAGTAGCAAGGTGAACGTAGTGTTTAATGTCAATGCCTGCTTTGCGAGTGTTCAGTAGTTCTAATCTCGCTATTTGCTTTGGCTTAGCTATTAGATGCGGATGCTCAAAGCTATGACTGATGATCAAGCTATGACTGTTAACACGGAAAAAGGTTTACAAAAAATTTTGGATGAAACAAACAAAGTAGTAAAGAAATATGGCATGAAAATAAACATCAAAAAGACAAAACTCATGAAGAGTGGAAGACAACCCAGTACTATAAAGATAACTGTGATGGAGAAATACTGCAACAGGTGGAAGAATTCAAATATCTGGAAAGTATTCTTTCATCATCTGGATACTTAGAAAAGGATATCCGTGTTAGGATGTCTGGAGAAGATTGGTGAAGGTGAAATGACAGATAAGAAAACCAATGCAGAGGTCCTTACTCATGTAAAAGAAAAAAAGAGTTTGTTATCGGAAATTAGGAAAATAAAAGGAGGTGGATTGGTCATATTCTGAGACATGAGAATGTGCTGCGCACTGTGCTGGAAGGTACAGTCGTGGCCAAAAGTTTAAGACCAAACAGAGAAATTTCATAATTTTTTGATCCCGTAGCGTAATGAAAGTACACAGGTGTTTCTGATCTATGTATTTCATAGATAGGTGTCATATTTATATATTATTATCCATTTTACATAAAAAATATCAACATTCAGTATTTTGTATGCCCTCCTTTGACCTCTAACACCGCCCTGATCCGTCTCGGCATGCTCTCGATGAAGTTTCGGCACAGCTTGTGGGCATGTCGAGAACCCAGGATGACTTGATGGTCTTAATAAGCGATGGAAGACTAGTCGGATGCTTCTCAGCAACTCTATTCTTCAGTTCTACCCAGAAATTCTCAATTAGATTAAGGTCCGGGCTATTTCCCGGCCATTCCAGCAAATTGATATTTTTCGTCTTGAGAAAGTCCGTGACGATTTTTGCCCGATGGCATGGCGCCCCGTCGTACATAAATATTTCGCAATTATGCACTGCCATGTGTAACTCCAACTTCTCTTTCATCAATTCCAGATATTTTGCCATTCATGGTGGTTCCGGGATCGAGGAAGAATAGCCGGCCGTTCCTTGGGTTGAAATCGCACACCAAATCAGCACATTCAGCGGGTGTTTCATGGTTTGCTGTGTGAATCTTTCATTGTACCGAGTTCCTGGTGGTCTCCTCACAGTTCTCTTCCTCGAGGCAAACTGCTGAATTGTTGTTTCGTCGGAAAACAAAACTCAGGACCATTGCTGGCTTGTCCAGTCTTTGTATTTTTTCGCAAACTGCAAGCGCTTCAACTTCATTGCAGGGGTCAGTCTCGGTTTTCTAGCCGATTTCCGTGATTGAGGCCGAAATCGTCGGTTAAACGGCGACTGATGGTTCTTCTGCTGATTCTCGAACCAGTTTTCCCAAGTTCCGGTCGAATCTTTTCAACTGAACACGTAGCAGACTTCACGACACATCTTTTTATCAAAATATCGTCTCGTCAGGTGGTTTTCCGTAGACGACCGCTCCTTTTACAATCTGAATAAGATCCACAATTCTTGAACATGATCACTGCCTGATGCACTGCTGATTTGCTGACTGCAAGGCGTTCACTTATTGCGCGTTCAGTGTATCCTTCCTGGCATAGAATCACGATCTGAGCTCGCTGTGCCTCAGAGAGAGACCGTTTCTTACCCATTCTGAGGCAAGAAAATAATGACGAAAAAACAAAAAAACACAACTTCACTGCTGAATGGTTGACTGTTTACGACTTGAAACAGTCTCCTGCGTCACACTCTCGCTCACCGGAAAGGATGATGCAATAGCGAATGATTTCTGATGCAATACTGCGGAACACGTAGCTTCGCACACAAAAATCGACTTTGGGCTTAAACTTTTGGCCATGACTATAGAATGAAGGGAAAACGCCTAAGAGGAAGGAAAAGAATTAAAATGGTAAATGATATCATGACTGGCAGTTATGCACAAGTGAAAAGAAGAGCTGAGGATAGAGAAGAATGGGGGAGGGATGTCATGAGAGACCTGCCGTAAGGCAGATTACCTTGATGAGCTAGTAGAGATTACACCCGTGATGGGAGCACTATTTATGTACTTCTTCGAAAAGTTTCGCGTTCAGGGCTTAGGGTTATCGTTTAGGGAAGCTATGTGGAACGGAACTTCCTTACTAAGCCATTATGTCACTAACTTCGTGAGGGCCGTACATTAAATGACTAACTTTCATTTTACAGTAATGCAAAGTTTAGTTTAAAGCTAGTGCTATAGCCTGCTCCAACTAGACAACAGACGATAGTAGGCCTACTTTAGCCAACCCTAGTCCAGGTACGTAGCAAACCACTACTATAATGCAGAGACGAGCGGAATGTTACATTTTGCGATCCAGATCCTGTCCTGATTTTTTGAAACACAGTCCAAGTCCAAACACAGTGCAAAATTTTTTCGAATGTTAAGTCCAAGTCCAAATGTAGTCCGAAATATTTGAAAAATGCAGCCTTTTAACAAACAAAATGCCGCATTTCTTTTCCATTAACTAAGTCCAAATCTGTTCCGGATCCTAATTTTTGAAGAGTTTCACAGTCCGGATCCAATCCAAATTCAACAAAATATGCAATAGTCCGGATCCATTCCAATCCAAGTCCACTCCAATGCTCATCTCTGCTATAATGTATACTGAAAGAGCTCTATCTTGCCTCACAAACAACAGACTCATGCTGACAAACTCAGAATGTTCAATCAGGAAGGCATGGGCCTACACTACAGTACTGAGATTACGCCACAGACAGACTTGGAGTCATGTCACAGAAGACTTCCGAAGATGCTATACAAATGATTGTGCAACGTGCAACTTTTTCCAAGAGTCTGAATCCTCAAAATATCGAGAAAAGCGTATTGGATATCCTTATCCGTATCCGGTCCCCGTTTGAAAGCAGTTTTTTGGATATCCGTAACTAGTTACAAACTCACTATCCTGTCGGATATCCAACCGGCAAACCGGATAGTGATCATCTCTGGTGTGAAGAGCTTTAATTTTGGCAGTGTCTAGCCGTACGGCACCGTATCGTTAGCATCTGGGGCTAGACGTACGGCACTCTCATCATGGCGCCCTGTGATTGGTGGAAGCGGTGGTGCGTAGCGGTTCGACGCGGTTTACGTCGTGAAGAACGGTGAGAGCAGTGCTGTCACTTTTAGGGATTTTGTCCCTAGATTGGAACTTTTGACCCGTTTTAGAGATTTTTGGAAAAGTATGAAAATGTGAAAAAATGAACTATTTCAGTTTATTTTGCAAATCATATTTGGTTCTGTTTTCACCATTTATCAGGGCACTCCGATTTTATGCTGCACCACGGACACCTGTAAAAACCATAAGATCACTAAGATGGCTAAGATCACTAAGATTGCTACGATTGCTAAGATCGCTAAGACTGCTAAGATTGCTTAGATCACTAAGATTGCTACGATCACTAAGATCGCCAAGGCCACTAAGATCGCCGTGATTACTAAGATCGCCAAGAATGCGAAGAACAGAAATTAATCTTAGTAATCTTACTAATCTTAGCAATCTTAGCGGTCTTATTAATCTTAGCGATCTTAGCACTCTTAGCAATCTTAGTGATCATATCTTGGCAATCTTAGTGATCTTAGCGATCTTAGTGATCTTGTGGTGTTTACAGGTGTCCCTGCACCACCACAGATTTAGGGATTTTTAGGGATTTTTTGGTACTGTTTTAGGGATTTTTGGAATAGCATTTGTGAGAGCCCTGGGTGAGAGTGGTGAAGAGCATCTTTGCGCTGAAGCGCGTCGTTGAGCAGTGAGAGTGAGCGTGGTGAAGGAGCATCTTTGCCGTGATTCACAAATGGTAATGGTTTATTGTTTCATATGACTCAGCCAATAAGCAGAAGCACCATAAAAGCCATCGCATGCAGTAAACCAACCATTAGCGAAAATTAGAGCAAGTGAAAACACAATGGCATAATAGCTGATCGGTGTAAACAAAGACGGGCGCTGTGTCATATAGGATTGGCGAAAATGGTGGCGGTCATCTGGACAACTAACCCCGGTTATCACTTTTTGACAAGTGTTGAGAAACAACAGTTGGAGATCAAATAAGCATAATGAAAAGAAAAACAGAAAACGAATGAACGCAGAACATGGTGAAGAAAATGTACAGGTGAAAGCGCATGCCTATGTACATAGATGAGTGGATCGAATTTAAGTGAAGGAAATTGGTGTGGTTAGAGTA
>Ga0210059_1002151_pt1 | contig 30589 bp, 18 predicted proteins | sample Ectturendosymbi2_FD_188042 | JGI IMG/M metagenome (GOLD analysis project Ga0210059, IMG submission 188042) | Ecteinascidia turbinata endosymbiont from Florida, USA - Sample 2 (SPAdes) (version 2) | ecosystem: Host-associated > Tunicates > Ascidians > Unclassified | place: Key West, Florida...
GGAAGTCGAAAACACTTCAGAGCAACCTTTCCCAGTTGATGGTGAAACCCAAGTCGAACTACTCCAAAACCTCCCTCACCCAGTTCTCCGGCTTTTGTTCGTAGACATTTGAAATCCATGGGTTTCAGTTTTTGTACTGCATTTGTTTCGGAACATAATGTTTTTGACTGTTGAAAATATTGTATTAAGCTATTTCCTGATTGAAGTGAATTCGTAAATAAACACAAATCAGCAGCACTTCTAGCGTTTTAAAGATCATTTTTCTTAAAATGACATCTATTCTCTTACTATTTCTACCACAAGATCAACGTTTTTTGTATTACAGTTTATTTACACTTTTTATGATTTGAGTGATTTTATCAGTAGGCCTGCTACTATATTTGTTTTTCACCATTTCAACAGAACTTTTTTTGCTATTTCAATGTTTTCAACTAATTCTCGTCTGCACGGCCTTTCATGATCCGAACAATGTGTTAACTGCTTCTTGTTTTTTTGAATGTGCCTGATTTTAGCATTTTGCTCGTTGCTTTTTACAAAAGTTAACTTTACAGAACGTCAGGTTTGGTTTACATGTGTTCCCTCCAACACAAAAAAAAATTTAACATCAGACGCGGTTATACGTTACTGTGCAACATTGCTAAATGTTCATTCACTGCCACAAAAATTCGTTACCTGGACTGATCCAGCCATTGTCAATTTTTTTAAAGAACTTGAACTCTATTCCAACAATATCAGAATTTTTCAGAAAACGACACCAGGAGAGAAACAGTGAAACCAATAGTCTTTTGCAATCTTACGAACTACAAATGCTTCAAATATAACTGAATAAAATAAACAAGACATTATGTATTTTCACATCATTTGTATGTGAGTTGTAGAAAGTAATAAAAAATACAACCCTTATCTTTAACATTCTTTTAGATTGGAAAATTGCAATGGATTTGCTTTGTCTGCTGTTGACGAACTAAACAACCAATCGTCACCAACTAAATAGCGATGTCGTTATTTGTAGTTTTGATTGTGCGCAGTTCAGTAGCGCAACAATAATAAACCTTTCAGTCATTACCAGGGCGTGCACAACCACCTGAAAATAACATAGTTTTTTTTACACAACTAACAAACTTGCAAATGTCTCGTCATCGTGACTTCTCAAGTTAAATACTACTTTTTAATTCCATGCGATATGAGTTTCATCAAGATTTGCTTCGTCCGAAAAATTCCTTTGCATTTTTCCTAACTAGAGATAGGACCAACAAAACGGCTTTGTTGACTTCACAATCATTTTGCAGAGAGCAAGTTTCGAGTTCATATTCCGTTGTGCATCTGCCCCCCACAACATCTCTCTGCGATAGATAACCTGCGCCCCCTTTTTTCTTCGCAACTCTATTTTTGCACGACCGTGACGTCGTGCATAAACGCAACTGTCCTATTGCAGCTTCATGTAGATGGGTCTTTCCACAATCCGGCCTTAGTAACTCTTGAGCAAGGAAAACGTTTGACCATCCCGATTTTATGACAAAGGCCCTGGGGGACTTTGACACATTGTTTACTGACCTTAGATATTCATCCCAATGTAAGTAAACGAATGGATTGGTGAATTCCACCGCTGTGATTCCATGACTACCCCTCGTGACCATTTCCACCAACGCTTCCACGCTGGATTGTTGCGCAACAGATTACAACAGTTTCTGGCAGGCAATGAAGCCAGTCTGCCGAAACTTAAGTTCCTCTTCGTTGTGTATAAAGCCAAACGTGCCGCGAGCCAATTACGCAATGGCAACGAAGCGTGACCATAACGGTCGCGTCAGATTGAATGAAAGCGCTAGAATAAAAATTTCCGTTGTAACTTGGTCATTCGTGTGAAATACGGAAATAGTTTGTTATCATACATCCGGAATTCATTTAAATGCAAGTAAAATAAATGCACAGAAATCATTGTTTATTTTGAAGAACTTCGCACAAAAAAACTTCGGCGCCCAGGCAGGTGATTGACAGAATCATAAAGCACTATGTCCACATCTGATATCTGGGGAAGATAAAGAAAATCTCCTCCTATAATTAGATCAAGCTAAAGTTTGAAATATTGTAGAAGTTGAAACACAAAAGATAATTTCGCTAAGAAAATACTTGTAAACTTTATTCTACTCCTATTACTTGGATATCAGAAAAATCAACCAAATAATGCAAGTGCAGTTGAGAATTCGTGGCAAGAAAAAGCGATTGCCCAATCGTATATGCTTTCAATATTTCATTTACTTTTTCTCGTCAACGTTTGGCTAATTTTTTTCAACAATTTACCTTTTCTCCGAAGCCAGTGTAGGTTTTGTACAGCCACGTAACTACGAGCTTTGCAACTGAATTGACCATCTGGGAAACAACATGAAACTGAAAGGGTTAATTTGAAATACACATGCAACCTGCCACAGTGATGGTCTTCAGTCTTGAATATGCATGAATTGGCAAAAATTTAACGGTTTCAGGTAAAAAATTGACAGATCTTCAGACATTCGAAAATAACAAATATTCAAAGTCGGGAAAAACGTAGAAAACATTTTTAAGTCCCAGTCGCTTTCACATATTACATACGGCGTCCGTAAGTTGTCGAGGGACTGGGTCAAGAAAAAGGAAGTGACAGAGCATTCAGATTTCGCAACACTTCAACATCTCTCCTCATAGGCCATTCAAAACAAAACGGCCAACGCAAAAATCATGAAGATGCATCAAGAAGTCTTTGTAATAGTTGTGTGCAGCCTAAATTTTTATTTTTTGCTCAAAATAGTTATATTATTTTAGCAAGCTCTAGAGCCAGTCAGGACTCTTTTTTCTTCACTTTGCTATTGGTTTCGGTTGTTTCGTGACTCTTTCTTCGCGTGTGGATATTAGCCATCTACCTTCTTTGTTGAAAAAGCGTGTCATAATGTCAGGTAATGACGGTTTTATACATGACCGCATCTTCTGTCCCTCCTGTTGAAAACAACAGCATATTGGGCATAAGGTTGGAAGACAACAACAACCATGGGGTTTCACCATCATCCTTCAACATCAAGCGTTTCAAGTCACCCGATAGCTTTGTCATATATTTCTTAGACCAGAGAGCAAAAAAACATAATATTTTTTACCTGGGATCGGAATATGGACAGTTGCACTTGCGTCGCTATATAACACACAAAAGAAACCACTGCGGTTTTCGAAGCAAGTTCTGATATCCTTCTGGACCTAATCGAAACTGACCAGGATGACTGTGGTGCAAAGCTGAGAAGCTAAGAAATCCTGCTTCACAAAGCATTAAAATAACGCATGGTCGTCGAATTCTTCTGCATAGAACAATTAAAGGTGGTGTTTGGAGACATGCACTTCAAACTGGCTGTGGAAAATTAGCATAATAAAAAGGTTTTTTGTCAGCTACATACAGGGCCGGATTTACCAATAGGTTATATCACAGGGGTGGCCAAATTGCGGCTCTTCGAATGTTTGCATGCGGCTCTTTGAACTTTCCGACAAATTATGTATTTGTTTTTTATTTATATTGCAAAATGTAGAAATATTGTAAAATGATGCTGTTATACATAGCGTTCCGTACACCATACTTTTGCAAGTCGTTCCAAAAAGATTTATGATGTCACAGAAGCGTAGATTGTGCAAATAAATTTGTGTTTTTAGATTTTTGTTTTGCGGACTGGGGGGTAGCCAGAAATTTTGATTGGGAGGGACAAACAACAACCGCGTCTCAACATGTGAATAATTAATACCATTCTTTTGAAAGCATCATCAATAAAAGATGTATTTTTCTGGTGCTTTTTTCTGAGTAATTACGTTCAGATTTAAGCTTGCAAATAGAAGTCTATCTTCATTGAATTGACAAGTTTAAAAAATTTGTTTTTAGTAAAGTTCCAAGCTTCGACTTTGAATCAATGCCACCATTTGCTCATAAGCCATTCCTGCAAAAGCGCTAGCAATCCTCTCAATGCTATAAGTGCACGATCTGCAATATGTTTTTTGCAGCCAATATTGCAGGTGAGCAAGAAGTCATCGTGGCCACCATGATGATTGCGTTCTTTTATATTTACATACTTGCTGATTCATGCCAACATGCGTTTAATCGAACCCGAGTAGTGACTTTGCTTTAAGACAACGACTCCCGAAGTTGGTCTATAAAACTTGAGCGTACATAAGACGTAGATCTTATCCAATTCTTGAGCGACTGGGTTGACGTATGCAGCTGATAATGTAGGCTAGAGGCCCTCAATGCGTTTGAAAAATGTGTGGATTTAATGTCATTAAACGCTATGAAATGCGATAGTTACACATGTCCTCTAAACAAACTTGCATATGTTTGACCTACTCAGTCTACACAAAGTGTGAAAATGGTTGTGGTTTTGTGAAATGAAGCCACAATCATCACCACGACTCTGCAGTCCAGTGAAGTTAAGAAATACTTGTCGCCGCCGATTAACACAGCGGTTGTTAAGTTGATATAGCCCAGTGGTTTCCAAAGTATGGGTCGAAACCGAAACAAGGGCCGCGAAGGGTCAAAAATGGGCCGCGCCAAGGTGATGTGTATTATTTTATCACACGTTTCAAGTAAAAAGTACTCAAATTTATTTTGACACACACTTTCCTTGTATTAGTAACTGTTGTGCTAGGCCACCGGGTCTACATAAAATTGTATACTTTAATTGGGGGTCAACGTGCAGAAGAGTTTGAGAACCACTGATTTACACTATACACAACCATGGGCGTTGGAAGGGGGGCAGGAGGGGTCCTTGGTCCAACCCTAGGTATTGAAATTTGACATTTCGATATTAAATTTCTAGCAAAAAAAGGTTGTTTTCTTAATTACGAGTGGGAAAATGAAATTTCACCATTTTTGGCCTCCCCTAGTAAAATTCTTGGCTTCCCCGGAAAAATCCACTAATGCCCCCCTGGAAAAAATTCTTCTGCCACGCATGTACACAACGGTTGATGAATCATGGGCAATTGGTAAAGCACACTGCTTTGAATAAGTTCAACTAACACAGGGGTCCAGTGGCGGATTAAGGGGGGTGCTGACTGGGCTACAGCCAGGGGCCCCCAATCCCTAAGTCGGTAAAAAAGTGTAATATGTGAGCAATACACAATACGCTGGAAAAGATACCATCGCCTGTTGGAACTAATAAGTAGGCGCTCTGTGCTCACTCATTGAAATTGCTTCGTTGACATAAACGTAATTGATTCTTTGGCGTGTGGTCTGGCCGACACTCACTAACAAGTTAGTACTCCAAGAACTAAAAAAGTTAAGGTATTCCATCCGCTTGCCTTATTTTGGTTTCCGATGTGTAGGGGGTATCCAGTATATCCACGTCATTTGAACACCTTTCTGCAGACAGTCCCGAAGGAAGCTGTGAACTTGTTAAGTGGTGTCAAGTCTCCCAACAATGGTGAAAGTAATTCGATTTTAGTTTAGGTAATAAATCATGGTGTCATAAGCAGGAATGTAGTATTAATGAAAAAGGTGTGGGAACGCACCCAAAACACTAGCAATTTCAAAACAGCTTTAAACTCATTTAAAGCAAAACGTAAAAAAGGTGAAGGAAAGCCGTTCCCATGCGTTCCCGCCCCACTCAACCCCTGGAAGGACTGCCAGAGTTGGTATATACGCCACGTATATATCCTCGTGTACTTTCATGTATTTGTGTGCACTTTGTTGCTGCGATGCATGTTTGAAGTCTAGCGCGTTGCGTGTTCGAGTGAAGACCTTACACCAGTGGTTACCAACCTGTGGTACGCGTACCAGTAGTTGTACGCAAAGGCCTTCAAGGTGATACATGAATAGACCTACTTTCTGTTTTTCCTCGCAAAAATATATTCACAGCTATAATTTCTACCTGTTGGGTTCTGTTAATAAATTCCTAACTTTTTGTGCAGCCTACTTCCCTTGTTGGTTTCTAAAATGGCCATAATAGTTTCTCACACCCATTTTCTTCATGTTGCATTTGTCAATTCTGGTTTTCCAACCTTTTGATCAAATTGTGTTTGGCACATTGACCGTTCCTGAAACAAGGTGGTATGCGTTGACAGTACGGGACCGCGATCAGAAAAGTTTGGAAACCACTTAATTGTATGCGATCAGAAAAGTTTGGGAACCACTGTCTTACACAATACACAATGTCAACTAGTAGTCTAAGACCAATTCTGGTATTGTTGACTGTACTTCCAAGATGAAAGTTTGGACATTTTGGTACATGCTACTTTTATGTGAATCGCTATTATCTGGTACAATTCTTGATAACTGGCTTAAAACAGATAAACGCAATAATAAAAAGAAAAGTGGACAGATATCGAGTTACTTAAAACGTTAACTGATGACAAGAATTAAACCGTATCAAGCTGTTCTTAGTTCTGCTTACATTTCGTTCAAGTAACTCTAAGCTTGATCACGCTAAACTCAATGACTTTTTCGATTTACGACTTTAGTAAGTCGTAAGATGTGCTTTTAGTTAAGCATTTTGTTGAGTGCCATTTTATATACTACTGTAAGTGCAGTATAAAAATAAAAACAATTCAGTAGTGTTATGTCTGTTGAATGAACGCAAACCATACGTACTAAGTGAAAGTGAGTTTCACAGCAGTTATTGGTAAGTGAGTGCATGCTCTTGTTTTTGCTATCAGCCTTGCTGATTTGTCATTGATTATAAACAGAAAAATGAAGTACTGAATTGAAATGAGTATAATCATTATTTTTACCATATCAATTTGGGACATATCAAATTGGGCCCAGTTTGATATGTCCCAAATTGATATGGTAAAAATAATGATTATACTCATTTCAATATGGTAGGAAGGTTAAGTTTTGGTTAGGTCAGTGTTATTTTGGTCAGGAATCTGGTATGGAAAGTTGATATGTCTGAAAATAATTATTAAAGAAATGTTTATCTACCCAAAAATGTAATTTGGATTTACAGTAGAATTTGCCTAATTCGTCACCTCACGGGGATTAGAAAAAAGTGACGATTTAGGTTGTTGCGATCGGAAATCTCGAGCGGCATGTGCGCAAAGCTTCGCACCGTGGCAGCAAGCAACAATAGAGATCATGCTCGCAATCTCTCTTCGCGTACACTAGTCATCATGTTCAATCGTTCACACGTTAATATCGGTAGAGCTACCAAGTCGCAATCTCTCTTTCTATTGCTTTCTCGCGCTTCATATATAATGGTGTTATTCTTCACGCACATCCCGTTCGTGGTGAATCACACAATCAACGCAACACCACTGGAGAGGTTGCAATAAGGTGAAGTTACGAATTACGCAAACAGGTGAAAACTCTATCACAGCAGCTCGTATACTTTATCATTGTTACTCGCATACATAGTGCTTTTATTTGGAGTAAAATACATGTTTATGACGTTATGGTTGTTTACCAAAATTAACTCTTTAATTCCTCTACTCTATCTAGACTCCTCCATTTAATCACCGTTTAAATCTTTAATAAACCTTGAAGACTTTCCGCGTTCACTCAATAGGGAGTCGGGTCGCGCTTCGCACCTCGTGTATAAATTCTATAAACAAATTGCGAGGTGCAACAATTTCAGATCAAGATCCTTAATTTGTTTGAATTCCCACACGTACTAGCTTCTCAGACATCAAAATCGACACTGCAAATGACGAATTAGCCGAACAAAACGCTTCTGAGGGATAGAAAGAGGTGACGAATTGAGCAAATTGACTAATTAGACGATGGCGAATTAGACGAACAGAAATCTACACAAAAGATAGGAATTTTGCCGGGACCGACTAAAAAGTAACGATTTGAGCGAATTAAACGATGTCGAATTAGACAAATTCTACTGTATATGCATATACAGAGCTCCGCTAGCACGACCATCCACTGGACGGCGCTCAATTGGTAGTGTTATTGGGGCTGGTGTGGTTGCGTCACACTTGCATTCTTAAAGGTTCTATGTATTATCGTGATCATTTCTACAACTCTTTCCTTGATTACACGTTATTTACCTTTCTCTTACGCGCTGCCATAGTCTATGGTTACTGTACTATAAAATCACAGAACGCAAAAAGTCGATGTCAGCAGTACAAATTCCTGAAGAGTTACAGTATGAGTTTGTTACGCCACTTTGGCACTTAACTGCTTTTGCACTCTCGCCTACATCCCTGTATCGACAATGCTTCAGAACAACGTGATGCAGCTAAGCAAATTACTGCTGACAGGTTACCAGTTTTCCAGTGTAAGGATACCGATAGAATATGGTGGTCGTGTTGCGCGGTGCTTGATTAGCAATTTTGTAACAGCTGGACTGTGACAGAGGTGGTCACGTTAGTGAAACAAAGGAAATGCATTAGCCTGTAGGGAAGACCGCGTTAAAGTGGTCATGATAGCGGGGTGATCGTCGAAGGGGCGTCACTGTACATTCAAAACATTCTACCGGTGTTTTGTGAACATTTAGCGATATGGTTTCAAGTCTCCAGCAACAAATGGAGACTTGAAATCAATGAGTTTCGTTCGTATTGTAACGTCCATATTAGTTGACGATTTGTTTTTATTGCTCAAGCCTTTCTTGTTTCACTAATACAAATACTTCAGTTCGTTCATTTACTTTTTCTCTATTAACGACAGATTTATATATATACAGTAGAAAGGGCCCCTCTCTAAATTTCAGCCAGGGGCCCCACACAACCTTAATCCTCCCATGCAGGGGTCTCAAAGTCAAATTGCTCCTGGGGCCAAATGAGGACTTTTAAAGTAACCCAGGGCCGCATTATGACACTAACGCAACAATGGAGTTTGGAGGTGTCCGAACCTCCTTACTTACACTTACTATAAACAGCTTTCACATCTTATTCCCTGCGAAAGGTGTCGTTTGTTATGGGCAAATAATTTCTAGCCGTCTGTATGTTCTTTTAAAAGAAACTTGTTCACTTGATGGCCAAACACTTTCAAACACCGGCGAATAAACTAAACTCAAATACTAATCCTATTCCCAAAAAGCATCGCGGGCCTCGCGTTTGAGATCCTGGATTGAAGGCTGAAGTAGGAAAGGTTACTGTTTCGTTGGTTTGCACTGAAGTATTTCTTTGGCTTACACATGAAAAGCTTGATTATCCTGAACAGTTTTGGTGCAACTTTCGGAATTGGAGGGGGAAATTGCCCCCAACCTTCCCCCTCTGGTTACGCACCTGATTGCTGCTCTTACTAACTTGGGTATTACGATATGCGACTCATATATAGAGCAAGTTTGGCCACCCCTGTTATATAGGATTAAGCCTAGGACCTCAAGATCCAATGGGGCCTCCAAACTGTGTTATGCATGGAGTCAATTGCCAGTATATGATCAGTTTGACAAAATTCACCAAATGTTTATATCTTAATTATTCATGAAACTTAGTTTTCTTCACCTAATCACCTTTCGTGTTGATAACGCCAGGGTCTTCCATAGAGTTTCCATGAATCTCAATATGACCGTTGGTCACGCCGCATACTGACAATTGCTCAGGGTCACTTTCCAAAAAATTGGCAAGTGTTTGTCCAATTTATGGCATATTTTTGGCAAAAAAGTTTTGAAAATGGCAATGTTTTTTGCAATATTGATTTTTGATATTTAATGTGCTTTTCAATTCGTATTTTATCCATACATTTGAATTTCTTAAGTTTGACAGTCAGAAAATTACTTGTTTTAATGCGAATCAAGATGGAGGGAAAGGATACCTTTTGCTTCATGTTTCAAAACTGGATGTAATTTCAGTTTAATGATTAGGCCTACTGTACTTGCAGGACCATTGCTTTAAATCAGACCTGCACTCAGGGATGCAGTGATAACAAAAGAGTTGTGGGAACATACCCAAAAAAACAAGCCATTTCTAAAAGCTTCGAACTCATTTTAAAGCAAAACAATAAAAAGTTGTGGGAAAGCCGTTCCCACGCCTTTACCGCCCTGCCACTTTCCTGCCTGCACTACTCGGAAAGCTCGAAGTCCATTGCATTCCGATGTATTATCTATTTCATTCTAACGCATTTTAAAGCAAAACAAAACTCGTAATTCTAACTCATTTTGAAGCAAAACAAAACTCAATTTCAAGCAAAAAACAAAACTCGAAAGCAAATCAAAACTCAACAAAACTCAAACAAAGCTCAAAACCCAAAATAAATGCAAAACACAACTCATTTTAAAGCGAAGCAAAACTCATTTTAAAGCAAAACAAAACATTCTAACTCATTTTAAAGCAAAACAAAGCTTCAAACTCATTTCAAAGCAAAACAAAACTCGTATTTAAGAAAAAAAACCTAATCTATTTCATTCCGTTGTATTTTGTAAAAAATTCTGGAACAATTAGTTATCTGAAGAACAGACTTTTGCAAAATTATCTGCAACCGAGGAAGGTCTCGCAGGCCACAAAAAACTCCGAGGGGTTGCATATGTTCTGCGGGCCCAGGGCCGTCGGAGACAGTGGAAATGACGAGGAAAATCCTCCTGCCTTGTCATAAGGGGAGAATCGGGGGAATGGTGCATTATCATAACTGCATTATTGCTCATTTCATGGATCACAAAGATCGATTTGAATCAAATACATAGCAGCTATTCGCGTACCCAGAAAATTTAGAATGGTTTTCCATAACCTTTCTACAATTTGAGGTCAATGTGGTTGCTGAAAAAAAACAAGCATTTTTGTTAATGATTTTTTTACTTTGTATAAGTTGCCATTGACATCAACTCTTTTACTGCCCTCCTGCCGCTACATCGGAGTCCCTGCGCAGTCTGTACATTGTGTAGGGCTGCTATAAATACCCAGTATTGGTTGTGAATGAAATGTAACGCTGCAATGCTAACAGCATATCTTTCAAGCAGTAATCGTGTTCAGACATTGTCTGGTGCACTTGTAGAAGAATTGCGACCATTAATGTTGAGCTATGTGTTCTATGTGAAGTTTTGGTATTAATTATATATAGATTGTTTTGCCAATACTGGCAGTTGGTATTTCATTAAATGGCTAAATTTTGGCATTAAAAATATTGCCAAACAAGTGGGCAATTTTTTTGGAAAACAATGATTTTTTTGCAATATATGCCAAATTTGTCACCATCTGGCAACCCCGACTATTGTGCCGATATGCTCAAAGCACACTGGCTGCTTCCTGTGTTTGGTGAATCGTACCGATTGTTACGTGTGAATCACGCGAAGGAACGTGTGGCTGTTTGCGTTTGAAATCCACCTGATAAAAGCTTGAAGGTTGTACTGCAGGTGAGAGCTATGTGTAGGGCTAGCAACATTGCTACAATGAAAACACAGTTGCCTATTCTGGGCAATATTGTAGTTTTGTTAGCGTTTCTATTACGTAAAGCTCGTTTGGTAATTTTGGATGTGATTTTTTCTATCTATTTTTATTTCACAAAGTCATTCAGAAATCTCATTGCTACTGAGTACTTGCGCAAGTTTGTACTGTTGCAACCTCTCCGCTGTTGCGCTGAGTGCGCGGTTCACCACGAACGGAATGTGCACGAAGAACAACATTATATACAGTATATGTGGCGCGAACAAGCAATAATAGAGTGATCGCGTTGGGTGAACTATATATTGTTGCTTGCTGCCACAGTCCGAAGCTTTGCGCACATGCCGCTCGGGCTTTTCCGATCGCAACAGTACTGCTCCCATGCTCAGCAAATCAAGGAGGATCTCAATGAACTTAAAGAGAAGCAAAAGTCACTTACCAACTAGCAGCCACAGAAATCTACCCCAAATACAAGAAAAGGGTAACAGCAATAAAATGACAAAAGCGCGTGTGGGTCTGATGCCTTAGATTAGTGGTTTGCAGTTTAACCAAGCACGCGGACCCTTGTTTCTTAGCTTGATAGTCAAAAACGACTCATGAAAAAGGTGTTTTTCAAGATTCAAGATAATTAAAAATAAAATTAAAGAATTAAAAATAAAGTAAACGCAATGCTCTAGGAGAGGTCATGTTGCCCATGTAAGAATTCGATGCATTAAAAGTGATAAACTTAGGCAAACAAATTTTAATGAATTTCTAGATAATTTTGCCACGAAGAAGGCCAGGAAAAAACATTTCTAATTGTTTATAGGGCTTAGTTCTGCCTCAGGGCGTAGCAACCTACTGGCTACTCTGGCTATGGCCAGGGGCGGCACGTTACAGGGCGGCGGCAAAATCTGTTCGTCTGTTGTAGCAGAGATAATTGAACAGAGGTGAGGAAATTATTCACACTTGTTAAAATTTAAGCTTTCTTTCATCAGCTATAAGTCCCACGCCCCATGATAATCTTCTTTGGCTAATGAGGGCGACACGGCCGATATTACTATCGCCGTGGTCCAGCAATCTTATGCTCACCACTGCTTTGTCGCTACCTAACTCTCAATATTATTGCATAACAATGGCCGCTATTTCGGGAATCTACTCGAAACGTGTCTACTCTAGTAAGCTCCAGAATCGTTCGTTGGTCAAGGTCTAGCCACTACAGTTGCAACTGGGCTTTTAAAGCAGTCTTTCGCCTTTTGTCTTCGTTGCGTTCGATTCTTAGCAGTCTGAAAAAGTAACAAACACGCGGATCATGAACCTGGATGTTGCAACCTTTTGGGTACGTTTTACTTGACGTGTTTTGCTCGTGTGTGTTAGATTTTAACAGCCATAGTAAACGAGTTGCAACGTGTTCCTCACATGTCTTTATGCCGCCACACATATACGCAGTGTGTTTGTTTTTTTTTAGCACAGATAAGAAAAAAACAGATGTGAAACTTATGAAAAATGGAGGACCTGCGTAGGCCATGTGCTTTGTCAAATATTTAACAGTGACGTTTTCTGTTGGTTTGCCTGCAAAAACTATTCATCCTGTTCTCGCCAGCCGAGCACGATTTCAACAATTCCATGTCATTGACCGCTTTTGCATCGAAGGCAGCAACTAGTGAAGTGATCGTGGGGCAGTCTAGTTATGATTTAGAATTTTTTACTGACCGTAGATTTAGAGCGTCACTATCGCCATATTCGGCTCTGCGCACGCTTTTCCGTTTTTTTTCCTCGTAACGTTGGGAGAGAGGGCGTCAAAATTGGATTAGCCTAGGGCCTTGCATCAGCTAAATCCGGCCCTTGCTACATAGTTTTAGGTAAAGATCTGCAGTAACTTGAAGTCGTACATGATATGAGCTCGACATAAACCCTTCATGAGCTTGGACCAGACTCGTAATTTTAATTGTAGCTGTTCGATGAACGAGAAAGACGGTTGTCATTTTTTCTGTCCGAGTCCAGCATTTCCCTGCTAGTGAACGAAACATATTCAGATTCACGTGTAAAGCAACCCCTTCATATTTCAAGTCAACCATGTAAAAAATTGCAGAGCATCGTAGTTTCCGACTAGAGGTGGTTGCTCAAGAGGCTGCTCCACTGTCAGCACGATTGGAGAAACGGAAATCTCGTTTCTTGGTTGGCTTTTCATTAAAAGTATTATATTGCTCACAAATCCAAGTTTCATCCAAATAAACTTGAAACACAAGACTTCGCAAGCTTCTATTTTTATAAAACTGGTTGTATGCAAATTTGCGTCTTGACCTGTTTTTGAGAAATTTTATGAGACCGCAACTAATTTATGTAAATAAGTATGTAAAAATAAACTTAATTGCTCAAATAAATTCTTTAGCAGTTCAGATTTACAAACAAAATTTTCCATTCCAATCCCATGAAACTAAACAGATTTGCATACGTATACCAGAAAAAAAACATGTTTCCAGCTACTTAAACAACATGGCAGCTGCGGCATTTTCCCTGGAACAACACACAAGGCGTACTGACGAAAAATTAGAAAGCATTACTTCGTATCCACATTTGTATAATATCTCAGTGAGAGAGCCTATTGCCTGAACTTGCTTGGCCATGATGAGCTGCCTGCTACGACCAAGAGCTAAACAAAGCTTACCGTTGTTTGAAATACGATTCTGTGCACCAGATATCACCAAGCACTCACAATGGGGCAGTTAACCTGAGAATTGACGATCGTGGGCCAGATATCTGCTTTGTTCAAACAGTAAGCAACACCAAAGGTTTTTTAACCGAATGGGAAAAACATTGCCCCAGTGCTGAGAACACGGATTTTCTTGTAGTGAACTTGATATTCTGTGGTCCGGGCAAACTGTAGTTTACTGTACCATTGTATTTTAGCTCATTTGTGGACAGTCGGCGGCGGAACAACTAACCTTTCTGGCGCATCCAGCCCTCTGGATGCAGTTTGTGGACCTTTGCCATGTAGCACCTCACCAAAAATCAAGTAATATCTTTTGGAGTCATCACAGTGTTCAGGCAATAATACGTAACAAAGGGATTGTGCGTTAGAAGTGCTCATATCAAAAGGGAAATTCCACATGGTTTTAAGTGTTTTTACCATTGTTTGTACGCTTTAAATGCGTTTGCTTTCCCAAGGTGAAAACCCACCTTGAATTCCCATATTATTATCGCAATGCTCAAAAGCGACGTGCCCGCTATTCTGAGATTCCTCATATTGAAAAAATAATGGAATTCATTCAGGGACACCGGAACAGCGATAGGGCAGGGAAGGGCTGTAAAAGAATTGAGGGCAATGGAAACTTTTAAAAAACAAAACAATCGTTACCAATTATGCTTGTGTAAATTCATCAACACCTCAAAAATAATAACAAAAATCACAGAAAACATTCTGAACTTCCTGGGAGCGCAAATGCAAAAAAATGTTTCAAGTCGATCTTGATAAACCATGAATCTAACTGTACTGTTTTGAAAAGGCAGTTTCTCTTCCCATGCCTGCTTTTGAAAGGGCAGGGGTAATGCTCACGCCATGCCGCGTTGTCCGACGTCCCTGAATTCATTGAATACAGACGAATATGCCCATAGTAGCAATCAGTCCCGTCGCCACGGGGCGGCTTTTGGGGGCTTAGCCGCCCCAAACAAAGATCCAAGCCCCCCAAATGGAAACATGAAACACTACAAATAAGTTTAGTTTTTGTCAATTTTTAGAGTACCAAGCCCCGCCGCACAAAACCAAAGCCCCCAGCAGAAACGCAAAGACCCCCTATTGAAAACTTTCTGGCGACGGTTCTGTTAGCAGTGCGTCCGTTTTACCGAGGTGGCCGCAAAGCAAAGATGTACTGTATTTTGAGAGAGACCTATGGAAAAAGGTAAAAGACCGTTTAGATCTCTGGAAACACTTAAAAACCTGGTTTGGGTCATAACAGATTTACGTTTTGGTTACATCAAAAGTTTAATGTTTGTAGATAACCAAAGTCTGTTGGCATCACTATCAACTAATCCCAATACAATAAAAGAATTTACTTAAATGATGCCTGTGGCCAAGTGGATAAGCGCTTTACGTTTGACAGAGATTGGAACTTACTCCGAAAACAAGTAGTTAGAACGCCTCGTCAACTAAAATGAAATCACAACAACATAATTAACCAAGGACGCGTTTACAGCCGGTGCAAATGCTGAAACAAGTTAGTTTGGTGGAGTCACATATCAGCAAATTAACAAGATAGCATGATCAACTATTAGAAATAGCAACACGTTTCAAACAAAATATTTTTTCTGATTGATTTTGCTGCTTTCCAAAGGTCATTGTACTCTTGCTTGACGCCATACTACCCCTTCAAACTGTAAGCACGAAATCCATTTATTTTTTGGGTCATACCATACGGCAGTTTAAAGCCATGCATATTTCAATACAAACCCTAAAACCTAGTTCGGAAATGAATGTCAAATGAAGCTGTTCAAAATAGGCCGACGAGGCCAAAATAGGCCGACAACTACAGCATGACTTAATAAAACGGTTTGGCATCTTCTTTGCCAGCGCTTTGAGCAATACGCAGTTGGGGTTTGAAACATCATTTGCTATTTAACTTTAACTCAAGAAAAGGTGACGAGTTGCGTACATTGGTCGATGTTCGGTCAAGAGGAACTCAATCCAATCGTTCGCATTCCAGTGAAGTACGGTACTTCTGCAGCGGCGAAACTTGCTGAAATGTGTTAAAACGCCTCGTTCCGCGGATAGCGATCGCTTGAACGACCTTTGCTTGGCACGAAGAGGCTATGACGTAGGATGTATGCAAATACCGATTCCAGCACGACGTGGGGAAATCTTGCAGAAAACAAAAATAAATCACGAGGTTGCATTTATCTTTTTCGATGAACCTCAACAACACGGTGACCCTGAACAACTCAGTGACGGCACAAGTCTGATCGCAGCCAGCAAAGTCATTAACTGGTGTTCACTGCCGTAGTCCGAAGCCATACTCTTGTTTGCATTCAGTTTCCGCCATTTTTCACATTATGGAGCATTGCAAAATCAGATTTTATGGGCTGTTACCTAAACATTGACTGTAACAGAGAAACGTTTGTTCGTCCCCTAACCCCCATCAAGACTCTACACAGGGAAATGCCCTTTTAGATGAAATGACTCAAACCTTTTATAATTGTAGTAAACGTTCTGATTGAATTTTGTGCTATCTCGTGCATTTTTACATCTTGTGCAGTGCTACCTTGTGCATGAATTTTGTGCATTTTTGAGAAAATGTGCTTTCGCAGTATTTTCTAAAAATTATTATTAATTGGAGAAAAACATAATATACCAACGACGCTTTATAAACCCTCTCAAAAAGTTATAAAACTTACTGAAGGACCAACAGCTCGTGCTTCAAAATAGACGTTGCAGCTTAGTGATTAATTAAGTTGAACGCTAAAAATTATTTTGCAGAAGTACTAAATAACAAAACGAAAGCATTGACAATAGTGGAAATGACAAAGTTAACGCACAATGAAAAAATACAAATTTTTTAAAATTTTTATGCAAATAATTATTTGTTATCAGCACTTTTGAACAAATAAACCTTATGTTTGGTACTTGGTCAAAAGAACTTCAAAATTTTTTAGACTTCGTTCTCGCTGAACAACGCCCATTTACTGTTGGACAACGCCCATGTACTATTGGTTAATCATAATCTTGTTGTTGGTTCAACTATTTCGTTGTGGACGTTTCAAGAAACGAGTGAACTTTGTCGTCATGTGGTAGAAAAGCTCTCACTCCATTTTTCTCAATAATTTTTTGGCACAAATAGAAAATTTTAGCCTGGTTTCTGCAAACTTTTCCACTTAAATGTATTGCAACATTTTATTTCAACTGCGCCAACGGTCCTCAAGCGCTGAAAAAACTGAGTATTTTTCCGCCTAAGTCTTGGTACTTTCTGGTTTTCCCTAACGTAATACTTTTTCATCTTGTTATTGTAGTACTTTTCCGAAGACATGGTAGTTTTCCGCTCCAGGGATCGCCCCCACAAGGAACTGGTTTAACCCAGATTTGTCAAGTAATTTTTCGAAGACATGGTAGTTTTCCGCTCCAGGGATCGCCCCAAAAGGTTTAAACCGCGTTTTCGAATGCCAGGGCAGCTTGTTAAAACATGAAAAAACAACTCCATTCGTTGTAAACACATTCCAGCTAGCAAGCCATGTTTGGAAACGCACGTGAAGACAGGCATGATGACTTTCAGGCTAGAAATTCGACCCGTTCAAACACAACCTGCATCTATCTGCGGCAACAGATAGATGATTGTCTGCTGATGATCGTCTGGTGCTGGGAAAAGCCTGGTTTGGTGGGAAAGTATCAAGTTGGGAAGCAAGCTTTTCGTAATCATGACATGTTCTCGTTTTTGCAAATATACTTCACAGCTCTCGTGTTTAATTTCCCTCTTTTCTTTTGTCTAACAATGTGAGCTCTGATGTTTGTGAAACGTCGGCACGTCCTTATACTCTGTAGCCATAACGTGGTTTTGCTTCTCAACTAAAAGTTAAAGGATTGTTCCTAATGCAGGTTTTTTTAAGGAAACTGTTAGGTTAAGGAAACTGGACCTGTAGGGACCCGATTTTCTCTGATTTTAGGAACCCGATGATAATTTTTCTCTGGTTCTAGGGACCCGATTTTCAATTCTAGGGACCCGAATTGGGTCCCTAAAACAAAATAAAAAACCTGCTAATAAGATTAATTAAAACCTGTGTGGAATCAATCAAGAAGTTCACAGTAACAGATATCTTCATGCTGTCAAAACAAGGAGTCAGAGCAAAACTCTTTTCTTTAGCGCAAGAGTGCACAACTTACGGTCTTCGATAAAAATTTATGCAGACGTGCAAATGTCATTCAAATTATAAGTTATGGGGGCAGAGCAAAAGCAATGTAAAAAAATTCTTGAATCTCACTGCTGTCATAATTCATTAAAAAAAATATGTAATGTGGCTAGAAATAGCGAAACAGTTGTGCAGATCTTCGGTAGAATGATAGAAGCTTTAACCACATGGCGTTTAATCATCAAGTACTGTTTTGAAACAGAAATGAAGCAAAAAAATACTTAAAGAGCAAATAAAGCTTTCAGTAAATCAAACGCATCTCTAGTTACAATGTCAACACTGGTAAAGTGCGCAGCGACAATGAACCGAGTTTACCAATTGTGTGTTTAACCTAGTCGCCGAATTCAAAGTGCGCTTTTCAAGGGGCAAAGGTTTGTTGCATTTAGTGCAGTCTTGAAGCATAACTGTATTTGACAGCATCGACGTATAGTGCCGCTTTTCCGTGCTCGACCATTCCTTGCTCCTTTGTGTCCATTACCAGAGTTTAATGGCCAATTAACACTGAGGAGTTGCTAGGAGCAGCCGTGCACGATTTTTTCTTTGCTTTATTGCGCCCAGGAGTTGCCGTGCCAAGCCGTGCACGAGCGCAGAATTACCCGACGCAATAAAATAAACAAAGAATCGTGCGCTGCTACTCCTGGCAACTCCTCAGTGTAGATTGGCCTTAACGGCGGCGGCCACTCTACGACTTGTTTTTCTGTTTTTCCTGCTCGTGCAAATTGCGCTATACTTATGCTATCAGTGTTGCCATGTTCTTGAAGCCAAAATATTCCAAATTGTGTTTCAAAATATGCCAAACAGGACATAAATATTCCAATTTTTTTTCGTAACAAAAAAACACGTGGAAATTTGACAGTAAAAATTATTCATATTTTGCTAAGTTTACTGTACAATCGACGATTCATAGAAACACATTTTAGGCTATCCATCGAAACGAATCCTTTCCAAGAAAAGAATCAGACGCTAAGATGTTACAGGGTAATTATTTTGCCCACTAGGACGGCATCAACAGCTGAGCTGACGATGCGAAATGCAAGTATAAAACAAACAGAAGTATAACATAGAATTAAATAAAACCCACAAACAGTAAAGCTACCAATTAAGAGATTCTAATTAAAATTAGAACCCAGCTGCCCACTTTACAGAGGGAAGGAAAAAGCCACAGTAGGAACTACAGTACTGAGCAATTTTAAGGGAAAGTTGATGTTGCTGTCATGTCTTTACTCATTGTACTGTAACGTTCATATCACTAAATACTGACTGGTGAGTGGTGGCCATTACATGCATTACTTTTGAGGGAGCGGGGTTCACTGTCAACACGTAAAACTATACTAATGTATATACAATTTCAAATTCAACAGTCGCTAACAAGACAGGCACTTTTAACATGACCACATCAGAATTAGACAGATGGATATTCACAGTAGACATACAAAAATGCTAGAATAACACTTACGTGTACACATGGGAAAATGGAAGCATTGCATGGTGTTTATTTATTTATTGGTTTATTTGTTTCAGACTCATGGTCTATATCTCAAGGGTAATAAAATAAAAAAAAATGGTTAGCCATATCGCATTACGGAGTAGGTGTTACTGTAGGTGATAAGCACAGTCAACACTGAAAGATGAGCAAAACACATTACGTGCATGTAAATTGTTTTGATCAAGGTTTCAAACATTTGATTTGAGGCTAACGACCGTTTTTTTTTGCTAAAGTTAAAGCAATATTTGGCGGTTGGTAGTTTACTAGTTTTATGTATTCACCTTTTACGTGTTTGGCTTGCACACATCGTAGACATGCTAGGAGGCGAGAGAGGAATCACAAGAAAATACAAAACGCATGAGGCGACATGAAGTACACGGAAAGATATGGATGCCACGCAAAGGCAACACTGATTAGACGCATACAGCGGAACAGCGGAACAACGCATCAACAACCATTTCGGTTGCTCACCGTCGTACAGGGCGTTGAATAATTTTGGAAAAATGAAGATTTGTAAAATGCATCAGACATTAGGAGCGATTGGATAAAAAAGTTATATGAAGATACAGATTGTCGAACAAAACCATACTTATTCTTTCTAAACAAGACGTCAAAAGTCCTGGCACAATGGTTAACTTGGTGTGGGGCAAGTTAAAGAAGAACTTTGCATTTCTGGATATAATAATGCATAATTCGGTAGGCATTATTATAGGCATGTTTATTTGCTCCACAATTGGAAAGCATACATTGGCATGTAATAAGCACGAAAGAGTGTTCTTTACTTAAGCTGAGCACTGAGCAAAGGTGCCTCAGAGCTTGTTTTCTGCGCAGAACAGTGGTTTCACTTATCTCTGGATATCATCATCATCCTTAAGTGAGGCATTTGGTGATAAACCAAGATATTTGACTTGGTCAGAAATTTGTATGTGTACACAATTCAGAAAAACTTTAGATAGAGCAGGTTGTTTACTATATACATATACTTGGTACAAAAAAGCACACCAATTGTTTTGTTGCAATTAAAGCGATTTCGTGTTCAGCAACATAATCAGCACAAATATTCAGAAGACACTGGAGTCCAACTAGGCTAATGCTATGTTATATGTTGCAAAAACGTACAAAATCTCACACTAAAAAATACAGCCATGCAGCCATGACATGTTGCAATATTGTGTAGTATCTGCACAGTAGTACGTAGTATGTGTAGTTCTTCAACATTGCCTTGAAATTGTTTTTGATGAAACTGCACAGTAGTGCGTCTAGTTCTTCAACAATTGTTTTTGGAAACAATGATACTTTCCAGCATTTTTTTGATCACTTTCAAGTGTTTACAATAGTAGAGGTTTGTTTCACTATAAAGTTGTGTCTTACATTCTCGGAAACTCGATTTTTTGTGAAAACAACGCACGCACATAAGACTGAGGAGTTTCATGAGTGTTTCCAATCACAAAAATGCTGGAAATTTCGGAAAAAGATTTTGTTCAACATTTTGCATATCTCAAAAAATTGTTTGTTGAAAAATATTCCAAATTTGAAATATATGCCAAACCAAAAAAAGTATGCCATTCACCTCCAAAAAATGCCCAATTAAAAAACTTTGGCATAACAATATGCCAGTTGGCAACATGCTATTGCTACTCTCTGTTTCCCGTTAGTGACGCTTCAGGCTCTTACAGTGTATCGTCCAAAATCTCCCATTAGCGCAAGGGCAAACATCGGAGTTGAGGAACCCACATCGTTTATGTGTGCAAGTAAGTTCTTTACGATTTATTTTTTGCAGTCGGAGGATCAGTGAACATATGCAGTTCGTTAGTTGGTGTGAACGTTGTAACTAGGTTTGCAGTTGTGTGTTGGGCAGACCCTCTCCATATGAGCCACATGCGCTGAGCTGTGTGTTTGACTCTATTGTATAAAACAGCAATTGTGTGGTTGTTTATTCAAATGGTGCCTGGAGTGGAGCTGGAAAAACAGCCTTGAACCGACTGAATGTTTTACGTAAAAAAGTAGTAAGAGCATGCAATGACATATAGTTATTTTAAGTCGAGAATCTCACCACTGTTTAAAAAGTAAAACCTTCTTTAAATTAATGATATAAGCTATGTGCATTCTTGAAATAGGCAAGTTTACGCATAGTTTATACTGGGGCAGAATTCCTGTTCATTTCGATCAATTCTTTGCTTCCGTAAGTCAGGCCCACTCTCACGCAATCCGTGCTGCCATACTAGGTGGATACATTTGGCAACTGGCTTCAACAATCAGAGGTAAAAAGATCTCTAAAACACCTTGGCCCAAAGATCTGGGACTTCATTGATCCTTCCTTTTACATTTCACCATCTGCACATGACCTTTCAAGCGGCTGGCCATTGCGGAATTTGGAAAATACATTTTTTCTTGGTATCAAAATACGGTACGAACTGCTGCAGAGCAACACTTGGCTGCTTAGATGCAAAAGGGTTATGGAAACCCGGTGTCAAGCGAAATTTCTGACCTCTGCAAAATTTCTGACCTATTAATGTTTTTCAGTTATTTTGCTTCTCGGAGTAAAGGAATAAAGCTTGGCAATTACATTTTGATGTGTGTTGTGTGAAATAAAGCTTTTTGGTTAGATGTCAGATACCCGCAACAAGTTACAGTACGGGAATAACTATAATGTTGGCATACCATATTTTTGTGATTGAAAACCGGGACGCTTCAGAACAACGAGGCTTATCAGATAAATGTGGAACTTATCTTACTTGTAGTATGGCTATTTTCGATTCCTATAGTTAAGACACCAAGAAAAACTAAAATAATGCATTTTACTAAGCAACAAAACAATGTTCAAGCATTTTCAAATCTACACATTCGCCGGATCATACTTTTCTGTAGACAATACTTTCTTCAAGAAGTCTTTGCTCGATTTTATTTTCTCGGAAAAATCACAACAGAAAAGCCAGTAATTTTAGAGGTGATAAGGGGTTTCATATTTTACTCTAGCATTCTGCTTCAGTTGTCAGACCACATGTTATTCATTATAGAAAAAATTCTCCCAACGGGAGCTGATGTACAAGGTGGCACGTGTAGAACTATATTAGCCGACTGGATGAATACCCGAGACTTTCTGGCGGACTGACCGGGACGCCGGGACAAAGCCTTTAAACTGGGAGTGTGCCGCCTTAAATGGGATGTATGGTATGCCTACTATAATGGTAATGGTTTATTGTTTCATATGACTCAGCCAACACGCAGAAGCCACTGAAAAATATTGGACTTAGTCTTATACCTCAATCATTTTTCTTTTTCTAACCCTGACATAAACACTAACCCGAAACACTTACCTAAACATCAAACTCTAAGTCCTAACCATCAGTTTTCTCAACGTATTTGGTATGTAGAGTATTACTTTGTGCATGCGCACATGGCGTGAAGTCAGAAATTTCGCTTGACACCGGTTTCGATCCAGCACTCCTGCGCGAGTGTGTTGATCATCCAGCAGACTGCAACCTCTTCAAAAAGTGTAACCCTATTGAATTCCCAATAATTCGGCCATTGACTTTAAACCATGATAAAATTTATAAAACTGTCGACGAGGCAACCTGTTTTAAAAGTTTTTTCTCGGTTTCCCAGCGCCTTAATGTTAATTTGCTTGCAATTGTCGAATGTTTGCGCCAGTAAACTCATCATCTAAATGTTAATTGTTTGTCGCGCGCTCGGCTAACCAACAGTCAAGTCTGTTCGCTAAGTTTAAACTGTGCTGGTAGAATGATTGGTTTGTTTCTGTCGCGTTCCGGAAACCGTATTCGACAATTAATCGCTGTTGAAGTTTGCTGCTTAAATTTTGACAACATTTGTTTGCGCTGATCATCTTTCCTTACGTGAGCAATTGCTGTAGGTAATAGGAAGCTGCAATTCTGTTGATGGGCGGGAATTTTGAGGCGTCAGAATAGGCGAAAGGTTGGCGGATATGTGTTGAAAAACTCTATGAGTGCTGGTCCCCACAGCTCGCAGCTGCCCAGTGCCGGATAGTATCAAATGTACCAACTGCTACGGGCCCGGCCCCGCGCTTTTGAGGGCCGACGGTCCACATTTGTTGGTAGGGCCGGACTTTTCCGGCCGGAGTCGGGTTTAAGTTTGTGAAAATGTTTCGGGAGGATTTCGGGGCTATATACAAAACTTTTTTACAACATTCAGAGTAACGATTATTCTCTTTATTCTCTTTCGTGACGTACATTTGTTGTGCTCACATCTATGGCTTCTGTGTGAGAAGTGACTGTGATTTATGTTTCAGGTAATTCTATTTGCAAATACAGATGCGTTCTTTTGTTCTCTGCTCGGATTAGTCTCACACTCTTTCTGAGAAAGCGACAACGGTGAGGAAATTAGCACGCGATGGCGTTGCTTCAAAAACACCAATCAGGTACGAGAATTTTGGCTTATTTTAAGGAGGGATAGCCTACAAACCGATTTTCCATGCCAACAGCCTTATCCTAGATAGTCTCGTTTATGTATATAGAGCCATCGTGGATAGTTTCGTGACAGTTTATTTTTTTCTTGAGAAACATTACATTCCACAATATTATCGTAGAACAACAAGCCAATGTTTTGGCCAAACTGGTTGCTATTTTGGGTCTGATAAAACCATGTAGCTGCAGCTATACCCGTACAATACGTTTTTTGGTAACCCGCAGTTGCGCACATCTTGACTCACTCGGTAAATTTAACTTTCGAGCCTAAATCAGGCCTAAAAAAATGTCGCTCTCGGGCCTGGTGCAGGTTTGGGATCTCGGGTTGGGCTCAGGTTTCAAAATGAGGCCCATTTACAACTCTGCAGCGGTCTTTTGTGTTAAATTTGTTCGTTATCATTTGCAAGGGTGGATTTTAGAATATAGGTTCCCGAGCTAAACTCTCAGAAGTGGGTTCCTATATTTTACACATGCTATGCAGAAACTTTGTTCGCTGAAACCAAGTAAGTTTTTCATTGCGTCTGGGAAATTGTTTCTGCGTGAAAGACCATTTTACATTGTAAATTATTTGATGTCATTTGATTTAAATTGTTCTTTGTCTACACATCAATGTTTTGGGGGGCCCTTTTGGCACATTTGCACCTATTTTTGCTTTATTTTGACAAACATGTGACTTGCTTCAAAGCTTATTACATGTGGCTTTAGAGTGATGAATAGGCTTTTTAACAATCGTTTGTAATACCTAAGTGCAAAACTCTGAAAAGGTGGGCCCTAAAGACAAATGCCTCGTTTAACTCCCCTAATATCTACCCTGATCATCCTGTACGTATACAATTTTTCAGTCCAAGAAATCAATATTTTGCTAAATTTACCATAACCAATTAGGCGAACGTATTTCAATCGCGGCCCTCAGGTTGAAAACCACTGGTACAGAGCATAAAACCTATGTGAAATAGATACTATCAGTATCATAAACAGATTGCTATGGAAAAATCTAGAAAATGCAGTCTAAGCAGTAGGTTTGCTGCTTTTCACAACCAACTTTGATATTTGTATTTGGACTGCACTGTCTAGATATACCAATGAGCAAATGTGTTGATGAGTCTGGAAACATTAACTACTGTCTCTGTACTGAACTTGTGAGCTGTACAGTAATGTAGTCCTCCTTGATGAAAAGCACCGTATATACAGTATGTTTTTGTTAAAAAAGATGAGTAGCCCACAAATGTCGACCGGTTGCTAATTAGGACCAGGTTTTTAGTACAGTACTTACGAAATTCAGCATGCCTTATGTCAGTCATAAGGATGCCCACAGAATCCATGATTTAAAAGTTGTTCACTTGTTAAAGTGTATTGTTAATTGAGGGTCTCGTACTGTTAATATGCTACAGGCCCCGCGCTACCAAAATCCGGCACTGCAGCTGGCGCTACAGTAAACAGTACGAACGGCAACTATCTTTTGACTGCAAACAATACTAAAGCGGAATAAATCAATTACGCTTCAAACGAACTTACACAAGTCTTGAATTTGGTCTCAACACTTCTTATCAGAAATGCTTTATCATAGAAATATTTTGACGTTAGAGGCAAAAACGTTATTACCGTATTAACATACAGACGATCATTTCATAGCCTGTTTACACAAGGAAGATACCAGAATTCGTGAAGTTGTTTATGATCACAAACATCAAACTTTCAAATTGTAAACTGCAATGATAGATTCAAGAGAAAGATACAACTCTATGGACCTCCACGATTTTCAAGCGACCAGTATGTTGGATGACTTTTCAGAACCTTTCAAGTGTTAGAGAAAAAAACAGTGATACAGTGATTGAATTTTATCGAAGTCTTTTTCTAGGACTACCAATGCAAAGAAACATTGTTTGAAAAGTGAAATCACGATGCCCAAGTTTAAAACCACACAAATGTCCCAGAATCCTGTCTGCTTCTACATTACAAGATTAACAGGGAAAGTTGCTGCTTACGGTGAAAATGGAATCATGGTTTTCCAGATGACAAAAATATTTTCTGAGGTTTGCACGACGTGGACCGTGAAAATCGAGGACAAGCTCTTCAAACACACTATGTTTAAAGTTTCCGGGATCATAACTTTAAACTTGCCATTCGACTCATTTCAGTAGTTTTGTGGTTTGCATCACCCACTTGCTAGCGTTTTTCACTCATGTGCGAGAATAAACTGGTGTTTTTCGCTAAATGTGACACCACAGCCGACATAAATAGATTAGGTTTTGACTTCTTCAACTGGCGGTCATGCCTGGGTGGTGGTTGCGCCTGGGTGGTCATAGTACTACAGCGCGCAGTGCTCCCACCGTTGGAAAGGAAAGATGTTGTTAAAATAATAAAAAGTTTTTGCCGATGTAACAAATAATGAACTTTTTGGTTTTTTTTATGGAATCAAGTATTTTTTATTGAAGTAATACGCAGTCCCAGATTTAAATTGCACAATTGTGGTTTGCAGCAGTTTTTAAAAGACTGTTTGACTTCTGTAAAGCCAGATACCAATACTCGTTGTGAGCTCATAATGAGATATACAATGAGATACACATGTGACAAATCTGAATGGAACGAATTTACTTGTACGGTACAAGCATCTGAGCTGAAGGAGTAGCCAAGGAAGCGTATGTAACAGCCACTGAGGAGCGTTCGGGAGCTGCACCCCAGATTTTTGTGACCACCAATTTTTGTTGTGTCCAGAAAATTTTTTATCATGTCATTATAAAAATATAATAAAAACAAATATTACGCCCACCGAAAAATTTAGTTTTTTTCCTCCAATTCTGAAATCCTGGCTGCGGACCTGTCTGACAGTAAAATTATGACGTTCGCCAAATCAATTGGTTATGCCCTACACTAGGTGCTGTGACGCGCATGACTGGTTCCGCTCAGGCTCACTGCCACGCATGTGCAAATATCAGCAAACCGCGATGTGGCGTCTATTTTTTCTCTTTTCTTCGAAAAGAACTGGTCTTTCTGCAGCAATACGTTGAGTTTTTTGAGCCTGCACAGGAACTGCGTCACCGAGCAGTTGTGATTGCAAAAAGGGTAAACACCACGTCCATGACACTTCAGTCAAGGCTGCTTGCATATCGAGTCACGAAAATAATCTCAAGGTAGTTGCCGCTGCTGTGTTGCTGACGTCAGTTAGTTTCTTCCACGCATTTGCTGAAGTTAAAGAGCTACTTTGGCAAATTTTGCTGACGTCAATGTGCTGGTTTCACAGGGTCATATGGTTTGAGGTCACTGATGTTTAAAAACGCCAGGTTAACTTTTGTTGACACCATTTATGGTAAAACTTGCAGCAATAACATTGATTTGCATATGGGAAGCAACTCAGTAGTGGTAATTGTTCATTTGTAATGTATAAAAGCTCTTGAACTTATTGTCCTTAACACTTTGTGTAATTTCTTATATCATATAATACATTGTACATTGTAAAGTATATCATTCCCAATGCTGAGTTTGAAACACCGTCTTTGTTTTACATGACAACTCATAAAAATATTTCTCGGTTATCTGCATTTCTCCACAAAAAGCACAAAATGACTATATGTTCTAAACACTTGGGGAGGGGGCATGGCCCTTTAGGTAGCCCTGGCTATGCCTATGGATACGACAAACAGACTTTTATAAATCATTAAATACACGCATGTGCGCAACATAATCTTACTGACGTGTTCAACCACGGTTTTCCAGAATGCAAGAGTATCTCTGATGACCCCAAGTTTCTATTTTGCGTTGTTCATGTCATCATTGCATCAGGATTGGGTTTAGGGGAGGGCAAAGTGGGCACCTTCCCAGGAGCCTCCACAAACTGGGGTCTCCACAGTCATGCCGTGAGTAACCTGGTTTAACGTATTGAATGTGAATAATCATAAAAATAGTTAAAGGCCACAAAGATGGCGGCAAGTAAATCAGTCACAGTTTATTGACGGGGAAACTAGTTTCGCGTTTTCCAACGCATCATCAGTCCTGTAAATGTAAGACAAATCTTACATGCGAAATGTTGGCACTTGAAAACAAGTAAAGAAAAACACACGAACTGTGGCTAGTTACAACGACATTACTAAACATTTTTCGAAGCTAAAAGGCTGACCTTTCCAGAGCCTCTTAAATCAGTCACTGCTAAAAAAAATCTGCGTTTGGCAGCGGTCTAACAAAAACACTTTTCCTCATAAAAATATCATAAAAATAGTTACTAGTTCATAGTGTAAATAGTGTACAGAGTGTAGTTAATAACACCAGCATTAGGAAACAAAGAAAGCTTATATTTATTGAAATTGCCGTATTTATTCGATTGTAAGCCGAGGCTTATAAAGTTTTTTTTTTCATCATTTCATGCGTCCTACAAGCAAGGGTGGCTTACTTTTTTTATTTCCTTACCTTATCGAAAGGTATAGATGACGCTCAGTCTTTCCTTGACTGCGTTTTGTCGACCAAACTCTCTTTTCGCATTCTATTACCTTCAGCATCACGTGAACCTCCGTCACAGGAGGAATTATGATGAACATAAGGCAGTTATAGTGGTGCAAGCATCATTACCAGGGTTGTCAATTAAACGCGAAACGTACATGTGCGCGAGTGTGCCTCAGAGGCTTAGGTAACCATGTTTAAGTGCGGCTTACAATGAAGGGCGTCTAAAAATCGAGTAAATACGGTATTGTCATTTCTACAGCTAACTGATAATGATACAGTATTTCCTTGACCTTGAAAAATACTTCTTCGAGGTACTGAGGGCCTCCACACAAAGACTGCACCGGGGCCTCCACATATTGAAATCAGGCCCTGCATTGCATTGCGACTGGTTGTCAATGGAGAGACATTAAAAACTATGTCTGATTTACTGGTTCACCAAAAACTTACAAAGCTGTGTCACGGCTTAAAGTGACCGGTTAGTGGGCGGGAAATGCACTTGCCCAATCAGAGCTGTCGTCAGCATCAGGCGCAGTACGAAACACCAATGACTGAGCTCTTGATACATTAAACAGATTTGATATAGTAATAGCGCTTGGCTCTATACCAGGTAAACGGAACTGTGGGGCCGATCTCTTCTTTGTCACCAAATTTTTGCTTTGGTGACAAAGTAGAGCGGAATGCTCTCGCTGTGTTTCGAAACACAAAACCAGTACTAGTGGCCAGGGGCGTAACGAGAGGGGGCAATGGGGGCACAATTCCCCAGTCGCCGAATCACAGCGGGGGGTGCCGAAAAGTCCCAACAGTGTCACAAGTACTTTCTTCAATACAGTGCATTTGCTTACGACTGGCCTCAGGTTCGAACATGCAGCCGTCAAACTTGCTTCTTGTTCCGGGCCCCATCTAACCTTGTTACTCCCCTGCTAGTTGTGAACAAATAGAGGATGGGCATCATAAAGTGTTCTGTAACTTGATCACCAACAGTGCAACCAAAACGTACAAGACACGAGCTGCTGCTGACAATAGTTACGTCACAAAGCTGCCGGTGGAAGCTACCTCTGTCACGCAAGTTGCGAAGACGTGGAGCTTGCACCTGGGGTCATGTTTTTATCATTCAATTTATTTTGCAATCATATTTGTTTCTTGCCACAGGAGCTCCATTAATGAGCGAAATCCGAAGATTTTTTCTTTATTGGAAGACAGACTTGGACTCAGTTGGTGAAATGAGAAACTGAAAAACGTGAAGTGAACGCAACGATTTCCGCAAACTTGCAATAAAGCCAGCTCAATGACGTCACACGGAACCCCAAGGATTTGTTCCGCAACAACAGCATAGAATGATTTTCACTAGAGAACCTACGATATTTCCTATCTTATAATAATATTTAAGCTGAGAAAGTCTGAAGTTGCACTTTGATTTTCAGCTAAAATATATATATTTTTTTCATTAGAGCGAGTTCTTCTTTCATCCACTGCTAGCCCGCCAAGATATCGGGGCAGGTGTTGAGCAGCCATTCGGTTGTCTCATCGTCCAGAACCGTCAGGCCGTGTAGTCCGTGGTGGGGGTCGATGGATTGGACAGTGGAAGACGACATGGTCGACGATTTGTTCTTCGCCACACTCACAGGCCGTAGAGGAGGCCATACCCCATTTGTACAGGCAAGACCGGTAACGTCCGACACCAGTGCGGATGCGGTTGAGCCGGACCTACGCTCTTCTTGGGAGGGTCATGGGTCATTCCGGGGTGGGTGTACCGGGGTCTGAAATTGAAGTGCGGAGTCTTGTGGGGCTGTCCGCCCACTCCGCATTCCATTGATGATCTGCCCAGTGCGCCGCACGTATGTTGTTGTTGTCAGAAAAACTGATGAGTTGTTGTGCAGCAGGTGCAAATGGGTGTCTCGATTTGACGTGCCGTGCAGCTGCACCCGATGGACGGGTTAGCGCTGAGTGGAGCAGGTTCCAGGCTCCATGACACGGCGTGCTAGAGATAGTGTGGCTCCTCGGCAACGAAGCTCAACAGGTTGGATGCCTGCGAGGATTGGAAGGTTGTCCGCTGGTGTAGGACGCAGGCATCCAGTCACAATTCGCAAGGCATGGTTGATGG
>Ga0210059_1002152_pt1 | contig 30580 bp, 15 predicted proteins | sample Ectturendosymbi2_FD_188042 | JGI IMG/M metagenome (GOLD analysis project Ga0210059, IMG submission 188042) | Ecteinascidia turbinata endosymbiont from Florida, USA - Sample 2 (SPAdes) (version 2) | ecosystem: Host-associated > Tunicates > Ascidians > Unclassified | place: Key West, Florida...
GTATAGTTTCACAAAAAGTCATAGCTTATCTATGTAGACTACCCATTTATTTCACAAATGTAACTGGTGTCATGTCATTGACACCGTCATTCAGCTTTATGTGACTGTGGGCCTAGGAATTAGGCTGCAGTCAATGTCAGTGAGGTCTTGGAGGTGAACATCACTACGTTTGCCTCGAAATCCTCGTATTGCAGCAAGGATCTCCTCAAAAGAGCAAACCTGAGCTTTGTCCTTATGTACGTTGTGACAGATGCATACGGCTCCCTGCGTTTTTCAGCTTTAAAATGATATGTCTTAATATTTGATTGATACTATCCTTGCAAAATTCTAGTTGCAATAGATGGGATTAAAACTAATCTGACTAGGGAAAAGGTAGTACATCACATGCTAAGAGACTTAGTGCATAACTCTTATTTATCCTGAAGAGATTTTTTAGCTTTCTGTTATGTGGTTACTTTTGTGCTTTGGGTCTTCAGACCAAGGTAAAAAGTACATAAAAGCAACTTACAGCTTGCAGGAAAAATGCGATAAATCACTCCATAATATTTTGGTAGCTGGCAATACCCAAACTGTTGAACATAGACATTTTATTGTCATTATCTGTTGAAACAGTTCTTGAATGCATGCATTTAAAAATGGTTGTGTTATGCTGTAATTATCAAACAGATCAAACACTGTCATCGCTCCACATGTTTATTATTTTATTTATGGTTAACTGTTTATGAAATGTTCAGTGCCGCTAATGTGCTAGATTACTCAAAAAAAAGTCACCTGGGCATTTGCAATTTTAAATTGGTTTCATTACTGGTAAATAACTTTTTTCTCATGTTAAGAAATATTTTCCCATGCTTCTAAACACACTTAATTTTAGTGATGATATGTTTGGGGGTGGTTTCCTAAAAATCATTTTGGAGACTAGGCTTCACTTATCTGGTCTAGTTTTCGAGTATTTTGATTATTCTCTTATTTTTTGTCACTGCAACATGCTTTTTGACTGTTTTGACCTCAACTTCATAGTGTTTTTCTTGGTCTCAGTTTTCATGTTTATGTGATTTAAATGCATTTTCCAAATTTGACCATATGTTAGATTGTAGATGTTTTGTAACAAAACTTATTTTTCTTTGAAGAAACACAAGTGTTTTTACATTTGATTTTCATGAGAACTGATTTGTTTAAATTTTGAGCAAAGTCTGCTATTTTCAGATTTGGGTTTGAAAATCCAAGTCCTGCTCAGCTTCATGCTTAACTGCTGGTGATCTCTTCATTTTTATTACGTTACAATTCATTGAATTTATGGTGTTGTAAGTTGGTATGATTGCTGATACCATTGAAATAAAGTTGTGCTACTGCTAAGTGTTTCAAATGTGAAATTTTATGTTTAGCAATGCTGCGGCTTAGATGATGTCAAGACTTCAAAATCTCATTTGAGGTAGGATGTTAAACTTGGCTTGTGTTTTGTTTCAATGTTTTTATTTTTACCAGTGCTTTTCGTAATGATGAAGATACTACTTTTAGTTAACATATATAATAGATTATCATAATCTTGTTTCAAAGTAGGTGATTTTAAGAGATCAAAGGTGACTTCCGCAAGTGGTTTTGTTGTTGTGGTGTGCTGATGTTTACCAAGCTGACAGGGTTAGTAAGAGTTTTATGATTTTTAAGGTACATTTTACAGGAATTGTTATGGAAGTGAATGAACCAGTAGGGTTTGGGTCAAGGCATGACTTTGTGTGTAAATTTTAAGTTCAAGTTTATTATATCGCAATGGTTATCAAACTGGGCGGAATCACCCCCTTGGGGATAATTTTGATGGGCAAGGGGTAAAAAAACAAAGTGGGCAATAGAGGGGCGAAACAAAACGAAGGGGATAAAAATTCTCGATAACCAATCGATCATTAAGTTAAGTTCAGTAGCCTAATATTATGACTTGTCAGTTTCTTGCAGATATTAATTTACTATGATATTCGTTTGAGGTTGTTGCTAAAGCAATTTATCTATTAAATTTTATTCTGGATCGTCTACGTGCCCAGCTACAGCATGGATTATTTCAGGGCTGCAAAGCCATCATGAAAATGACACAGCTTCGGCTCCGGAGCTCTTCTTTTCATGAACATGGCTCCAGCTCCGGAGCTTTTGGTTTTCATGAGTGTGGCTTTGGCTTCCGCTCATTTTCACACATTAATATTTTAATTGTCTTGGTGTTCCTCAAGTTCAGTGGAAAATGAATTAAATCAAGTACACAAAACTAATAGAATATGCCAAACCTTTTTGGGTAATTTAATCTGGTAGTTTTTTTACAATCAGCGCTCTTACCCTGAGGAAATCAGCAAAAAAACAACAACCGCAAATTCAAACTATGAAAAGAACAGTTACTAGCAGAAACAAATCTCAAGATAATGGTAATATAAACCCTTTCTGAAAGGGCAGTTGCTGGTTTTACCATCACTGCCTTAGGACCTTTTGTTACTTCTAATGACCAGAATCAAGAAAATGACGTTTTGAAAAATACATTTGTGTCCGAGCATTTAAACACAGGCCAGTCCCAAGTGACCAAGTGTTTTGCACTCATTGCATACTTAGCTTGTTGCAATCTTGGCGATTCCAGCTAACAGCGCTACCTGGCGCAAAACACATAGTGGACTGTCATGTGTTCTTTCAAACATGCACACATTTGCATTAACACAAATGCGAAGATGTGTTTAAAAGCCCTTTGTTTGAATAAATAGTATGACTCTTAGCAAGAAATTACCATTTGACTTTTTAAAAATAGCTGAAAACATCTGATTTCTTATCTTTTGCATTCACAATAAGCAGTGATGAATCGCAAAGTAAAGCACAATTTACAGTGGGAACTGGTTACCGTGCTGAAAACGCAGATTTTTTTCAACACAGAAAACTTCAAGAAAAGTCCACATTTGTTTACATTGATATTTTTTATACCCTCCTGATAGTGTACTGCAATGCTAGTTCGCTACCAATTATATATAACTTGCATGTTATGTCACTGTTTGTAAATGTTCAGTTTTCTAGTGAACATTCCTGCTTTACCATGGCGTGCTGTGCATTCCATGCTTAAATCTGCAATGACACCATATCTTAATCATACTCCCTGCTAATAGCATAACTACATACAACTACAAAAGCTATGGATGTTTTATTATATACATACTCATTACAGATCAGTTCTTTGTAGATCGCTGCACTACTACAGACCCGGTTTGATAATTCTGACTAGAAAGTAAGATATTGTGGTAGTTAAGGTTTTTCTTCTACAACAGTGGTTCTCAACCATTTTGCTGAAGGGAGCCAAATCCAGACCTAAGACTTTGTTAGAGAGCTGCACAAAAATTTACTACAAGTCAATTGACACGTCTTGTTTTATTGCACTAAAGAAGTCTGTTGTTCAAAATTTTAGAGGTGTTACTGAAAGGCATTGCCTATTAAAAGGAATCATTCCCCAGCTAAAAATGAGACAGTAAGCTCTTACAGAGTATATATAAAGCCTGAGCGATTATTAAACCAAAGAAGCTTCAATGGCTTGCAGATCCATTGTTCCATTCTGATGTTGTAACTCGTAATGATTGTGCTTACTGTGCTAAAAAGAGTACATGTAAGTCTATTTGTCAAAACCCTTAATATCTAAGAAGGGACCCGGAGGCCATAGTTCTGAAATGGCCAAAGCCCTGGATCCGGTCCTAGAATTTAAACTGAGCTTCAGCTCCTGATTTTTGATTTGAGCTCTGGCTCCATGCAAAATGCCCAGCTCCCGCACTCCAGTTCCGCAGCCCTGGATTATTTTCACAAGAATTCTGAACGCAATATTAGCTTCGTAATACAATTACTTAATACAGTTTTTTGATGGCTTGGTTCAGCTATTTAATACTTTTCATAAATAAAATTATTTGAATTTATAAAACCCCTTATGTTTGCTTTATGAGGCTTTGGGGGCGAAAACGATGTGTCGAGATTGAAAAGGGGGCCATGGAATGAAAAAGTTTGAGAAACACTTGTCTATCATTTCATATGACTCAGCTATTAAACAGAAACAATACTGACAGCCACTGCATGAAAAAGAAACCAATTGTCAGTGGATATCAAAATAAATGAAACCACAATGGCAAAATAGATGATTAATGTAAACACGACTGTCACTGTCATGTAGGATTGGTGAAACACTGTGGTGGTCACCTAGTCAGCCAACCCTGTTTATCACTTTGTGTGCAGTGTTAAGAAAACAATAGTTGGTAATCAAATAAAAAAACAAACAAACATAGACAAATCAATCAAACAAACAAAGAACATGGTGAAGTAAATCTACAAATGAAGAGAGCATGCCACAAAGGAGTGGGTCAAAATTAGTTGAGGAAATTTGGTGTGGTTAAAAAAATTTCTTGAACCAAGTATAAAAAGTAAAAATAATGATGAGGTTTAAAAGCACGACAAACAAAATAAAAATATATGCATTATAATTTCATGTTGAAAAATGGGATGTGCACCGGAAAGAACGAGAAACAAAAGGTGAAGATACATAAATAACCTACAATACCATATTAATCAAATTTCCAAAACTCTAAGCGTTTAGTTTTGAAAGGTTGCTAAAATGTATAGTTGTCTATCGTTTTCATGTAGGAGTTGTTTCTTAAGTTTCCATTTGAAGGTAAAAGTGGTAGAAGACTTAATACAGTCTGTTATTGAAGGTCCCACTTTTGAGCCAACAAATCTAAGAGCACATTTCCTGAAGAAGAATTGGCTCTAAATAAAAACATTGTTAGAAGTGGATAGTCTTCTGGGGCAAGAATGAATTGAGCTGATTGGAATAAAGTAGTTATCAAAATGATATGGATGCAGTTTGTTGTAGTAAGAGTGCATACATTTCGCTATTGATAAGGTATAACGTTTGGGAAGGCATAATATGTTTTGGTGTTGGAAAGATTCTTCCAGAGATGTTTGCTTAGTTGGTCTTATTAGTTTTATAGCTTTATTTTGGAGATTACTGAGGGGCTGAATTTTTGCATTTAAAGAACGTCCCCAATTGAGGACTGAGTAAGTAAGGTAGGGTTGAATTAATGAGTTCTTTCAATACAAATTGTGTTGTTTACTGTTAAAAAAAAGAAACCTATTGTGTTGCAAGAAAGTAATAGCCTAGAAAAAAATAAGAAACCTTTTGTGTTGCTGAAAGTTGATGTTAGCATCAACAAAATTTGGATAAATGTATGCACGTACTGTGTGTCAGTCAGTTTTTCCAGCTAACGTGTTCATCTGCGTGTGTAGTACATAAGTACTTGATTGAAAATAACATCAACATTAAGAGGTCTGCATGTCAGGCATTTTGAAAGCGTTTTGGTTCATACCATTGGTTCTCAAAATTTTTACATATTCCCCCATTACAAACTGAAACACTGTCAATTCCTCCCCAACAAAAATCACAAAAAAGATAATTGGAAAAATTTCACCCTACTTACTGTGAAGAAACGGTTGCCTGTAAAAGGCGAAGCTCCGTAAATAGCGGAGCTTAGTTGCGGAGGTTTGATGACGTAACCGGAGTGGAAAAAAGTTGCGTTGCAAAATCAAAAAAAGGAAAAAAGTGAAGGAAAAATGTTGTATCATTGCAACTTAATATGCATTTCCCCCAAACATGGAATACATGGAAGTTTGCGATGTTTAAAAATTTTATACATTCACAACTGTTTAAACTGATTTTTATGTCACCGAACCGTTGTGAAACTCAGATAACCAAAAGTTATCAAACTTCAAAATAGATTTTTTTTACCGTAGTGTAACATCACCTTTTGCAGTAAAATTATTTTTGCTACTGTCCACTTCTCATTTCTCAAAGAAAAATATCAGTTTTAATGACTCTGTTTACGTCATCAAACCTCCGCAACCAAGCTCCGCTATTTACAGAGCTCCACCTTTTACAGGCAACCTGAAGAAACAATAGAAGATTATGAAGCAACAGACTATTTTATAGCATCGGTCACTGTAGTTAGAGCAGCTTGTCCTTGCATACTGTAGACATTCCTATCTAAACCAACCTCATTGCACAGTTTTTGTGTGTTGAATTAAACAATGAACATTTAAGTTTTCTTCATCCACAGCTTTTTCTCCCCAATTTTTACCTGGAACAAATCTCCCAGGAATTAACAATTCCTCCCTTGGTGAGCAAAGTGGCACCAGTTTGAGAACCACTGGTTTATACATTAACTGATTTTTCCTTATGTGGGAGACAGCAGCTACAATTCTGGCTACATGCTGGTTTTAATGAATAGGTTTGAAACCCCTTGAATATGTGCAGCTTGTATCAGGGTCCTTTGGTACTGCATCTTTTTCAGAGGCACACTTGGAGAATTACTGGAGTGGTTTAGTGGTCATTTTGATAAAGAAAGGAAATTCAAAGCACATCCTCATAACTCCTTGTTTATCAAAATGCTGGAGGAAATATTGAAGCCAACCAGGTATATATATACATAATTTGCACATGCACTAATTGATATCAGGTGTAGCTGAAGGGCCTTGAACAATGCAGCAAGTAGCAAGGTTAATAGTATATAATTGTTTAAAAGTGTTCATATCTATGCACAGTTGAAGTTGCATTTGCCAATGCTGACTGTAGCAGTAGCTGAAGCACTGTTGAAAAATGTAGGTCTGGTTTTAGTTACTGTTGCCTGTACTTAGAGTTCAGTGAGAAAAAACACCCAGCTATTCTTCATTAGGTGCTGTGCCATCAGTATAACAGATGCATGTGCAATGAAAACGTTAACTTTTGTTGAATTTGTTTGCTACTGTAATATGAAATACTTTCACAGCTAATTTGTCTTGTGCTATTGAGATTGGCAAAGTAAGGCTTGTAACTAATTGCAGTTTTTGTTCTTTCATTAAAGCTAATATTTGCGGCTCTTAACTTTTGCAAAAACATTTCCAAGTTATTGACAAAATTTGTTTGAACGATTTGTAGAATCCTGCTCAGTGTGTTAACATAACGACCTCTATTTGCTTTTGTTACTTCATGAAGCATTTCTTCGGCAGCTTCGCATTATATTGTTTTGTTTTCTTTTGTGTCTTTTTCATGCACTTTAATCTTTTTTTTTAACACGGCGCAGGTTTGATAGTCCTGAGAATACTCTGAGAATTATTATTTGCCTGCGAATGCTGCTACGAGAACCCTTCTATCAGGAAGTCTTTGTTGAAAGCCAGAGTTTCACCTACTTTGCCGAACTGTTCCAAACAAAGTGCCACAGCTATTTGACGTGTACAGAAGAATCATACGTCGTTGATGTTGTTGCCAATTTTTCTTGTAAGTCATCGATCATGCAAATGTAGCCTTGCGTGTATGTATTGCCAAAACTTGTTGAAGATCATTTACAACCATAATTCTGTGAGTTTGTGAACGCATGAAACTATTGCACCTGAACACTTTTTGTTTGTTTCTGCGACCTAGCAATTTTGGTAGTTCGCTGACTGACGGGCATTTGTTTGCTGTGCCTCTGCAGTAACTGGTTTTAAAGATAAAACTTTGTTGACTGCCTTCGTTGATTTGTTTGCAAGCTCTCTACAGTCATTGCTGACACAATGATAATTACATTTATCGTTGAACTTCACAAACACCTTGAAGAAAAACACGTGAACAACTGCTGTTGATTTACACCCAGGTTGAAGCGCAAATCATTTTCCAGTCGTAGTTGTTTCAAAGCGTAATCCCATCCGCTTATGCTTGCACCGCGCTGTTAGGAAGCGTTGGAAACGGAGAACTTCGATTTTTTTGTTTTTGCAGCTATTTACGAAAAACTGTCTCGGCATCAAAAGTATCATTCTTCGTTACTGCGAGCCTCCATTCATCGAACAATGCTGTGCTTGTTGAATGCCGGAGACATCTTTATTTTGCACTGTGCCTTGCATGTCTTAGTCGCCCTTGCTGAAAGGTAATACGTGTTTTGCCATTTTTGCAAAAAGTTTGAAACATTTATTAAGAATTTAGTACTTTTTTTCCAATCTCGAAACTTCCCAACGTATGGAATACGGTTAATATCAATGCTCGTTGTGTTTCTAAAGGTCGTACGCGTTAATCCATTGCATGATGTAGACTGGTTGGACATGTACGAACGTTTTAAGTTCTATTGTGCAATGATTATACCACTGCTCGTCAGCAGCAAGTTTGTTAAGGCGTGTAGCCCAGACTCGTCATTGAAAAAATTGTGGTGTCATTACCGCAACGAAGTACTTCTGCTCGCCTAGGGCTTGCGCCGTAAAACACCGAGCCAAATGTTGACGAGTACCTTGTTACCGTTCGACAAAGAAACGAGCTAATCATCGTCGCTAATTGCCTGATAGCTGTCTGGTCGCCAATCTTTGGTTAGAAAAGTACTTATCCAACTATAGACCACGTAAAAAGCGTAAACTCTTCTGATAAATATCGTCTGTTATTGAGCTAAACGTCGGACATTGATGCGTTCCCCACAGTTAATACGGATGTGCCTGTTCTTGCGGAATGAGCCCGGAAATGCGATAGTTTTTAATTTAAGGTTTTGTCGTTTAAACCACTTGCCCAAAGTTCTCCACACTTCACATCGATCGGCTCGCCCATCGTCCAGAACCGACAATTTCTGTCATGTAATCTGGACACGCCTCGCTGGTCGTGAAAGCCGTTTGATCCTTTGTGCTTTGGAAATTGTTTTGAACCAGCAGCTGGTAAATGACGCGAGACATATTTCTCTGGGCACTGCGAACTGTGGTTTTCAGCTCAATCGATGTGTATTTACCGGCTTCTAATACGAAAAGATAAAAAGTTTATTTAAATCGACGCAGCATTCGATCTACCAATATGAAAGGCTTGCCTGCTGTTGGGACACAGCTGTCTTGTCATTCAAGCATTCAGGCGCGTACGAAAATGCTGTGAGTTAAACTTTAACAGTTTATAAGTTAAACTGTGGGAAATCTTTGTCTTGGACATAACTGCTACCAAATTACATTCCTCACTGCCCATGTTTCAATCCAATAGGTGGACGGTTGGAGCCGCGGAAGTTACTGCTTTGGCAGCGCACTCGATAAAATAAAACCCAACTTTTTCTTTTGATATGACCGTTTAATTTCCAGCACTGAAGTCCGACAGCTGATCGCCGCACATCACTCGATTGAGTGGATTGTTCAGATCATCCACGAGTTTGATGACGTTTCGAAGTGTTACGCCGCCAGTCTGCTCAGGGTACTGTGCACCGACGAAGAGATTTGCGAGCAGGTGAGCGTCGACCAAAAAGGATGACTGACGTCTGTTGTGGTTAGTCCGTAGTCGATTTTGACGTTATTTGTTGGAACGGTGACACGGTAGCGTTTCAACGGCGGCATGTTTAAGGTAAGATCTGACGTCTCTAATCTCAACCTTCGTAGCGTGAGGGTTGACTGGTGAAAAGTGAGGTTGGTTTGCAGCTACCTAAGCGCAATTAGCTGGCAATCTGTTATTGTCACGACTAATGAAATCACGGCGTTCTTTTTGAAGCATGGTGAAAATTTTGCCACCCTTTTTTGCCTGAGCGGAGAAACAGTCTTTCAGATTTGCCAAATAAGTCACACTCCATAGGATGAATTCCTTCATAGTTTTAGTTGTTAGGGGGAATTAGTCGCCACCCAGTTTGATCACGTGACAATCCCACCGCAAGATAAAGTCAGGCCTGTTGTGGAGTGGTCTCTTGCGCGAATCTCAGTGTCGTTAGATTGAAGAAGTCACGTCAGTGGAGCGATGTTAAACTGGCGTATGGGCGAACGATAGAGATGTTTAAATTAAAGTTAGCTCCACAGACCGATGCGAGATGCACTACTATGAAGTTGTGCGGGCTCAGCAAATCCATGGCTTTCTCGTCCAATAGAATGCGTGAACAGCAATGTACTGTAGGAGCAGGCGGTGCAAGGGCACCCTATAGAAAGGCTTGATTTATCGAAAATCCTGGAGAAATCCCTGAAAATTCGGGCACATTTGCTTCGACACCTGTGTTCTATTTGTATGATCAATGAGACTGACTGATTGAAAATGTCTGAATTTGGCTTTTTTTCTCTTCAAAAAAGGTCTTTATGCTTTTTATGAAAGTTCGTGAAGAAAAAACTTGTAGAGAGAAAGTTTGCCGCACAATATTTCGGGGAGGTTTGGGGAAATTGGGGCAAAAATCCTTCGCGCCCCCAAAAATTTGCCTGCTCCCACACCTATGTGTGTGAACAACGCGTAAATGTTCGATACATAGCACCTAAGTATAAAAATAAGTCAGCTGTTTCTCCCTGCCGAATAATATGGTAAAAACTATTGTTTATCTATCGTTGATGAATTGCTGAGAAAGCACCAATTACTTTGGATGATCACTTCCAATTAACTGGCTTTAATTGGAAGAAAGCCACAATAAATCAGAATGCAGCTCGCACTCACGGTTCAAAAAAAGTTTCAAACGTGAGCACAGCTAAATCATTGCCTTGCAAAGAAATCAAGAGATAATTTGTTCGCTTTACTCTAGTTTCAACGTGAAGTTTTGCTCAGGAAAATCTCAGGTTTGTCTGTGACATGATAGCGAATGTAACGATCAGTTCTGTAGAGTTTGCTGTGAAAAAGCAATAATGTTTTATCCATTTCACCATTGATCGGCTCATCCGCAGCGTTGCAGATGATTTGTTTAGACGTCAGAAAGCTTTCCAAGGCGGGCAAGATAGATTGATTTCGTCAGTACCTTCCTTCCAGGTGATGATCTACGATGCGCTACCGGTTTTGCTGAGTGTGTTGAACGACTGCGAGCAGTGCGATTTACTGTGGCACGTCGTTTGGACGCTGGTTCGACTCTGCAGCGACACGGGTCGATCGGACGAGATCAGGCTTCTTGGCGGCGTGCCGCTCATTCTCAGCCTTCTCAATACGTAAGTCAAATACAACGACGACGGCATAGCAATAGTTTTTACCCGGATCTCGAATCCATTAAGGATTTTACCCATTGCTGGATCACGCATCCATTAAGGATTTTTTCCATTTGGCAACAGCCATTTTTGTTGCGCAGAGACCGCACGCTGACGTGCAGCCGTCATGAGCTACGTAGTGGATATACCAGACGCGTCCCTGTAACCGGGTCGAAATCGAATAAAGAGGAACTGACTGAAAACAAACTTAAGGTTCGTTTGTTTGTTTGTTTTTTCCTGGTTGTTCATGGTATTGTTACACTTTGATAATGCAGTGCCTTTGCATTTGCGAATTTCATAAACCACTTGATCGCTTGTTGGTCTGCTCCATTGCGCTGTAATCGAACTTGTTTGCGTTGGTGGAGAATCGAACGTTGACACCTCTGAAGGTCTTCCTCCCACCATGCTGCCCTGTAATGCAGGTTTACTCGGCCTGTTGCGCATTGCTGACCGAGCTTGGATTGAACGACAGATGCACTCAGACCATCGTTCAGACCAACGGCCTTTACATCGTCGCCAAGCTTATTCTGCCGCAGAAAGTTCCAGAAAAGTAAGCGCTGTTTGTTCGGGGTTCGCAAAATATATTTTAGTCATGAATTTGTGCAGTACTGAAAGCAGTAGGGCGTGTGAGGTTTGAAAATAATCTTTGCTCATGATTTTTTTGCTGTACTATCTTGAGAGCGGTGGGGGCTGACGTTTGCAAATATCGTGTGCTGGGGATTTTTTCTGCAGCACTAGAAGCAAAGTTTTTTTTATCGGACGGTTAATGTTAAATTGGCCTTTGCAAGCCTGTCATGCTGTTCTTTTGTTTCCTTTGCAGGTAAACTAGTATCACGTCACCGCAACGTCAGCTGACGTTCTTTTTTTCTGCAGATGCAAGAAAGGCTCCATCGCTCTACAGCGCAACGCGTTTCGAGCTCTTCGCTTTTTCTTCTCGATGGAAAGGAACAGAAAGATGTTCAAGCGGCTTTTTCCACCCGAGCTGTTTCAAGTAAGTTTTTTTTGCCGGCACAGAGTCGAAAACGGCTTTGAACGGGGTGCAGTGTGTTGGCAATGAATGGCAAAATGATTCAGAAAGTCACGCGGTGTGTTTGGCTCATAGCGGATTTTTTATTACAACGAAGTTGCGGAGTCATGCGTTTACTTGTTTGACAAATTTCTGGGTTCACATGGAAGGAGGCGTCCAAATTTTCCAATCGAACAACAGGCTTGTTTATATGTTGATCAAGACAATGAGGGCCGTAGGTTGTAAAAAACAGTTTGTCTTGTATGATCAGGGATGAGACGCGCACCAAATTCGTTACATGTTTTTTTTGTCTAAACGCCTCACCGTAAGTTCATTTTCTTTTGAAGTAAAGACTGATTGTACCTCTTGGCCGAGCAGGTTACAGTCCGCAAGTACCGCTTTTCAAGTCTCCGGTATGACCTGCGGGGCAGCTGAACTCAGCCTAGCGGCTTGAGTGGCGCGTGCGCGACACGTCGCACCCAGTCGAGATTGCCTTTTGCTTTTGTTTGCAACTCTGCTGACGTTTCTTGAACCTTAGCTGTGCATTTTGACGACGCACGTCTCGAGTTTAAAGCGTTTGTTAGCGGAGATTTTTTAGCAATTGCTTGTTTCTGTCGAAGAACGTCACTTGCGAACTGAAGAAATCTCATTTTTTTAAATAGAAATTTATTGACGTCGGCCATTACGTCAGAAAAACTGAAGCCTACCAAGAACTGGTCGATCTCTTCAATTCCATGAATGTGAGCCGAGTTTTCGTGTCGTGCAGTGTTTCTCAAACTTTTTTTGTTCCATCGCCCCCTTTTTACTCTCGACGCATCTTTTTCGCTCCCAAGCCTCGTATTTTTGACGGAAGCGGCACCAGTATAGCGCAACAATCCAATAGATTACGTTATACTGTAACAGTTGAACCAAGCAATTGTATTACGACGCTGATATGTTCAGAGTTCTTGTGAAAATAATCCACACTGTAGCCGGGCACATAGAAGATCCAGAGTAAAAATTTAACGGACAAATTGCTTGAGCAACAACCTCCAACAATTATCACAGTAAATTAAAATTTTCAGTAAAGTCATAAGTCATATAATAGTTAAACGCAATGATCGAATAGTGGTTGAGCGTTTTCGCCCCCTTTGTTTTGTTCGCCCCTTGTCCCTCAAAATCATCCCTAAGGGGACGGTTCCGACCACTCTGAGAGCCACTGGTGTGTTGCCACCCGCGCGATAACGTAAAATTTCCTTTCCGTTCTGTAGGTGCTAACTCGATCGTTAACTGCAATTTTGATCCGTCACCTCCTTGGCTAAACACAGGCTCGTAGCCACGAGGGTTGGGTCCGGGAACAGTGCCCCCGCAAATTCTTCTGTGCCGCGCCAAATTTCGATTTGTGACGTCACAGTTTGTGTTAAAAACATTTTGAAAAAAACAAATCTTTCAACCTATAAATGTAGTTGCCCCCCAACCATAAAACCTGGCTGCGGGCCTGTCTGAACAGTTTATTTCTCGCCAGGACGACCAGATTGGCGAAATCCGCGAAAACATCGAGGAACTGAACCAGAACAAGACACCGAAACGCTACATCCGGGACTTCGCTATTTATGACACACTGGGGACGGGCGCTTTTGGTTCTGTGTACCGAGTAAGGATACGTGTTGTTAAAGTTTTCTGTCAGTCGTTTTACTCCGAGTGCTGTCTGTCCATGTGTTGGCTTAGCCGCACGCTTTCTGCAAGGAAACAGGGGGTTTTATTTTTTATTAACGGTTTTCTACTGTCGATCCTTGGTATCTTTATCATCATCAGCATCATGCTAAAGTTACTTCAAGCTGGAAAAAAGCTTCTGCAATTCGAAAACGTCTTTTTTAAAAATGTCAATCGCTAATCACGTGGCATTTTTGCATAGCGATTAAGTGAGTTCCTTGACACACTAACCAGATCACTTAACACGATTTCTACTGAGCCAGACGCATGAGCGGCCAAGTTAGCTTTCGTGAAAGTTGACACAACACGCTCGTTGTTGCTTGGTTTGTAAGTGAGCTAGCTGGAGCAAGTGTGTTGCAGAAGGTGTTTTACAGTCGCCTGAACACCTGTTTTTGGTTGGGTGATGCAAGAAAGAAATCATACCATGTCTGCTGTGGTGAAATGGCTCCACGTGTTTGTTTGATTTGAATTTTGCAAATCGGATTGCAGTAATAACGACATTTAATCCCTTTGTAGACTGCAGTGCAGTGCATACCATGAGCCAGTTGTATAGGCTACTGTAGTAAGCTAGATCATACTGCTGTACAGTCGTGGGTTATTTGGTTTTCTGAACGATTTACATACTTGCTGACGCAGAAAGTTGTTCTTCATCTGTTACATGAAACTAAAAAGCTTGCAGCCTTACAAGGGCCGAAAGAAGTAGGTTAGGTTGGTTAGGTTAGTCGGCCAGCTTGCGCCGGCCTCCTTCAAGAAAACGCAACACGGAACGCACAACCCGGCTGTTCGAAAATTCCATGTAAAACCTCCTCCAACGTGCTCGGTTTGGATCATTTACGCTGAGCGCGCGTGACGTCATAGCTCGCATCAAGCACACTTGTTTGCAGCACCATGGCGAAAGGCCTCCTGTTACAAGTGAAAACGCGGTTACTGTCTAAACGACCCCAAGGTCCACACGGTAGCCAGTCCAATAGCAGAATTTTCTGTTGCTGGAAGTAAATCACAAATACACGATTTGTACAAGAAAAAGTTAAACGAGATTTTTAATCAGGGTTGCATTTGCAACTGGAAGGATTTCACTTTACATTTGCAGATGCAACATCATGGATAAAACGATGATGTACTCACTTTTTTGAGGAGCTCTAGGCGTTTTGTTCAATGATGTAAAATTAATTTAACCATGATATTGTGTGAGTTCTGGTAGAAATGTTTTGTAATAAAGGCAAAAATAGTGAAACCTGTGAGACTTTATTTTTTCTGGTATACTATTCCATAACCCATCTCCTTTTTGTTGATTCCTATGTTGTATGTTAAGTGTCGTTGTTCGGATGATGTCTAACGTAATGGTAATGATAAGGTAATGCATTTGTAACGCACTTTTCTATTTCTGTGGGGTGTTCAGCTGGTGGTTGGGCATAAATATGTAATCCTGTGTAATATATAATGGAGTTGGTCGTTGAATATTCTGAACACGTATTTTTCCAATTCGTTACTGTAAATATCATGAATTTCCAGACCTTCGGCTGAGTTATAAATTTATTTGTGGGTATGAGATGATTTCCTTTAATTTTTGCGAAGTATCGTAGTGTTCTGTTGTTTATTTTTAATAAGCTGGCCTAAGTTCTTTTGTTGCATGTGCCACATGTAAATATTCCATATTGTAAATAACCGTGTATGATGAAAAATACACTGATCGGAACAGCTTGACATCATAAAGATGCTGAAATTTGAAATGGATACCACTGGCATTAGCTACTTTGTTGCCTAAATGTTTAACAAGGGTGTTACACTTCAGTTGTCAGCCGATTGACCGACGTGAAGTATGAAAAACCTGTCGAGGACTTAAGTCAATACTACGCTTATGAGGACCGCTGTTTTGTGGATTTCACTTCGCCTGTCGTACGAGAGCGGGTGGCACTAGTTAAAACCTATAAAGCGCTTGTGCGTCGCAAACACAGCGGGTTGTCTTGTCCCTGGGCCGTATTACTTTGCCTTTCTGCGCTACAATCGCTTTATGGGCAACTTCTCGAGTTTTCCAGGAATGGTTCTCCTAACTGTGTATTTTGACATTCTTGTCATGTGTATGGATGCCAAAGCTAAACACAGCGAAGTGTCCCGGCGTGTGCTGTGCCGTCCGGCGTTTCTCTTCGCGTCGTATTTAGTTTGTTGCGTAAGCTTGGCGTGAAGTCGTCTGAAAGTTTGTTGCGGTTGCTTGCGTCGGCCTGATGTGGCTGACCTCCTTGTGAACCAAGCGTACCTGCAAACTGGCGACATGCTTGTGCCCGAGCACCTGTGCGCTTCTATCCTTGCATCAGGAAACGTCGAATTTGTGGAAATGGCGTCTTTGCCCAGAACGGTATTTTTGGTGCAACAGCCCTTATTGTTTAAACCGGTGGTTCTCATACATTTTTCTACCACGCCTCCTTTTAAGTGATTCTCGTTTCTTTGAAGCCTCCCTGACTTTAAATAAGTTTTAAAAGCAAATGCATTTATGTGTAAATTGATTGATCAAATTTTCCACGTTGTAGAGCGCGTTAGGGCAAGCGCCTACCTGGAAATCTATTGACGCCCCCTGGGGAGTCTTGCTCCCCAGTTAAGAACCACTGGTTTAAACTTTTGCGCTGCTTTCTACCTCAGTTGCATTGACTTTCGATCCATTCTTGTCTCAGGTCAAGAAAAACTCAAAGCAGACTCCGTTGGCGCTGAAAGAAGTGAGTGTGGCCGGTGGCGGAGGGAGGAAAGGCACGGAACGGCAAAAGCGCGAGATCGACGAGATTGTCAGGGAGTTGAGCATCATCCGCGAACAGCTGCGCCACCCGAACATCGTCCGATATTACTCAACGTTCAAAGAAAGTGAGTGCAGGATGTTTTTTTTTTGCTTAGCGGTGTTACGCTCAAAGTCGGTTCGTCTCTGTCAACGCTGTTGTGAAACCTTGGGTAGATGGTCAAGTCACCGATTTCTCGCTTGCAGCGTGAATTGACTTCTTTTCTAAGTTCACTTTCTCGACGTTTTATCATCCTCTTGGTGAATTCTAATGTTCCGATGCTGTTGTTGTGGCAGGTGCTAACTTCGGATTACAACCTTTTTTTATTGATTGAATTGTGATAGGAAATGCTTGTTAGCCGAGATACCTCGTGTTTCGTGGCAAATCGTGCTCCGCGCCTGTTAAACCTCTAACAAATTCGCTGTTGAATTTAAGTTGATACACGTGTTCGGTGAGGATTGAATCCTAACAGTGCGCTTGCCAACCCGGAGACAGGTCCATCTGGCTGAAGATCGTTTGGATTTCTATTCCAACCTGTGACTGTTCATTAATTTTAAATGTGCGCGATCAAGGGTTCTGTTTAAAAAAAATTATCACTTCAAGTTTGCTTTTAATTGAACATCTTATGGAAAGGGTTTGGGTGCTGTGAGCTATTTCAGTGCGTTCCAACCGGCACAAAACGCTGATTTTGTTTTTACAAGACTTGGGTACAGATTTTTCCTGGTTTACCTCGGTCGGTAAGATGGCCGAGGCGTCGGCATCGTCTTCATGCTTAACAGTTCAGACAAGTCTTGCTGAAAGATGTTGCTCGTCCCATAAAATCGACCCCGTCGCTCCGCCAAACAGTCCTGTCAAAAGTCAAGTCGCGATTCAGCGTTCGATTCTTATTTGCTGCTTTTCAGACGACAAGCTGTACATCGAAATGGAGCTGATTGAAGGCGCTTCGCTCCAAGAGCACTTTACCTCTTTGAACGAGAAGAACGAGAAAGGGATGGGCGAAGCGCGACTGTGGAATGTTTTTATCCAGGTACAAGTGATCCGCTAACAGCGGTCGTGCGCTAGACCTTAGTCGCTACATTCGTTTGCGTTTTGACGCGTTTTATCCAAAATCCTTGACCAAGTAAGCGCCGAACTTACCATTTAGGAGCTGTTACCTCTGTGAGTAAGCCTTGCGTAGAGCGGGCGCGTTTGCGGACTTGATGGAAGGACTTAATATCCTTATCTGCGCAGTTTGTTCTCAACACCATTATCTGAGACTGACCACAGTAGTTTGTTTACCTTTTCTATCGCTCGCCACCGTTCATCTGCTTCAGCGCGGACGCGATGCATTGCTTCATGTTGACTTTAGATTTGTCTCGCCTTGCGTTATCTTCACTGCGACAAGCGCATCGTCCACAGAGACTTGACACCAAACAATGTGATGCTGGGCGAGAGCGACAAAGTGACCTTAAGTGAGTTGGCCTTTGCCTCTTATCAAGTACTGTATGCGTCGTTATACGATTCAACATTGCCAGCCGTGAACAGCAGATCTTTCTGCTTTACGTTTTTCACCCCGAAGGAATATCATCGGAGCAAACCATCTTTGTTCTACTGTTGTTCAGTTTGACAAGCAGGGCAACTTCAGTGATGTTCTCGAGCAAATAAGGCATTTTCTTGTGCTTGTTCTCCGCCTTCGCTGCCCCTCTCCCCTAGTTTGCCACACCCCAGCTACAACGGCGGCGATACTCATTTTGCTCAAACGTTTCGGTGTGTTGCCGTTAGTGGCTCGACGGTTGACAGGTTAAACACGAGGGGTGACGTGCAGCTTGGCTCGCTCACACCGCGCAGTCGCCCCGTTCACTGCACCGCAGAGCAACTTTTTTCCAGGTCATTTCTCGGTCATAGACCGGATTTTTTTTTAATGACCGAAAAACTTAGGTCAATTCGGTCAGGAATACAGAGCAAGGAGTAGTGTTACGGCGTATTTTGATACTGCTATGGTACAAATGACCGAAATGTTTCAGTGACCAAAATGTCTCAATGAAAAAATGACCGAAATGTCTCAGCGAAATAAAACCAGCCGCAGAGTGGTCCAAGCGGATAATTGGACCGGATTCGGGCTTGAGTTTGTCGAATTATTTCGGGCCTGCATGCAAAATTTTTTTGCAACGACGGACACTTTTGCTGCCACTTACTGTTAAAGCAATCGATCTTCAATAGAAAATGATTAATTTGTGAATTATTTAGTCATAATTAGCTTGCTACGCCACCAATACCTCGCAGTCACGCATGTCATGACTCACCGGGAAATTCTGCTTTCGGTCGTAAATAGGGTTTCAAAAATATATGTTGGGCTCGGGCCGGGTTCGGGCTTCAAAATGAGGCCCGTTTGCAGCTCTGGTACAGCCGGCGTCAGGGCCGTTTTGGTTTTTGCTAAACACGTGGTGTCGCCCTTTCGCAGCTGACTTCGGCCTCGCGAAGCAGAAAAACAGTTCTTCGAAAATGCTATCGACTGTCGGAACGATAATGTACCTCTGTCCGGAGATAGTCAAGAACGAGCCGTACAACGAGAAGGCGGACGTATGGGCACTCGGTAAGCAGAAACGTTGAGGCTTTTGTTCAGCTTCTGTCAACCGACAGAAACTGCTGCAAACTCTTAAACTTCGGAGCTTGCTTTCATATTGACGGTGGATATATTTTGCCTGAAGTTTGGTGTCATGACTTTAAATGCACGCGCGTCTTTTGAATCAAAGTTGTGTTTGTCAACTGCTATATGTTAAATGAAATGACTCATGTGAACTTTTCTCACTGAAACTTTCCAATTTTTTAAAGCGATAAAATGCAGACCCGTTCCCTTCATTTGCAGGGTCGTTGAGATCTTTTGTCGTTTAGAGCGAGTCGGAAAACTAGGGAAACCAATTGCGAAATTGCAGTTTGATCTCAGATAGTGTTGCTGGTTATTTTTAGAAGATTTACACAAATCAGGAATGAAACCTCTTCAACAAGTTCAAATTTTTATATTATCAAAGTTAAACAGGCTTTCGTCAGAAACTTCGCTCTGAAGTTGATGAGCATTTAAACAGCAGCCCGTTGTCATCTTCAGGCGACAACTTTGCGGTTTCGTGTTTCTAATGTTTGCGGCAGATGAGCATGCCACATCATTTGCCATTGCGAGGCCTTTCCGAACACCAAACTCACTCGATGGCTTATCGTCTCCCGGTCCAGCGGGTGCTGATTGGCTGCAGGCCTGCTTGAAGGAACTGCGCTGCTCATACGAAAGCATAAGAACATCCCGGGAGTGAAAATCGCCAGAAACATTCCCGAAAACTTCAGACAAAACATAGTTTTATGTACATCCCAACAAAAGCGCGTGTTGTGTGGTATGCGTTTCTTATAAAATTTGCCAATGTACAAGCGCTGCGATGTTTTTTGGATTACTTTTACCCTGTTTTGACCAATTCAGTGGTTCTCGCGAGTGAGGCAGCATTTCGAATTTCCTGCTTTGATTGTCTTGCATGTTCCAGGTTGTCTCCTTTACCAGATGGCGATGCTCGACCCGCCCTTCATGAGCAACAACATCCTGACGATTGCGCATAAAATCGTCGAGGGTAACTTCGAACCCGTCAAACCCGATCGGGGGTATTCAAGTCTCGTTCAGACGGTTGTGCAGAGGTAAAGTGAAGCGCTTGGCTAAATGATTTCTGTCGATCAACATTCTGTGTTTTTCGGCGTGGTGGATAAACGTTTATGTGTGAAGATGCCGTAAATTTAAATCCAGCTGTGGTTGACTGATTTTAGATATTGTGGATTCTTTCGTGAAGGACCAAAATTAAGTTTGCTGTGTTTGAAAATCTAATTTCATTTAATATTCTTGTTCACCTTGGATGTGGTGGTGGTAGCTCCAAGATGGCAATGCGTGCGTATTATAAAACTTGCCATAATTTTGGTGCCACAGCACATTGCCGTGAACGTACGTCTCTCTCGATTGTGACGTGAACACTAAATACTGCTGCATTTGCTGAAGCTGACAGTGCAACATGTCGAAACTGTCTCCAGCGGCGATTTTTTGTGTGGGAGCCAGGACGAATCGCAGTGTTCCCCAATTTTAAACTTTGCCCCGAATTGATCTGAGCTTTTGACGTATACGTCATGCCAGCCCGAGTGTAGCAATTCTTCTATTTCTGGTTATCACCAGAGGTGGGCGTCCATGTTCAAATATAGTAGAATTCTCCTGTACGTCACTTAATGGGACCGGAGAATAAGCGTTGCCATAGACGAACGGTCGTTATGACCGTGCTAAATCTTTTGTGTTTGCAAAAAAAGAGCTGTTCGGTCAAACCAGAAAGATCCTTTGCCTTTTGTGCAACAATCGCAAGAATGAGGTAAAGATTCTTCGAGGCTGAATATGCCCGCGAGGTGTTTTGTGTGTGTTTGGGGCAGTTTCGACGGTCCCAACGTTTCAACGCAACTGTTTGTCATTTTGATCAGTTGCCTGACGGTCGAAGCCGAAAAGCGCGCCGACATTATCGCCGTTTGCGGCTTGATCGCGGAACCGCTCATGCGTTACACCGACCAGATAACGTCACTGCGGATGGTGGCCGAGAAGCGGGTCGAGAAGGAAAGGCGAAGAACGCAGCGGCATTCGATGGAGGCGCGACGCAACAGACAAGATTATCAAACCCTCTTCCAAGCGTCCCAGGTATGGAGAACCGCTCTTCCTCCGATTGCAAAGCATCCGCATGGTGGCGCCTGGAGAAGTGTGCATTGCGCATGCGCACGCTTTCCGTATCTTCAGTTTGCAGCCTCTGATGCGTGTTTTTATTAGATGACCAGCGCAGTCGGTATGCTGCGGAAAAGTAACGACTGGTGTTCTGCTCACAGGCTCGTTTAAAAAAACGCTTGCACTTTCTGCAAAATTGATATATCATTGTTTTCAACTCTGGTGCATTTCATTTCCTCAGGCCAGCTCGGAACGGTCCGTTCGAACACTTCAGTTGTCAAACGGAAGCGTGACGTCACAGGGTAATGACGTCGATCCGCCCTCACGCTCGAACTCAAACGAGACAGACGTGTTTTCAGTCGAAGTCAATGGGGGTAAGTGCTGGACACAGAAAACCTGCTACGAAGTGCCATGCAGAAAAGGTCCCTGGGTTTTCTCCAATTTTTGGCAAGATGTTCGCTGTGATGTATGCGAGGATTAATCAATATGTGGCATCTGGCAACTAGTCGACTCTGTTCCACTGATAGGCAATTACGACTGTCATTATTAAGCTTTAAACGTAAACAGTTTTTCTTATAGGTTAGGTGTCCAGGATGAGATTGTCCAGAATTGAGGCACCTGGTCCGGTTAAGTGCTCGCGGTTTAAAGCTTTGGTGTAATTTATAGGACAAAGCAATATCATGCTTGTGAATGCTGTGGAGAAGTAGGCGCGTTTGCGAAAACGCACTTGCTTAACGTCATAAACATCTTTGCCGATGTAAGGACTGGTTTCAGTTCAGTTCTTGTCATACTTACTTCATTTTCTCGTCATCAGAAGTGGTGTGCAATCAATTTTGAAGGTGTGAGATTATTTCAGGACTTGTGCTTTTGTGTATAGTCTTGTGTTGTTGGAGATATCCCGCTATTAAAGTCCTGAAGCTAGTTGCTTATTGCGACTTAGCATGCTTTGCTTAGTGGTCAAATAAAACACTTTTTGCTGAGGATTTCCTAACATGCTTGCGATTACTTTTCGCCAAAACTCAGTGTGGTTCGTAGTTGAGTGTTTTGCTGCTGTCCATTGTTTCGATGACATTCGTGGCTCATGAAAGGTGGGCAATTTTTTCCAATATTTAGCTTCTGGGCATAACCGAAGTTTAATCTTGTTAATGCGCTTTGATTTGCGTAGCGAGTCCGTTACATTTTTTTGCTTCATTCATAAACGAAAGCACTGTTTTTGCGCAAAGCATCGCACAAACATGTCAAAGAAACAAGTAAGCAACCGCAAAGCGGATGCACTGCAGTGAGGCGACAGGAAAAACGATGAGTTGACAAGCTGTTGCGAAATGTGAAAAGGCTATTTATAGGTTAGGTAATGTTAATGTCTCGATTTGAAGGTCCGTTTGACGTACGTTCAGACGACGGTCACATCTGAAAGGAGATGTCATTGCACAGCATATCGTCAATCGTAGAGCTGTTTCCCAATGTCGTTGTCTATTTCACTTTCATGTCAAGACTCGGTTCTGACGGCAAGAGCGACATTTCCGCCTCAACAGAAGGCAAAATATGCTGCTGGGCTGCACTTAAACCAGTGGTTCCCAAATTTGTTCGAGCCGTTACCCAAATCAAGATAGTGATTGTGTCTTATTACCCTCAATGTTTTGCGTCGTAGTAAGAATGCAACTAGTATACTTGTGTTGGTATACTGCATCGGAAGTCTAAAGTTTAGGTTATGTATTACCCCCCGAATAATCGGATATTACCCCCTGGGGGTAATTTACCCCCAGTTTGGGAACCACTGACCTAAACCCTTCGATCCGACGATATTGACGAATAATTCCCTGTTGGAAAGCATAAGGCGGTATCCCAAACAAAATCCTGTTGGTCACCTAAAATCAAACATTTAGGCTCCCCAATTTTTTTGGCCCCCTCGAAAGTTTTGGGCTGGCTACGCCACTGTTGGAAAGCACTGTCATTTTGTTTGCTACTTTCAGTCGCCACGGACGACGCCACTGAACCTTCGAGCGCAAATGAATTTGCCTCCGACCCCAACAACGTGGCAGTGAACGGCAATGGTAAAGGTAAGCGAGCATCACGGCCATTCCGTTTTGTTAATTGTCCACTGACAAGGTGTGCGTGTTCCCGGCTGTTTTTTGTTCTGTTAAGCTTTCCTTTAAGCCGTATTTCGCGTTTTCAATATAGAAATATTTCGCTACCATCTGCATTTTTCAGCAATGTCAAACGATTTTTGGGTATGCAAGTATGTACTTTCCACGATGGGTGGAAGCAAGGAATCGACCAGCAAATTTTTAATAGGAAATCGATTTCACGTAAAATTACGCATCCTCAGACCTTATTCAAATAGATTGCTCATAAATATTCATTTGTCGTTACACCGCAGGTGAAACACCTCTGAAACCGATCCGGACAAGACCGGTTTCGGCCGGAACGAGGCAGCCTCATCCGCCCAGTCCCGATGTCAGGGCGTCCGTGCCGCGACGAGCCCTAAGCTTCGACATGACTGGTAAGTCTTCTTGCGTGCATATTTTGGAGTGCGGTTTGGCGTAAGGAGCCACTTGCTGTACTGACCAACTCTTCAACGGTCCATCGCGTGCGGTGCTGGCAAAGCATCGTGCTGCAATTTCTAGTTTAATTAATCACAAGCAATTTCAAAATAACATGTTTCTTTCTTGCGTGGCATACAAAGATCGAGACAGAACCAAGCAGCTCAGATTTTCCTGTTTCTTCGTCACAAGTCTGACGTGTTCCTGACGTTTCGTATATTGTTATGGCCTAACACTGTATCGACTTGACCATTTATTCTCCAATTTCTGTGCTCGCAATCTTGCGGTAGGCATCGATTAACGCCAAACATACCGAAGTGCTGTTTTCTTTGTTCAGCGCCTAAAAACGGAGATGTGCGTTCATCGTCATTCAGCCGCAACGCTTCATCACGTGACCTCGCCCGCGCTCCCTTCACCGCACGAGGTCGCCCGCGTAAGTAACGAACCAATGATAGCTGCCGTCACTTGTTCCATTCGCGATCGCGGAGATTCACAGCAAAAAATGCATCGCGCATTAACAGCCTAGTACCGCTCGGATCTCTGCTGAAGGGACTGAGCTTTGCTTATCGCAACTTGAATTTGAATCGAAGTAAGAAAAGTAAGAAAAAAGGCGGGGTTTTGTGTTTTACTAAACTCATCAAGTTTTTTAAAGCTGCTATTTCAGCAATATCTTACGATCAAAACTCTTTCACACAAAATATGCGTTCCGCTCAAGATTGTCAACGAAAAGTAAATATTCCACTGAGTATATACCACATTACCATGGTAATAACTGTAATTCAAATATATTTCCAACCGGTAAACAAACAGCAGTTCAACCTTGGCTTGAGTTGTGCCGCTACTCACACGAAACTGAACTATCCCGGAACGTAGCCTACTTTTTTCACAAGTAACTGGTTTTAAATACAACGAATCAACCTCGGGCGTAGGCCTGACTGATCGTGGAACTACAGTACTTGGATTCCATCTTAAACGTTGTCCTAAATCACGTTGATTGTCATTTTGGAAGTACGCTTTCCGCAATGAATGGAGAGCACGTGTTTGTTTGGGAGTCACGGGTTTGATACGTTTTTCAGCGTCATCGAGCGCCGGGAGTGCGTCACGCATGCTGAGTATCTCGCCCAGCAAGTTGCGTCCGATAAGCGATCCCGTGCAACAGACCCTTATACAGCTGCACAAGATAATCTACATCGACCAGGTGATCTATTCTCATATCGGAATGTAATACTCAGGATTTTTGTTTGTTTGAAATTACGTCTTCACAACTGCACGCTTGCATACTGTTGGAACGATCAGCATAATGTTATTGATATGTCTTATTGGAAAAATATTGATTTTGTGTACTCGTGTTGTAATCCTTGATGGGTTGGGAAGTCTTATTAACTCCTACTTAACCAACAAAAATGATCACAAGCGCTTGTCGCAGACAAGGTCGTGAAGTTCCAGCCCCATTACCAAAAAATACAAGGGTTTCGTTGGAGGCGGTTCAGAAGCAGAAATAAAAATGCGGTTATTATTTTACCTTCACCGACTTTGATGGCACAGATGCTGCGGAATCGCCTCTTGTTTAGACTTCGCATTCGCTGCTAACTTTTGTTTCTTCAGTATGCGTGTCCGCTGTGACACGTGTTGACAGATTTAATAACACACCTGTACCAGTACCCCTGGTTCACACCAGGTCCGTAGCCAGGAATTAAGGTTTGGGGGGCAAAATACATTATTTAGGGTGGAAAGATTTTTGTTTTTATTATATTTTTAAAACAAAGTTTTCTGGGCACGACAAAATTTTGGGGGCACAAAAAATTGGGGTCGCTGCCCCCGAATGCCCCCCGTGTCTACGCGTCTGGTTCGCACCCGCCATGAGACTATGAATGCCATGTTTTGATTTTTCGCAGTGAGTTTTGGTTCCTATAAAAACTAGGCTCTTCTCAAACCGGATCGGAAGAAATTGTTCGCGAACTTGTGCCCGTCTACAAAAAAGTGGAGACGCGACCAAGACGATTTTATCGCTTGTACTGAAAACCCAGTAGAAGAATTGTCTCAGCGTCGAAGAATTGACTCAGTGTTTGCTTTTCTATGCAGCTTCCTCCCACCAGCGAAGTAAATTACCGACGACGGATAATATCTCGCTACAAGAGGGCGCTATTTTCACCAAACAGCCGATCGATTGGACTTAAAGACGAACTTAAAAAGGTTGAAAGAGCAATTGATCTTATTTGTTCATTTGCAAATTGTCTTTAGAGTTACATATAGCTTATTTTCAATAGGATTATTTCATTGCCATCCGTTTTTTGGCTATACTGTCAAGAAAAACAGCAAATCAGTATCTATGCTTCCTCAAAATTACGGCTTCACTGAGGTTCTTGTGGCGAACTTGCTCCTGGCTTTCCGGCTAGCAACTCCTGTCGTGCCTAGCTGTGATTTTACATTAAGCTGCATGGACGATTTTCCGTTAATTCGCCACAATCGCATTGTCCAAACGAGTCGGGCGTGTTTTTTAATGCGTTGGGAAAAGACTCGTCGCGGATTTGCTTCGTTCGCTCGGAGATGTGTGCTTGTTGTTTGGATTGAGAAGTTGACGACTCACTTAATGTAAATATTTGCATCTGGCGATCGGCAAGTGCTTTAATTGCGTTGGCGGCGGAGTTACGTTCAAGCCACTCTGTCAGTTTCGTGAAAGCAGACCCATAGCGAGACCTCGTTAACAGATCCGCATAGTCACGTTTCGTGCCGGAACTTGAGTGAAAACGTCCTTTGTATTTTTACAAAGCTGTTTGCTTGGTGGGTTAGGATCCACGGGCGTCGGAAGAGGGGCAGGGGGTCCTTGACCCCCCTTGAAATTTGATACTTTCCTTTTAACATTTTAGGAGAAAAACGTTTTTCTCTTAGTTTCGAGTTGGAAAAAATCCTGGAAAGAATCCTTCCGACGCCCATATTTAAGATCTAGCGGTACTGGCAGATGGACCTTGTCTTTCTCGCCGCAGTTACTTGTTGGTTCGCACGAAACGATCGATCTCGAGTTCGTGGTCGACGCCTCGTCGCTCGCGAACAAAGCGGCGCAGGAATCGGAAGCGCGGGAGTTGCTAGGCAGCTGCTACGTTTCCACGGTGACGGACGGAGGCAAGCTTTACGAGGAGGGAATTACGTATGCACAGATGCAGGTGAACGACAAAGAACTTTACTTTTGCTGAGCGATGCTATGCTTCTCCTTGTTTTGCTCAAACTTTAATCATCTTGAAACCTAATCTTTGCCGCAGTTTGTTTAAATGTGTTTCGGTCCAAAGGCGAGGATGTAACTTTTTTGGCCACGACAGTTTTAGCAAATAATATGCATTAGACTTGATAAAAAAATAAGATTTTGTTAAGAAGCAGGAATTTTGATCATATTTTCTGGCCAATGCGTAAGGAATCTACAAACGATTTAGGAAATTGCATGCTTGAAGCAGAAATGCAGAGAAACGTGATACTACAGCCCTTGAAATAAATACTTTTAAAGTATTGGCTTGTTGCTTTGCAGACAATGATAGAACGTGTGCTGCAAGAAAGCGGTTATTACGACTTCAACAACCGCAAATTACAGAGCGATTCGATCACCAGGTTTGTGTGAAACGTTTCTCGCACTTTGTATAACAAAGAACCTGGGCCTTTGAATGAGTTGTGGGCTAAAACATTTTGGAGATGCATTTGGGGGGACAGGTGCTGCGTTGTCTTCGAGAATCTGTTTGAACTCTTAAATTCGAAAACCATTTGTTTGCTACTTACACCGCAGGAAGCAATTAACTTGCGACAGTACTCTCGCAACATGCTGTACAATCACGGGTAGGGTCGCAACCAGGTGATATTTTCCTGGGGGTGGGGGGAAGAATGATTGTAATTTGTTGCTTTACTATATTTGGGGAGGAAAAATGATTGTAACTTGCAATCTAAAATTTCGGGGAATGATTTTTAATTTTGCCAAATTTTAGCAAAATTTATACAGTATTTCTTACGCCGAAAATCTTTTTCACAGACTATTAACAGGTTGCTGGCGCTTATTATTGAATCAACAGCGAGCTATTTGACTGTATGTCTACTGTGCAAGTGTCAGGAAGTTTCTTATGTTACGTAATAAATAACCCTCGTTAGTGTTTATCATTCCTTCTATTTTTCTGCTGCGATTTTTCCGTGTTATAGCGAAATGCCTATTTGTTCTTTTTCTGCATGTCTGCAAGTGCAGTGTAGGCCGCTGTAAAAGGTAGATATTTTGGCACCATGAGCTTTTTTTACCATTTTGCGTCAAAAACATGCACCTGGTCCAATTTTACCACACCGGATTGTCGATTGTGAGCAACATCGCTTTTGTCAGCAGTTCATTTCTAACCAACGTTTGACGGCATTCATTTTTACAGGAGCCGCCCGCTCTCTAACAGCTTCGCTCTAAGATCCGAGCTTACATGACGTCAAGCTCTTCATCGAATGACGCCAGAACCAGTGTTGCGCTTTTGTTATTGTTTGTATCTTGAAGTGCTGACGTGATGCGACGAGTTGGATCCTCGCTGAGCGTTTCGACAACTTTGCGCAAGGGCAGAAGTTTACAGATCGGGGAGAATAGATTAACAAAATTTGAAAACGGTTTTGTTTGCTTTCCTATTATAATTTTTCGGTAGTAGTTGAATAAAAGCGGATGCAAAATCGTTCTTTCTGTGAGGTTTCCAACAAAATTCAGATCTGACAGTGGTGGGTACTTTGTTGCGCTACGTTACAAGTTCTGCAGACACAAACCTTTGCCAAAATGTTCCCCCTCCTGGAACTAATTTGCATGATGGAGGTTATTTCGCAATAAATGCTTTTGATCTTTGTTGAAGTTAATTTGTTTCAAAATAACCAATTTCCGAGTTTTTCGTTCTGGCTCCATCGAGTTTTTCGTTTTTGCTCCGTTGTTGCTCGTCGTGTTTTAACAAGTTTCAACACATTTTCCAGGTACAATTCCATAAGTGGCCTAATGGTGTGCCTCAAAGCGGGTGTCACTTGAAACTGTGCTTATTTTTCTGCAAACGCGTTGAATAAAATAGTGCCAAAGCGCGTTGCGAAAACGCTGCGTCGAAAAGATAATTTCAAGTTTATTTGCACGCTGTCAACCCGGTCAGGAGGTTGGCTCTATTGGAGTAAAACTTAATGCGTGAAGTGGGACACAGATTCTGCTGGACTTTTCGTTCTTGTTGGATAAGGAACCAAAAATTACGACGAAATCGGTTTTGTGCCAGTTCCTGGTAGGTTTTTGTCTGTTAAAATGTTTTAAACGCCGATATGGACTCGTACGTTGCACATGAAAGATTTTGCTTTCCTGTAATGCGTCATGAGTGTCCGTGCATTTATGACTCCCTCGAGCCTACAAGACGAATAACAAACCGTAGATATCGCAATGTTTTTGTCTATCGAGCAATTTTTCGGACAAGAATGAAGTTTTAATATGTTCTAAGCCAGTGGTTCCCAAGCTTGTTCGAGCCATTACCCAAATCAAGGTAGCGATTATGTGTTATTGCCCTCAATACTTGGCTGTGATTTCTCATAATATAGAACAACATTGTGGCTTTGGTTCCACATTACCCCCTGAAAGATTGCATATTGCCCCTGGGGGGTAATTTACCCCCAGTTTGGGAACCACTGTTCTAAGCGAACACGTATTTTTCCCGCCGGTGTGTCTTGGAATAACGAAGCAAAATGACTATAATTTCAAATGATCTCGAGGTTTCTCAACATGAAGTAGTGCTGGAACTTTTTCCGGCTGGCACTGTTGCAGTCTTGCGTGTAGGTTTAGTCCCAGCTTCGCCCAAGGTTACTGTCTCGATAACTCCGTTCGGCGACAGCGGTGTGCTTGCCGTAAGTCATCGTCTGTCGGCGTTATTGATGTTCTTCACTGTGCTGCGGTTTCAGTTGTTATGCTTTAATCGAAATTTTATATTTTTGTGTAATAAAATGTACTGCACAGATTCTTAACAGTCTGCTTTATTTGAAATCTGCAACTCGAATGTCAATTTTTGGTCAGGTAAATAGTACTGCTGCCAGTACGGTCGATTAAGTTCTACATTTACACATGACGCAACCATACCAAGCATCAAGTGATTGATTATTCTTTTGCTGCCACAATCATGCTAAAATTTTATTCGCCTCCATGTGCTTAGCCACCGGTTGCATGATATCGATTTTTGCATGTGTCCGTTGCCTAAGGGTAACACCAAAATTTGAATTACAACTTCGCATAAGAACAAGAACTGCTCGGCTGTGACGTTTCTGCACGAGTTACAGTAAGACTTCCCTGCTTTACCCTCTGCGTCTTCGAAAAAACTTTAGCATTCAGATTGAAAAGATTAATTATCCTTGGTGTTGCCGGAAATAGCACAATTTGCTCCTTGAAATCTCAAAGAATTAAAAGCATTTTAATAAAAACATATTTAAGTGCGACAGCGGCAAATAAAATTGTTTTTTTCCTTAAAACTCGACAGTGACAAATTGCAGGGAAGGCGATGAGTTTCCGTGCGTTCTAAAGCGAGCAAATCAGTACACTGAAAACACTACAACTTACATATGTTTGGCAGTATGAATTGATAGCAGTCCTATGTAGAGGTTCGGCAGGTGTTTGAAATATTTTGGTTGAGCCTACATATGCCGAAGAACAGCAGTCACGTTCTCCGTATAACAGCACAAGACGGGCCTATTCTCTAAGTGCTGTTTTTAGATACAGCATCATTTTTACAAGTGGGTCCGCGACATTGCCGTGTCAAGGAAAGCAATAACAAATCTCGCTCGTTTGTTAAAACCGCCCTGCTTACTTCTGATACCTCATTAAACTTGTCAACAACAAAAAATGCAATTTATATTTTCTAGTTAATCATATTTTATTTGATTTGATACATAAATATAAACAACAACAGGTATACATCAATATACGATAAATGATCCATAAAGGAATTCTCTTGAATCA
>Ga0210059_1002153_pt1 | contig 30577 bp, 10 predicted proteins | sample Ectturendosymbi2_FD_188042 | JGI IMG/M metagenome (GOLD analysis project Ga0210059, IMG submission 188042) | Ecteinascidia turbinata endosymbiont from Florida, USA - Sample 2 (SPAdes) (version 2) | ecosystem: Host-associated > Tunicates > Ascidians > Unclassified | place: Key West, Florida...
CACTCTTTGATTATATTTATCCTTCTTCTCCTTTTCATGTTGTTGGTAGACCTCTGCCAGGGACTTCCCAGAATATGACTGTGAGGTAGGATGTGTGATCCTTATGTCAAAGAAAGTTTTCTCACAGTTATTCCACAGTCCTCTCGCAGAGATATCTAACCTTGCATTGTCACAAATAACATTGGATTTTATCTTGAAATTCTACCTTTAACTGTGAAGGATAGAGTCTTCTTAAATGACATACTATCTAAGTCCCTGCTTACCATGGAGCTTACCATTGTTTTGACGCAATTTTGTATTCTATATTGGGTAACAAAAATTATGATGTGGGCCATACCAAATGTTCACGTGGGCTGCAGGTTCTTCACATCTGATCTATACCTTTGGAAAAGGTGAAGAAATAAAAAATGTAAGCTGCCCCTGATTATAAGCCACATGAAATGATGAAAAAAAAACTTACAAGCCATGGCTTACAATCTAATAAATACGGTAGATCTAAAATGGTATCATGTCTGAATCATACTTGCTGTTAGCAGCAAGATTACACAGGTATAAAAGCGATGGATATAGTATACCTAAGGCTACTTTAGACCTGTGTTTGATCATGCTGACTAGAAATTAAGATGTTGTGGGATTTAACATTTTTCTTTTACAAGTAAGACTGCGCCTGTCCAGCTACAATGCCACAGCCTTAACAATGATTAAACCAAGAAACATCAACAACTCATAGATCCATTGTTGTAGTCTGGTGTCATAACTTGTAACAATCACGTTTAGCGTGCTATAAAGAGGACTGTTTTAGGTAAAGTAAGTCTGGTTTTCAGTTGATTGGGCAAAATCATTAGTATCTAAGAGAGTCGGAACTACCTCTCAAATGACCATAGCTCCAGCCCTGTTCCTAAATTTTAAACTGAGTTCCAGCTATTGATTTTTAATCTGAGCTCCAGACAAAATGCTTAGCTCCCATGCTTGGGCTCCAGCTCAGCAGCCCTGAATACAACACAGTCTGTATGAGCAAAAGTATAGACTTGTCAGATTGTCAGTGCCATGTTTTGGCTTGAAACCAAACTGGTTGTCTGTTGTGGCCACAAATGGTGGGATGCAGGACAAAATGGAATCTTCAAACAATTTGCAAATAAGAGTTGCAAGAGAAACAGGTCAATAGTTCCTAGCATCACTTACGTCCCCCTTATTATTTTTACAAATGGGTGCAATGACAGTTTGTATGCATGATTGCATGCCTGTGAAATTTCTCAATGCATCAAACACATTGAATAGACTACTCAGGTAATTGCACTGTTCAAAACAGTGGTTCCTAAACTTTATTTACTCACATGCCATTTTCACACTTTGAACCAAGTTCTCATCCCACCTACATTTAGAAAATTCTAAAACTCACAAATAAACAATCATAGGTAAGAACGTTTAATGAATACCTTCACCTTGACAATGGATATTAGCCATAGGTTGAAAATCACAAAATTAAAAAAAAATACACGATTTTTATGAGATGGACAAAGTTCTATCTTCTAGGCATGTTGGCTGATGCGAGAAGTCATTTTGCTAACAGTGTATTGGAACTCATGCTGAGACACAGCAAGAATGATCTGCAAGACATCAATCCACCAATGAAGTAGAGTGGGAAATTTCACACCACACCCTACTTCATATGTGTGAATAGAAATAATGTTACTGATGCTGAGTAAAAAAGATTTACATTCATTTACTGTTAGTTTGTTTGATTTCTAGTTAACCTCAATATCTTATCTCATATAACACCTGTAAGATATTCACATACCATAAGTGTTATGCATCAGATAGTGTGAGAACCACTGGTTTGAAACCTAGCTGAGTTGAGCTTAAAATTTGTGATTTTTTTCAGCTTGTGTGGTGTTCAACTTTATTGAAGCTGTTCGGCATATTTTGACAATTGGTTTAGCATAATTTAGTCCATGTGAACCTGTGAATCTTAGTATTTTTTCTGTGAAATTGCTGTGACTGCATTAAATTGTAATAGTCATTTTGTGGATTTTTTTATATATCCAACACATAAGATGCTTGTGTACGAGATTCAAATTGATTAAAATCTTCAGCATGGTACATGTTCGTATTTTAATACAGTAACATATTTTGCCGTTCCAAACCTTATTCAAATTACATGTATCTTTTTATGTAGGAAGTGACTGCAGATACGACTGGCTTGACACAATTCAAATAAAAGGGTCAGTTTGTCATTCAAACGGTGTGGATCTTGTAGCCTAGGGGTTATGCGTTACAGTTGCTATGCCAATGGTTTTTGGTTTGACTCTCACCTTGCCGACATTACTTTTTTTCGGGCTTGGGTGTTACCTTTACGGGTTATGGTTAGGTTAGCATTAGTTTAGGGTTAGGTTAGCCTTAGCTTAGGGTTAGGTTAGGGCTACGGTTTAGGGTTTATCTTTTACGTTTACTTCGTTTCTACCAAGTCTACTGCACTCTAGTCATGCGTTGCTGTTACGTCACAGGTGGTGTATGAATAAGTTTTCAAATTTCAAGATCCACTGGTGTATCTATAGCAACTGCCTTTTATGTAATTATCAATACACCTCTGAAAACCAACCACGCCATTAGGTTTGCCTGTCGAAGTTCTTATAGATTCCAGAGCTTCTGAGAATTTTATAGATGACAAGATCTCTAGCCACCTCAACTTATCAATCAAGACAGTATCTGTATCTATAGGAATGGCTTCCTTCAAAGTTTCAGTGCAGATGATCGGCAAAGTTACTGGTACATTGCTTGAAGAAACTCAGGACTACCGGTGAGTAGTCCACCTGGACCCCATTGAGAATTACTGTTCTAGATGAATAGTATGTCTGCTTGATATGGCAATGATTCATGGTATGAAGACCAAAGCACAATGGCGTTATTTATTTGTTATTCCCCATGAGAAGTTACCCTAATACAGGAAGAAAGCAAGCCTTTGACAAGACCCTGATAAGCATGACACAAGGATAGGAAACACAGTAAAGATTGGGATGTAGTGGAAAGAAGGCCAAGGCAGGCCTCTTGTGTTGGATAAGCAAAGATGTTTGTGGCCAACTTTTTACAAAGGTCTTGTTGCAGATTTTTTCCAAGTTGAATTTTAAAGTATTATCAAACACTTCTCCCACTTGTTTTTTGGACTTAAAACATGGAGGCTTTGTAGCAAATAGGTCAGTTTTGAGATTGACAGGTAGTTGTTCAAGACAAAAAATCCTTGATGTGGCTTAATTAATTACTTAAAGTTTTCTATGACGTTGCCAAAGACTTCAATTTTGACTTCCAATTACAAGGAGACAGATTTTTCATTCAATGAAGAAACCCAACAACTGCTAATGTAATGTTGGGCTAGCTAGAATTAAGATGAAAGATTGTTGGAACAGCTCACTTGCATGATGCTCCTTTGGAGGTTAATGATGAGCAGCTCACATTTAGAAATGTTATTTGGCACTGCTATTGCGTGAGGTCTACCACACAAAAGCGTGAGTTCTACATCCGACTAGCACCAAAGCATTAGGTCTATTGCTGCATCATAGAAAGAAAAGTAAAATTAAACACCTCACATCCTCTTCAGTATATATCATCGTTTTAGCATCCAACCATGATTGCTAAATTGCCTGTGTGTGTGTCCCTGTCGGTGGATCCACATAATGGTGTTGGTGTTTCACAGTAGAATGCTGGTACCCCATGGTGTTTAGGAAAGGCCTTCTAGAGAAAATTTCTCTAGAAGGAATTGGTTTAGGTTGCTACAAGCAGGCCACTCTTTGAATGAATAACCAAACCATATGCACATCCTTTTCCATAATAGGGATTTGGCTTGCGGCACCCTATGGAAGATAAATGCAATTGCTGCACCAAGTGGTGAATCCATAGCAATTTGATTCAAGCTTTGATGACATTTTGACATATTTTAATGATATATTGAAAATGCATTAATTTTTGGCAACCATGAGTATTGTAAATACTCTTTAGCTGCCGCGGCACCCTATTGGCAGTGGAGAACTATTGGGTTAGAATGTTGCAGTCATGCTGTTCCCCCAAAAGTACAGACAGCTTTTTTGCAGTGTCTTTAATCGATGTGAACCATTTTAGGCTGAGGAGTCCAGTTTAGGAGCTCCATTTGCTTCCTTTTCTATGTGCATTGTAGTAGTAACTTCATAGCTTACGTTAAACAAACTGACCAGTCCTCACACCTCATGCAATGGAAACTCACCGGACCTCACATTATATGGGAACTGATGCAGTAGACCTCATGCTGCACCCGGGTCACAGGCAACATATGGTGGCAGACCTCATGCTATAGTACAGGGATTCTGGGGTACATTTAAGGTTAGCGATAGAAGATAAAAATATATTTACATACCATTTCTTTCGAAATATTTATACATATATCAGTGAATGATACATTCAAAAATCCTTATATGCTTATTGTCAAATATATCTATTAATAATCATGACAAAATATTTTGTCATGAGAAACTTTAGGGGTACGTGTTCATCTGTCGAAATGCTGAAGGGGTACATGGTACTTTGTTGAAATGCTGAAGGGGTACATGCTCATCTGTCAGAATGCTAAAGGGGTACATCGTAAGAGGAAGGTTGGGAACCCCTGCTATAGTCGTACCTGCTATTCTCTAGGCCAGCGTTTCTTAACCTTTTTCTACCTCAGCACCCCTTTTGGTCACGCCTAAGCAGTCCAGCACCCCTAACATTGACTAACACCTGGTTACTATAAGGACAAAGAAAAGACAAGTGCGGTACATCATATTCCTTTTACCTTTGACTGCCACATATGTGACCTTCCCCAGCACCCTCTAAAATTGATTTCAGCACCCCAGGTTAAGAAACCCTGCTCTAGGCCAATTGAAAACAGGTCTTTCTTGACAGCATTCTGTTGGTCACCACCAATACAACCATCATGAAGGTACCAAGATCTTTGATCAGATGTTACCAAAGAAGTAACACTGGATAGCTAGGGGAAGAATGGCTTGGCTAGGAGGATCTCCTTGCTTAACACCGATGGCTGAGTCATAGGCAAAACTTTCCATAAGAAAGAGATGTTCCAAAGAAAAACAATCCCATGAAAAAGGGTAGGCTTTTGGGAGATACAAGCAAGCTGCCTGCAAAACAACCTCACGGCAAAAGCTGTTAAGCTTTTTTAACATCGACTTTGAATAAGACTTAATTTGTCCAATTGGCGTACAGAACTGTGACAAATAGGGTCTCAGACATTTTGCAACCAAGCATTTTCAATCTAGAATCTGATTATGAATCATAAAAAATTGCAGCATATCCCAGAATTTGAAATGTAGGTGTGCTTTTAAGGTGAAAAGTGATTATCACAACCTAGAGAAAACAGAAATTAAGAATACTTACATTTGGAAAACTGTTCACAAATGGGCATACTATAACAGTTTTGCAACATGTCTATGATCCTTATGTCTTAAGAACATTGAGCAACTGACACATAACTCCAAAAAAATGATTGAAAGATGTTACTACAAATGTAGCACAAGGCAAAATATAAATTCTAGCATCAGCTGCGGCAATCAAGAAAGGTCAATAGTATATTTTAGTTGTTTTGGGCTGGGTGTACCTCACTTACAAATTAAGTGAAATGAGAATTAAATAGTGTAAAGTAAACAATATTTTTAACCTGAATCTTGGCAAAGTTTTTCACTTACATGTAACCATGGGCGCGATTTTGTTGTAAAATGTGGGGGGGACAGTTTAGTATGAAATCAATAAAGTCACCGGGTCGATACAGAAGTTTCATAAATACATATTTCTAATCTTATTTATAGAGGTGTTTTAAAAGCAAGACTAATCACGCTAATACATCAGTTGGGTTTCTCAGAGCTTTCACTTGGAGTGCACGAAATGCTGAATCGCATTGATTGCACATGCATATCACTCTTATAGTGGAGAATGTCAGTTTTCATGCATTCTATAAGAGGTGTGGTTTACAGCGCGATTTGAATTCTTTTTCAAGTTACTTAACTCTTTGGCGTCCGCCACGATTCAGGGATTTTCGAAAAAAAACACCTAAACGCACGTGGCTTTGCGCTGGAATTTCTCCGGTCCGGTATGCTCTACAGACCCGGTAAAAGTCTCAATAGATGCGGCAAGTCTTCTAGTCTGCACTCTAAAAAAATTTTTTGCTTGGGGGGTGCAGGTTTTTTGTGAGTGACGTCATAAGTGAAGGACTTCTAGGCCACCTTGGCCCACTTTGCATTGCCCTGGGCGCCAACTATTAGGTGATAGTATTTCGCTAAAGTTTTTACTGGAAACTAGGTTACAATCCGAGTCTTTTGATGCTTTGGATGACCTGCTGGGGTTTCGGGTTCAAAAGTTGTGATGCAAGTTAGTAAAAATATTTGACTAATTAGCTAATTAATTAATTTGTTTATTTTAGATCATAACTTTTGAACCAGAAACGCTAGAAAGTTGATCAAAGGCTCAAAAGACTCAGACTCGAGCCTAGTTTCCAATGAAAACTTCAGCGAAACACTTTGGTTTAGCGGTTGGGCCCTAGGCCAAGCAACATGAGACAAAATGACCTAAAAACTGCTTCACTTATGACGTCAGTCGCAAAAAACCCACACCCCCCAACCAAAAAATTTTTTTTCGAGTGCAATCTACTAGATTGGCCGATCCGTTTGAGCCCTTGAACAGCTCTCTAGCGCAATCGGCAGAGGAGCTACGGTGTTGGTAAGGCAACCGAAAACTGCTGTTTTGTAGGCCAAAATCCAAGTACGAATATATCGTAGACCGGCTCTGAAAGTGTTAACGTTACAAAGATAATAAATATTTTTCTTGCACATTTCCGCTCTTTGTAAAAGCTGCAAGTCTTTTCAATGCTGCTGCGCATCATGCCTGCAGCCCCACCCCTAGCAAAATCTCCATTGATATCCTCTTGCCAGGTGGTGAATGCATCCTTTCCATCTCCCCTTATTGACCCCTACATACATACCCATCTAGCCTACAATGTCATTTCTGCATACCCGATTGTTTGGTGCCTGTTGTCTTGCAACTTTTTTATGTGGTGCAACTTAGCTCAGTCTTTCCACAATAAATTTTTCAAGTTGAATATCAGACTTTAATGTCAAACGTTTAATTCTAAGAGTCCTACTTGTATAACGACATAAAAATAGATTTGAGATTAAACAGAAATAAAAACGCACAATGGTGGATTGGTAAAAATGTACAAGTTTCACCTGAATAACACGAAAAAAACGTCGAGCAAAACTAGGTTAGGAGGAAATACATTTTTACGGGGACAAGATTTTAGTTTTTATTATATGTTTAAAACAAATTTTTCTGGGACACAATATAATTGGGGAGCACTGCCCTCGAATACCCCCCTTGGCTATGCGCCTGCCTGTAAAGCAAAAGTTTCAAACTTGGATGAAAATATTGCTGCATTACGTTTTTGGTAAAACCCAAGTAAATCAGTTGACTTATGAACCAATGCATTCAGCACAAGCACGAAGTGTAAGAGTTCCGAAATAATATATTTTGGCTTTGTTGGTCACCATTGTCGCGACATTACAAGAAGTGAGGATAAATGTGTATTTATCTTTGATTCCTAATCAAGTCCTTATGTTTTGAGCTATAGGTCAATATATAGTAGGTAAATAGTTCTCCAACGTTTTAATTGAAATCCTATTTACTAATGGTTGAAGGCAGGCTTTTACAAAACTGCCCATCGTAAAACTAAGTCTCCACAATCGTGCTGCTTTTGTCTTCGGCAAAAGCTTTGCAGACATTTGCCTGAAAATGTAGCTTTCTAACATTATATACAGTTAGGTTTACCAGACATCCTGTTATAACCGGGACAGACTCGGTTTAAAGGCCTTGTACAGGTGTCCCGGTTGGTCAACCAAGAAGTCCTGGTTAGGCATTCAGTCAGGCAGAATAGCCCTACATGAATATTAGCATGCTGTGATTAGTCATGATCTTGTTTCCTTGTTTTAGATGTAAAGGTAATTGATACGTCTGTAACTGTTCCAGTAATGGGTTGATTGTTAGCGCATTGGCTAGTTTCGTAAAGTTGGCTAGTAGGAGGGGGTGTTCTTTTTGCAACTATAGGTTATTGAAAGGATTTATTTCGTACCAAAACTTGTTTCATTTCCTTCTGAGGCTCGTTGTTCTGAAGCATTCCGGTTTTCAATCACAAAAATATGGTATGCCTATATACACTAGCATCATTGAATTTTACGCTGTCTGTTTCTGAATACATGACAACCAACGTTGCAGCAAAACCAGATACATTTCTACGTGAACTAAATCCATGCTATATTGTGGTCTTTCACATGTACAGCTGTAAAGCTATCACTGTTTCCAGAAACTAATCTTTCTAACAGTATACTACACAGGGTGAAATGTCAGACAGAAGCAGTAAACCATCTTTCGCGGTCTCTAGAAACTTGAAAAATGCTAAATATCATTTTATTGAAGCTAAAATTGGTAAAGTAACAGAATCCAGTGATATCATTGACAGTGATGTCACACAAGTATCCAGTGATACTTGAAACTCTGTTTCATCATCAACTTGGCTATGTGTAGCATCTAACATGAAAAGCACTTCACGCAGAACGTGACAAACATCACTTTCAATTTTGGAACCTCTCCAAATGCAAAACCTGAAGAGAAAAAGCGGGGGGACATGGCATATTATATCCCCCCACCTGAAAAAGTGGGGAACACACATCCTCTGTGTCCCCCACCAAATTGCACCCATGCATGTAAAATGGATAACAATACGAAATATGCTTTGGTTTTCGCTCAGCCTAATAAAAGTTGGTATAAGTATAGTAGCATATATGGTGTGAGGAGAACTTCTAGGTGTGATGCACTGGAACAATTTCAACAAATGCTGATTTATTCTTTTCACATCAGGAAGTTACGGCATGCAATCTTCATTCTTGATGGCTTATGAATGATACATTTAGCTGTTGAATTACAATACTTTCAAGTATAGCTTTTAAGTTACACAACATCAAATTTTTCCAGAAATGACTAAAAAATTGTCACACAATTGGCAAAAAAGAAACTTAATATTTTTTTTGAAAATTGATGACCTTTTAGCATTAGCAGTTTCAGAGGTTAAAGTCTCAATTGCACTGTGTTATTGCATCACCTGTGGTCCAATATGGAAACTGTGAAAAGTGATGAAATGTCACATGTAACTTGAGCTATTTTGGGTCTGACATACATGACAATGTAGCCAGGCATATATAAAAAGTCTGTATTAGATATACTGTAGATCTTTATCTTTTCAACACTGGTTTTGAGAACAAGGATAGTTCTATAAAATGTTTGTCAACTGCATATTTTCATACTTTATATAACGGTATTATTTTGGGATTTCAGAACCTTCTTGTCATGCACTGATGTATGATAGTGAGGTAATAAGAAAATGCTATGCTTCCAGAGGATGAAGTTCGGTTGATTGATATAAGCATTGTTGCACAATTTTGTGGTTTAATCATGAGTTTAGTTTAATATTTTGAGTAAATTGTTGATAGAGCTACGTTAATTTTCTGAACAGCATGCAATCATACCATTTTCTTGTGTCCAGTGGAGTTGATACAGAAATAAAAAACATTTAGTGGTTTAATTACTTTGCTGAATTTTTTGCTTCATCAAATGAATGAAAATAAGGTTGTGTTGCTGATGAACTGCCAGGGGCAGATCTAGCCAGTAAGGTTAGGGGGGAGATTTCAGTAATATTTGAAAGTCTCATTACAGGTTCACTACTGTAAGAAAGATGAAGTATACTTCACAGCACTGCTGTGACAAAGCAATAGATGGACAAATGGCCTTATAATGCAAATGCTGTTTTTTGAATTGTACAAAATCATGGTGAATAAAGTTACTTTTGTCGGTTTCAGGGGGGATGATTGTCTCCCCCTTGGATCCGCCCTGGTGAAGTGCAAACAATGACATTTGGAGGCAACGTGCATGGGTACACAACATGCAACCTGCCCCGTGTCCGTTTTTGGATTATGTTTAGTTTAATTGAAGAGCTTTTCCAAATAAGTTGTCTCAACTTTCAACAAAAATGAGTCACATATTTCTTAGTAGCATAAGTATTAAGCATCATGGTTGTACTTCCCGTGAACAAGTGCTATAAGGATAGGAAACATCGTAAAAGCCAATCATCCTGAAACAAACCCAACAACTTAAAAAGCACTTGATGAAGTCAAATCTTAATTGTTTTTCTAAAGCAGTGGTTGCAAATCTTCTTGAGGCTTACAGTCACCCTAAAAATAAGTTATTTTCAACATCTAGTGGTGAACCCACATATTTATTGCAAAGAGGTTTGATGACATTAAAAATATAGCTCACGATACCCCAAGGTTTTGCAAATGGCATCCTAGTCAGAAATTACTGCTCTGAAACCTTAACAAACTCACAAAACTGCTCTTTATCCAAATGTAGTTTGCTATGCATTGTAATCTGATTGTTGTCAAATGCGCCTTGGATCAAGGTCTGACTGCAAAGCAAGCGAACCAGATTCCATGGCAAGCATACCCACAAGATTTTTGGAAAATTTTTGCATCAGCCTTAAAAGCTCTGCATTAGGTCATTGTCATGCTAAAAGAAAAATTTAACCCTTTTAAGCTTGCTGTGCAACTACAGTAAACCTCGTTTAATCCATATCTTTGCCAAAACAGGATAAAACAGTGGTATGAATGATTTCTAATGTTTTTCTTTATAAAAATCTTCAGTTTATCTGGATTTTTTAATCTGTATCTTTGCCAATACCAGATAAAATCTGCTCTTTTCACATCTTGTAATCTGGATTTTTGTCTCTAGGAAAGATTTGGCAGCTTTCAGACGCAACACAAGCACGATCACCAACGAGCGTATAGAATTATCATAACGAATGCCGCAACTGTGTGTAACATTCCACTAATCATAGAGACAATTATTGCGTCACACACGGGCATTGCTTATCATGTTGAACATAATGATCAAGGCACATCGCCGCACCACAGTTTCAGTCTGTTGATCAGTGTTGATTGTGTGCTGTAGAGCATTATCCCTGAGTGTATTGTACTCAGTAAGATGTCTGGAGGGCATTACCTTCCAAACAGAATGACTGCTTATGGACCAGTCACAGAAATCTCTGCGTCAGTCCAAAATCCCAGATTTCTGCGCAGGCAAGTAATCTAAAATTATGAACTTAGATTGTTCATAACTAATTGGATATGGCGGTTACTAGCCTGATGTACCATTGTAAATGCATCAGTAAATTACTTTTGCTTCTGCAAAAGTCTGCTGTTGGGCCATAAATATGTTCAGTTTAAGTAATTGTCACCAATATCTCAGTACTTAGATGATGTCAGACTAGAAACAACCGTCTTCAGTTAATCCAGATCTATGCCTAAATCGGATAAAATTGTCAGTGAAATTGAATCCAGATTAACCAAGGTTTACTGTATAGTGGCTTGGACTTTAAAAATCTGGGGAATTTTGGGTTTAAACTTTTTGTAGGGCTGCATGATGTCATGTGGTAGTCCCTGTGACGTCATTGAAACCTGAAAATTTTTCAAGTGACAATTTATTTGTTTTTCTTTCAAAATAAACTATGCAAAAATATACGTCTTGCAACCCTTGATTGGCCATCTAGCATTAGTGGTTTGCTAGTTACGGCCAAAAAACGATAATTAATCCCTGGGAAGCATGTAGGTGCTCCAGATCATTAACACCTTGGCGTCTGGGTGGTTTTCGCAATTTTCGCAAAAAAAACAGCAGTTTTTGGTTGCCTTACCAACGCCCTAGCTCCTCCGCCGATTGCGCTAGAGAGCTGTTCAACGGTTCAAACAGATCGGCCAGTCTAGTAGATTGCACTCGAAAAAACTTTTTTGCCTGGGGGGTGCGGGTTTTTTGTGAGTGACGTCATAAGTAGTTTTAGGGTCATTTTGGTTCATGTTGCCTGGCCTAGGGCCCAACCGCTAGGCCAAAGTGTTTCACTGAAGTTTTCATTGGAAACTAGACTCGAGTCCGAGTCTTTTGAGCCTTTGATCAACTTTCTAGCGTTTCTGGTTCAAAAGTTATGATCTAAAATAAACAAATTAACTAATTAGCTAATTAGTCAAATATTTTTACTAACTTACATCACAACTTTTGAACCCGAAACCCCAGCAGGTCATCCAAAGTATCAAAAGACTCGGATTGTAACCTAGTTTCCAGTAAAAACTTCAGCGAAATACTACCACCTGACGGTTGGCGCCCAGGGCCAGGCAAAGTGGGCCAAGGTAGCCTAAAAGTCCTCCACTTATGACGTCACTCACAGAAAACCCGCACCCCCCAGGCAAAAAAATTTTTTTCGAGTGGAATCTACTAGACTGGCTGATCCGTTTGAGTCGTTGAACAGCTCTCTAGCGCAATCGGCGGAGGAGCTAGGGCATTGGTAAGGCAACCGAACATTGCTGTTTTTTAGGCTGAAATTAAAGTACAAATATACCGTAGGCTGGCTCTATACGTGTTAATGCTGGAGCAAAACATACATACTGCACATTAGTGGTTCACAAACATAATTTCCAATAGTACTTTCTGTGGTTGAGCTTAGACAAATTACTTCTTAAATTAAAATTCATTCACATAAATAGCAAATAGGTATGGACTCACAAACTTCTTTGACTGACCTTATAGGTTTCAGAGCATCAGTCCAAGAACTAAGCATCTTTCTTGTCTTGCATGGTCTAATTCCTCCGTTAACCCAACAAAATTCTTGCCAAGCAGATGCATACATTGTGCATTTAGTTTTTTTAACAAGTAGTAGTTGGTTTCTTCAAATGTCTCAGCAGTGATTCTCAAACTTCTTCATACTGTGTACTTTCCTGTAGTTGCGGACTATCACTTTATACTACAGTTCCAGAAAAAATGTGCTCAAATGTCAGTTCTAAAACACACAAATAAATCAACAATAAACTACTTTCTACAAAGGTAGTAGCTGTTTCTTTTCACAAGCTGGTAACAGGGCAGAATCTCGCTCATAGCTCAGTGGAAATCATGTGCAGGCACAGCAAGATGGTTCTGGCTTTTCAATGTGGTGGCCATCACGGTCAATTACAGTTTACTAATTTTCTGCAAAACTACAGTTGTTTAAAGGCAGTAACTGTGGGTAGCATTTTACAGGGGGATTCAATATGGCAAAGAGGCTTGTAATTTGCAGTAATATATTCCATAAATTTATCTGACACTAAACTTTGCATTTCACCTGGAAGCTGCTTACGTACTGCCTAGAAAGCCCTTGCGTATCACAGTTTGAGAAATGCCATGTTAGTTAGATACATCCAAAAACACTGGGCAGAGGCTGGCTTTGCTCTTGGTTTTTACATGATTGTGATTGTTTATGATTTGTGTTTTTAAGAACCACTGATAATGGCAGCAGTTTTGTACAAAGTAGATAGTTTATATCATTATGGCTCTGGTGATGTTGTACTACCAGATGTCATGTATAAGACACAACCTTTTTTGGACCGTAATATCTCAGCAGTCACAGAAGATTTGAAGAATTTAAAAGCTCGTCAAGATCAGTTGATACATCAACTAGATTGTTTGTTGAAAGATGTTTCACTTCTAACAAATGGAGGTGTGAATCATGAAAAGTCAATGCAGGCACAAGTGTCAAGTGCAAGTACTGTTGTAACGGACATAGTCATTCATGCTAATCCAGCTGATCCACCATTGTCCCTAAAATATTTTGTTCAACTTTTGAGAAAACAAAGTAAAGTACTGCTTAAATGTCATCTCCACTCTTCTCTTATATCTGCAAAAATACCTAATTGGTGGCCAAATGAAGATTGCACTGACCGCAGCCAGTATGAAATAATCATCACTGTTATATGGAGTAATGTTGCAGACTTGTCAGTTCATGTCAATCCTTCAGTGCATGCTGCTATTCATGGTGAAACAAATCTTGCTAGACTTCTTGGACGCTTTCTTAAAATGTATGATAGCAATGATGCATTTTCAAGTTGCAGTGCTACAGATGCATACTTGGACGCCTGTGATGTTCTGTCCACACCTTCTTCCAGAGAAAAGAAAGAAGTGCTTGATTTGTTAGACACTGTTCTTGGTCAGCAATCATGGCTTGGCGGCAAAGCATTTGCTATGGCTGATGCTGTCCTCATGTCTACTCTTTCGAAGTTTGCTGGCAATGCACCGTATGCAAATATAAAAAAGTGGCAAGAAGCTGCATTAGCCTTTTTGGAGCACGATTTCACATTGAAGTAATTGCAAGACATGTGAAATAACTGAACTTGTTATTTTAAGCACATTGGTAAAACAAACAGTTGCAACTTTTAAAAAATAGTCTTTGCAATGTAGTTTCAATAGTGTATGTCATTCATTTAGTGTTGTTTACTAAAGTAAGCCCTAATCTATTTGTGAGTGAGCATGCATATATGTTGTCTAACTCCAAAGAATGTATTAGTTGTCAAATGTACTTTGTTAGGCTAATTGCTGCAGTGGCATGGTTATAATTAATCAATTGCATCAACAGTCATTTTTTCATATTGTGTGTTTTGACTATACTCTGTGGATCCTGGTCAAGCTAACTTTTATTCAATCAGAAGCAATATTTATAATGACGTTTCAAAACAAAAAACATTAAACCTATTTTGAGTAAAAATGTGCACATGAATTCGCATTCCACAGTTCAGTGAATTAAGACGGGTGTGATGTTAATAGAGATGCAATAATTGATGTTTGTCCAATTTGTTTTGTGTTGTGTGATCAAATGGTTTTTGAGGATTTGCATTGCATGTTCAACATGTTGGAGAATCTTTAGAGATTTCATTCAGGTTGTGCATTTTGTTAAAATCAACATGTGGGCTTTTGCATGTTATGTTATGAAAAATTTGCCCAAGAGAAGTTTTTACTTAGTTTCTGTAGAACTGTTTGCTCTGAAGAAACTGTCAGTTTTATTATTTTTTCAACAATATTGATAGCATCAGTGTATACTGCCTATATGCTAAAAATTTTGAAGCAATATGCATTTCTCCAATGTTTTTTCAAAGAACCAACAAAAACAGTTGGAAACTTGACATTTGCTACTGTAAAATTTTCTGATGTGAATTTGTTGTGAATTATCTTAATTTCAATTTGGCTTGACTGCAAGTCAAGCTGTTACACAAAACCAGAATTTCAACAGATGTTTGGTATATGTATGTGATTGTGATACATTTTTTGTTGAAGTCTGTGTAATCATGAAATGCAGATGTATCTTCAATTTGCCTGACTGAAATGGTGAATGATGCCCTCTTGTGGCAGTCTAAACCTCTAGCAAAGTTTTGAACAGAAATGAGAAACAATTGTAAACACCATATCTGTTATGGCAAAACTTTAGACCTTATCCTCTTGAAGCTATTAGTGCTGTAAAGTCTCCTTTGCTAGCTCTCTCAAACGTTTGTTGATGCAATTGACTTGTACTAAAGGTTTATATTAGTTTATCTGTATCAAAAAGACCTGTTTCTAGCATGAACACTAAATGCAACATTTTTCCATCACTGTTTACGTACACTAATTTTTGATCCTTAATGTAGGTGGTGTCCCAAGAGAGACTTGCTCAATTTTGCACTAGTAGGTCAAATTCCTGGAATGTACTTGGTTTCTGTATGATAGGCGCAGTGTAGGGCATAGAAAAATATATATTTTGCCGACTATGATCTGCTAAAACTGCTTGGTCATTAGGCCTTAGGATGCATCATTAGTTGAAAAATTGGATAACATGTCAAAACTAATCAGGTTCTTTTTATTTAAAATCCCAAGTGACAGCAGTACCTAAGGTGCTCAGGAATGTTTTTTAATTATTTTGCTACAATGTAAATTACATTTCTTGGTGCCGATTGAGTTAGTACCATTGTGCTTTACCTATGGTTATTGGATTTGTATGTGGCGGAAATCTTTCAATTGTAGTGTTTTCGTTTGTTGGCCAGTTTAGACTTTAAGCTGATACTACATTCACATGAGGGTGATTGTGCATGATATGGAAATAATGTGCAAGATAATATTATGTGCTATGGGTTGCCTAAATGCCTATGCAGCAAAACCACCATAATAGCTTGGTAGGGTTATACTCATTGTCACAACCCAAAGTCATGCTTGTTTGAGTCCACTACATTACTTGATCATAATGCTTAGAAAAGATGATTGGTTTATTCAGTTGTTACAGTCTTGCATGCTTGTGTTTTGTTTTTTCTTGCAGATATATATTAAATATTTTTCCAAAATGTATTTATGTATTGCTGTTGTGACTGTGATACTGTGCACTAATGTACATTGGGTCAACTCAGGACCATCTAAAGTCATTTATGCAGTTAATGCAGGTGGTAGTGAGCACACAGATTCATCTGGAATTCACTACTTGTGAGTATTTGACATATTTTCAATGCTTGTAATAGATCCTATTTTTATGCTTTTATGATGCATCTTGTCTGAAATACAATGCTACCCTATTTGTGAAGCATGTGAATTGATTACCAGCTCAGACTGGTATTTGCAGAAGGTATCTGTCAAGTATTTTCTTCAAAATTCATCACACAAATCGAAGTGAGAAAAAATAATATTTAAGTGTCAAACTCTTCCATGCAACAGTTTTTTTATGAACAAGTGCAGTTCTTGATATTGTGAAAGCTGGATATGTGATTATAAAATGAAAATGACAATTTTTTTGGTAACAACATTGTTGGCTAAGCTTTTTGTTGGTTTGGTTCTTGTATGTAATTATTTGTGCCCTAATTAAATATTGGAAATGTTGCTGCATGTATGTAGCATGACTAATAGTTAGTAGGCACAGGGTTAGTAATAATTGAGTTCCCATTACAGTTTTCTCTGTGTGTGGGGGGCTGTGATTGTAGAGTGGATGACAATCCAGGTCAAGAAGTAGAAATAAATCCAAGCTGACATGAAATTTTATTACAACATTAGTGTTGTACAGTGATTGTGTAACCAGTCTCTCAATTTCGTATATTTTCTAGGAAAGACCCATTGTCTGTTGGCGTTGCCAGTGATTATGGTAAGCGTCAAGCAGTCGTTCGTGCTCCGCCGACAGACAACATTTTGTATCAAACTGAAAGATGGCACGATTCTTCATTTGCCTACGAAATACCCATTAAGGATGAAGGAGATTACGTTCTGGTCTTGAAGTTTGCCGAAGTTTACTTCTATGCTCAGAACATGAAGGTGATGCATCCATTACTGAATTTGCTCGTGGCTTTCAGTCACACCTATTGTTTAGTAACAAGGTGCATTGCCACCTGCGTAAGACCTAAAAGATCTGCCTTTCCTAGGAAAATGTCAAATATAATGCGAAAACTATCCATTGTGGTCTGGTCAGTACATGTGGCTTAGGTGGCAATAGTGTTCATTTTGCTTTTGGTACACCAGAGTGAAACTGTCTCTCAAGACGCTTTTGCAGTTTCAAAGGCATTTGGTCTTATAAATTACAGCATCATAGACCTTACTAAAATTTTCTATTGCTTGTAGTAAGGAAAAGTACACCGTGACCGTTTCTGGGTGTGCAGTTATTGACCCTCAAAGATGTGGTACTATTTATGAAATTCCTTGACAAAAATATTTCGCAATGCAACATCTTGTTAATTTCTAGTAGGCATATTAACTGCCATTTGGTTCTGGTTGTTAGTTTAAGAGAAATTTCCAATCTTGAGTGTTCGAAAAGCGAAGTGTGTCACTAACGACAAACGTAGTGGTCATGTTTAGAGCCACTGAAATAAAAAGAAACGAGTAGTGCAAAGATAGTCGTTGAAACTCCCTCATTGCTTGCAACAACCCTGTAAAGCAGGTTTCTCAACCTGTGGGCCATGGCCCACTAGTGCGCCACAGAGGAACTTTGGGTGGGCCATGGCCTGTTATTATTGAACTTGAGTGCGTCCTGCAAGATGAACCTTCAGTCGAAAAAGTATAGGTAGCTCATGAGCTAAAAACGTCATAATACGCTCTCATTCGTCATCGTGTGTTAGAAATTATTGTGACATGGAAATTTCCACGTAACCTACCACGTTGTGCACATATAGGCTACAGTTACTGAAGGCATTTTGAGTCAGACAAGCACCTCTTGTTGCCATGAAAACGAAAGCTAGAAACAGGCGAAAGCTAGAAACTAGTATTATTAAAAGTTGTATTTATTTCTACTCTGTCCATGTGCAACAGTTGTCGCATTGGAGAAGCTGTATAGTCGGTGAGCCAAGGACTTTTTGAAAGCAAAAACACTGCTATTAATTTTGCATAAAGTTTCCTATAATTGTTTCAAAATACCTGCACGAGGTATGTACCGAATGAAACCTCCACAATGTTGCCGTCTCTAGCGTTGCACGTTGCGCAATGTAAATTTTAATTCGTCTGTTTTTGAAACCCGACTGTATATTTTTAATACGTGTTTTTGTCTCCACATGACTTACGCATCGTAACCCCCCTAGTGCTTGTTTTTCGCATCCAGGATCATTAAGAAAAGCATAAAAGAAAAAAAAGACACATTTCAAGCCATTCTGTTGGGCAATATTTTATCTATCAAGTACCTTAGACTATAATCATGAGCACAATAATTAGAAATGCACCTACAATTATTGTACTGTACTTAACACGTTAAAATGTCGTTCTGAAGACACTTAAAACAATTTGTGTACGCCTTGGAGCAACTTTGCCTACCGCATATTTCAAATGGGGGTTCGCGTACCCCTATTGAAAACCATTGAGCTGGACGTTGCAGGAAGCATGCAATTGCGTTGCGATGACGCTGATAATTTGCAAGATATGTATAAGGCTTATATATACAGCAACATATCTTTAACATGGTCTTTTCAGCACGCTTACTGAAAATGAACCGTTAGTACTGTGTTTTATATGGGACGACGTGAATAAATTTTCATCAGCACATGCATCTGGGTTGGGCAGTTGAATAAATAGGAATTGGCTATAGTTTCTAGCATCTTTTTTTCGTTTTAAGTGTGATTTTCAGCATCAAAATTCGAAATATGAAATTGTTCGCGTTTCTTTTTGCGCAGGTTTTCGACGTGCGGCTGAACGACCAGCACGTGGTTGTGAGAAACTTGGACATTTTCAGGGAAGTTGGACATAGCACGGCTCACGATGTGGCCATACCCCTTACGATACGCAAAGGAAAGTTGAGTGTGACAGGAGAATACTCGACATTTAACGGAGTCTTGAAAGTGGAAATGATGAAGGTTATTGGCAGAACTCTTGTGTGAAAATACCATGTTCCTGATTTGTTTTGTTTAGAAAATTTCGATGCCCCAGCGTACATTGCGGCAAATGTGTTCCCGTAGAAACTTGAAAAATATCATCTTGCGTTTGTTAAGATTGTGATTTTCAGTTGCAGCAATAGAGTGTTTCGTACATTACCGAGGCGGTGATAAAACCAACGCTTGTGGAAAATTTGGCATGCGTGACATGAACCTAATTACAACTGTAGCCTTTCATTGGGAATTCGGAAGCAACTGGGCTTCAGCCGGGCTGGGACACAGGTTTTAGCCATTTCCTGTTAGTATTTTCCACGTACTTTTTTGTCAGTACAGTATTACGTTTTCAACACTTTGACCAAGCAACATCATTCAGCGTGCAGTTGAAAAAAAATTGCACACATCCATCGTTGCTTTCAACGCTAATCACTGACTGTATTGTTTGGTTTTTCTTTTCCTCTGTGTGCAAAGAACAGTGAACTTTATTTGTCAAGCTTTAAAGAAGTCTTACTTTATAAAGGATCATAAATCCTAGCGGGGAATAACGGGCTGCATTGGACAGTGAATATGTGGTGGGTTTATGCACTCAGAAAAAGCTATTTCGGTTAACTGTTTGTCAGAAATTCAATGTGACACCGTAATCATGTTAACTTTCCTTTTATAGCTGTATTGCTCATGGAAAAACTTTGAAGCTCAATTACTTCAAACTGACAATCAAATAGCGACAGAAGGTTGTAGAAGCGTTTGCTATAGCAGAATGTGCATTGAATGTCACGATAAATACTCACACAACTGTTTTTTTTTCGAAGACTGTCGGTAACTGCGAAGTTAGCATTTCTGTCAATGAGTGACAAAGAAGCTTTCTCAAGTCAGACACGCCCACGTAAAATCTTGAATAATAACTTTATCCGCTGTTTAAACGCTAAAAATGCAAGTTATTCGCGCTCTACTTCGTTTAAAAACTAAAGGAAGCTAGTGAGACTTTGCAAGCTGAGCCTAGGTAGTAGGTAGCCAATAGCAGAAATGTGGTTAGCTGAAATCGATGCTGAACACGGGTGCCGGGGGGGTCAAGTTGAAGTTGGTTTAATATGCGAAAATGGCACTCATTCATGGTTTCAATATTTAAGATTTTGCTACACCTATTCGCCTTCTTCAAATGGGCTGTTACAGCTTAGGCAAGCTGTATACGAAGTTTTAGTAAATATTTTATGTCACTCTTGATATTGCAAAGGGTTAAAGCACCCAGTGCTTTGGCGTCTGCAACACTCAATATGGCAAATGTAATAAGTAACAAGGATTAATTAAATTCCACTTTGTCACCTGTTCTTGCTCGTTTCTAAAAAATTTGGCAGCTAATCCATAAAACCATTTGCAAAAAACCCGCAGTTTTTGAGCATTTATAGAAGTTTGGCGCTGTTTCGTTTGAGTAAACATAGAAAGAAGTAGGACGTTAGTTTTCTCTTTTGAATTCGGCGAATGTTATACTTGTCAAAATTTTTGTTTTGAGCAACTCATGTTTTAAAACTTAAAGATGTTTAGCGCCTTGTAGATGTGGTCTTTTTTCCACAGTTCTGAAAATCGATTACCGTGTGATCCACCAAGCAGTGATGCTGTAGGAAACGCTCGTGCAATATTGTATGCGTGCTGTTTTACCTATATCTTATAGAAAAGGGTTTTAAACATCTTTATTCCAAGTTTCATCGTCGTCACGACATGAGCTAAAATATATTCATTGAATACGGCAGTTGCGTTTGCTGTTGTGTATGTTCCTGCGAAATTTAACTATCCCATGAATTTATTTTATCTTGTAAGGCTGAAGTGAAGCTAATTTTTTTCTGGGACTGGAAAGCTTTCGTTTAACGCAGTCTTGTTTCTACGAGCACGTAAAATTGTTTATTGTGCTGAACATGCAATTGGCGTCTTAGCGTAATCTACAAGGACGGTATCAGGACGTGATCGGTTGATCGCAAGGCCTATTTGCTTTTATCTCGCTGGGTTAGATACACCGATGTGATTTTCTGGGTTTCACATGACATCATGAACGTATTATTAGAGTGGCATGCACTTGTTGAGTTTTGTTACATTTTTTGAAAGGCACCTGTAGACTAGCAATACCACAGGTTTCATAGGGAAGGGTGCGAGTTTTTGTGTAACGGAAGTGTCTACGGCTTATAAACTCAAAATTCTGCACTGGAGTCACAGCAGTTTTCGAATTAGCACATCCCTCGAAAGTCAGAGTAAACGTATTCGCAGGCTTGATCATGGAAACACTTTTTTTCTGTCTCATCCCATTAAATGGCACCTTCTGACTCCCATATCATATCATGGGGCACCCACAAAACTAGTTACACGAAGCACGTACCATGTGTATCTTTAGTGTCTAGCTTTCGGCTAACACACTCCACAACTTCCAATTAGGAGGGCCAATGAAAATTGTGTTGCCCTTCTTTAGTTGTCACTGAAAAAATGCTCAACAATCCTATTTTCGCTGGCCTCGTCAATACGCTACGGTTCTGAGCCTCTACGTGAATGCGTACTGTGCTGTGAGTAATAATAATGGTGTTCAACTTCAGAAAATTCCAGCTATTTGACGTAAAATTACCAACGATGAGACACATGGAATAAAGTGTCTACTGTCCCATCCCTTGGGAATCCCATTCCCATGGACAAGCTTGCGTATTCGTTTATCTTTTTGTGATGTCCTTCAAAAAAGTTTTTCGGTAGCTCGTTTTAACCTTGAAATTCATCATGTTAGTGTATTTCCTGTGTTGAAAATGTGGTTGGCTGTGTTAATTGAACCGTAATTGAACCGCGTTTTGAGATCGTTCTGTTGTTTCCGTAGTTCAACTTCAAGCACGCTTGCAAATGCGGTTGATATGCTTTATTCTTTCGTTTGTTGTTGTTTCTCAGGGTTATGCCGACAATCCAAAGATATGCGCATTTTACTTGATGAAAGGAACAGAGGAAGGTAAGCCTTTGCCCGTTACTGATGCAAAACTCAACTGCATCAATGAAATAAATGACACATACTCTGAATAAAAAAGTGTTGTCTGCGTTCGCCATCACCTAAAACAGGGTGGGGAACCTATTTACTATCACATAAATTGTGGATTATTGCTGCCGGGCAGCAAATAACAACTTTGTATCCTAAAATTCTACCTTTATCTTACAAAGAGGGATGGAGACTTCTTACTACATCATACTTTAAGTACCTGGTTATCCATGGTTATCATGGAGCTTCGTTTTGACGTGATTTTGTACTCTAAATTGGGTAACGAAAATTCTGATGCGGGCCATATCAGATGTTCAGGCGGGCCGCATTTGGCCCGCGGGCCGCAGGTTCCCCACCTCTGACCTAAACTGCCTTGTGTTTCCTGGCGAGAAACTGCGAAAAAGGGACTGTTGCGTCTTTTCAGACGTGCCAAAGTTGCCGCAGCTGCGAAAAATAAATGAGGAAGACGACGAAGAAGCGGACGATGAGGAAGAAGACGACGATCCTTCAGAAGGGAACGGTGCAAGCAGAAAGTCCTCGTCGAAAAGCAGCAGCCGAAAATCGAAAGTAAAATCCGGCCCGTCCGCAGCGAATCCGTACGCGGAAGATAGCAGCAGCTTGGTGATGCCAATCATGATCGCGTTCGGGTTGTTTATTCCCACCCTACTGTGCCTATGTAGGCTCTGACGCACAGCTGTTGTGACATGATCTTAATAAGTCGTTGCACGTTGATGTAGGTACCGCTGAGTCTTTCAAAGACGAGCCTTCGAAGATCTCCATCCCGTTTATGACTGTTGCCTCGCAAACCTGACGAGCCACCTCTTTGACTGTCTTCGGGTGTGATTGTTGCCGTTTCTTGGTGTGCTGCCTTCAGGACTTGAGGCTCAATGTCCCGGATGTAGAACTTTTTTACGTGAGGTAGATGCGCTTTCGTCAAACTAAGCCGACCGCGTGGTGGAGCCTCGACATAGCTGGATTACAAAACGTGCACTGCGGGCCGCATGTTCCAAATTTGCCAAGCTCGCTGTTTTCGTGCAATTTTGCCTGTTTTGTTATGCAAGAAAAACTCAGCCGCTTCGGAACAGGAAAGATTTTGTTAAGGTTTGTGATATCGTTGTTTTGTTTTTGCGTCGCTTTTGCACGTTCCTTTAGTCTGACAGCTCCTTGCATTTTATTTTTTTCACCGTTACTTTGATCGGGAAGCGAAGTGCAAAGAAAGAAGCGCTTCATTGTCACTTTCTAGGTGTCGATTCACGTGGTCGTGTAACTATCTGCAACTCTTCATAAACGCGATTGAAAGCCTTTCTTGCACTTCCTAGCGACGTGAACCGTCCTGTGAACAGATTTATTGCGAAAAGGTGCTTACTGATTCCATTCTGACAGAAAGCATGTCTCAGTCATTTTCGTTTATCCACATGCAGCTTGACGTTAAATGCTCTAGAAGCGAGTCACAAACTTGGAAAATCAAAATTACAGTTCGCGTATTTGGTGAAACACTGTGCTGTGGTCCACTGCACACGCAAATGTCCCAAAATTAACTGGCCACCAGGTGCCGGTTTGAAATCTATTGTTCGTACGCTAGCATAGCTAGGATAGCTTCTGACGGCAATGCGTTGAGTTACTGAAACAGCAGTCGTTTTGATAGCGCAAGTGAAGGGATTGATTGCGACGCGTTATTTTTTTAACAGTTTTTGTAAACTTTTGATACTGGTTTCAAATTGGCGAAGTTTGAGCTTGTGTGTCACTTGTGTTAAAATTTTCTTTCCTAATTGGAAAATCTTGGTTTGATTGTATTTATACCCAGATTGAATCGCTGTGCTTGAAACTACAGTAGCATGTGTCAGATATATTTAAGGCTCATCCGCGGTTGAGAACATCCCTTTAATCCGAAAAAAAAAACGTTTTCTTCGCGCGAATGTATTGCTTTCATACCACCGTGTGATCGGTTCCATTTCACGCTGCCTCTCGGTTGACTGCTCACAACAAGACTTGGTCGCATTTGTTTTCTCTGTTTACTCATCCGAACTTAACCACGTAAGCACAGTTCCACGTGGCATTGTCGACGATGCTGCAGCCCGTTGCGCGGCCGAAACGCGACCAGAATTTTTTTCAAGGCTGGTCTTCGTTTGCCGTTGCTCCTATTCGTTACTCATGTTGGTTGCGGAATGTGTGATGTAGGCTTGTCTGAGCTGATGAGACCAAATAAGCAGATTCCTGTTGAAATTTGAAGCGTTTGAGACTCTCATCGTTGCCAATAGGTCGACATCGATAATTTTATTTGCCCGCGTCTGGAAGTGTTCAAGTTAATATTAACATGGAACTGGCGGTGTGCACCCCAAGCTTTAGTGAGGTGGCCCTGACTTGAATTTTGCGGACGGTGTAGATTGTTTGGGAAATGCAAATCGATAGAAGATGCCGCCAACAGGTCAGCTGCTGTCACTCACCAGTAGTTTTCATTCAATCATTGCCGTAAAACTAAGACCAGCACACGTCATAGGCAAGTTGGTCACACATTGGTACCACGCTCTGTCACCAAATGTTCCGGCCGCACGTGATATGTCGATTGATATTCATACTGAGTTTGGTTTGCTTCAAGCTATAGCTAAGTTCGCTATTCTGGTCGTCAGTCTTGTGTGGATTGCAGGCCATGTGATATCGTCTAAAAGTATTTGTGATCAAGCTAGCCCGTTTTTTCTTATGGCTAAATAGCTAGTTTCTTATGTGATTGTCATGTTGTGAAGCAGTAAAAATTCATGTTTGTTGCAAATGTAGTTTGTTTTAAAAGAAAATATTCAGCTTATTTGCTTCCAGACAAATTTATAATGGAAAAGGGACCTGTTCGCGTTAGGTGCGAACAGTTGATCCAGTTAATTTGACTTTCAACAGCTTTTGCAATGCTGGAAAATACGACGGATACGAATAAACACTTCGAATTTATTCTCATTTGCTGCTGAAGTAATTTTGTGTATGCCTTGGTGTCGTCATGTCTTTAAATTTTCACTTTCTTCCGACGGTACGACTTGTTAAAACAATTTGTCGCTATCGTTTCGGCGCGGCAGAATGGCGAATTAAACCATTTTTTCGAAATTATAAGCATGTCTTCACAATTAGCACTTCAGGAATCAGTATCTGTTTTTGCGTGCGCGAAGTGCATAACTAAAGATTTCTGCCTGCTCCATGATTTGTACCAACCTCAGCAGCATTAACTTGAGGTGCATGTTCCTGAGAACAAGGCATTGCAAGTAAAAATGCCGACTGCCCTGGAAACTACGTATGGAAGCAGTTTCTTATGTTCTTGTACATGGCGAAGGTTTAAAGAATTAGTTGCCAACTCCGCTCCTGTTTTTATGCCGTCGAAGCTTTTGGGAAATGCCGTGGACGTTGAGAACGGCTGAACATGTCTCCATGGCCGTCCTAGAAAACTTTCGCTAAATCGGAAGTAATGCGGTGCACTTTAGTGCGATTAGTCATGCCATGACCCGATCTCGATCTGAATCTTATCCTGTCATTTACTTATACGTGTATTAACCGCTCTGCTGAGTTTGTCAGCTCTTCCCATACCACACACGTGATGCCACACTGTGAAATTTAATTATCCCAACTATGCTGTATCAACGGAACAGCACCAGTAACTAATGCCAGACGTTTGGAACAGCAGCGCTGCGTCAACGTCAGTAATGTACATTTATCATGAACAATCTCAACGCATGTAGGAATTGGTCAAGGCACAGAGACGCATTTGGAAAGAAACTTTGATGGGGCGAACTTGTGTGAATGCAGACGTTGTGACGCAACCTCAATAGTAATCCACTTCCTAGAAACGAAGCAGTAAACCAAAAATTAGCTTGCTTCAAAGCATTTGTCAATGTTCGGCAGTGTGCATTTATGGGCAAAATGGCCGCACCCTGCACTGTTGTCAACTAGCTGTTAAAAGCATTTCTCGACACGCTTCATGGGCAGTCTCAGGCGCGCTTAGCGCTTTTGTGATATAGTTGGCAATTTAATGGTGTGTGTCCTCAGTCTTCATTTCCAGGCATATGTCGCTGAATGCAGAAGACGAACAGCGTGTGTTATTACAAAGTGCATCGCAAGCATTTTTAAGTGTGCGTTGACTATCCCAAACAATCGTGTGATTAAACCCACGAAGCTCAAAATCTAAATACGCTGATGCGTGCTTGGTCACACGTTGATTACCGCAGAAAAAATCGTATCTTTATTAACATCTGTAACGTTCAATGAATCGCTACGTATCATTCTTAGAGTTGCCCTCATGCGGCGCCTCCACTTGATGCTGATCAGGCCTGAGTAATTGCCGGTGCGCTATTCTTCCAGGTCCCACATTCCTTTGCGACGGTTGCGTTGTCATTATAATGTACTGGATCGAATTTTTGGTTCTTGTTTACCATCACGAGAAACGAAGAGGTCAGTGTCTTAGCACTTTACTGCAAAACAAGGGCGCGTGCCGTAATATTTCAGTTAATGCACGTTCGAATGAAGTTAGTGAAGTGAATGAACTAATTTGCTCTGGTTTGCTTGCTGTGGACCTGAATCAAGCGTCAGGGAGCTACATTTCATTACGTTCACACTAGGTAATCTGGTCGTTCAGTGCTGTTTTACTCGAAAGATTCAAATCCGTTTCGTGTTGCCATACATTCACATCAACCAGCAATGGACTAATGGTAGGTGATAATATGCATGCCGATTTTGCGCATTTGACCTAAGGTAACCTCACGCGATGAGAACGTAGGCCGATTTAATCCAGGGCCGCGGAGTGAATCACCGTAGCGCTAATTGGGCAAGAGCGTCGTTCACCTCCGCTGCCCCGGCCAAAAGCGTATTTCAGGCGTTGGCTTGCGCCAAACTGCTGTCACAAAAATTATAAAAAAACATTCCTTGTAGCACCTCATGTTATTTTTTAATGTTCAGTGGGGTATTTTCAAAAAGTGCCATAAGCTATTGCCTAGTCTTTGTTCCACCTGGCATGGTTTGGTAATAACAGTTTTCGAAACAGATGTCTGTTGGTAACCATAGTCCCATTGCCAGCACAGCATTTTGGTGGGCTTGGCCCACCCAAACAAAGCTCTAAGCTCCCCAATTTGAAATATGAAACACTATCAATCAGTCGATTTTTTGTCAAATTTTAGAATGTCAAGACTCCCTGCACAAACGTAAAGCCTATTTTAAACGCTTCTGGCGACAGTTCCGTTGATAGCGAAAGAAGGCGAGGAATAACTATATAGGTGTAATTGGAAGCCCAAAGCTAGACCAGGCGTGCAGGTCACGAAGGTTGCACTTCAGCGCTTTTTATACCTATTTTATCAAAATGAGTTCCGCACTTATAGAGGGTTCCGCGCAGGTGCCGACAGAGTTAACCTTTGAAGCCTTTTATATATTCTAAAATAATTAAACCATTACTGAAACGTGAAGTGAACACTGAAACATTCTTTACCTGACTGAGATCATTTTATCAAATTAATTATTATTATAGCCTGCTATATTCAGTATAGGCTATATACTTTGTTTTAATTAAAGACGGAAATACTGCACGAAATATTAGCATACATGAATGTTTATATCTTTAAATTAGGTATGCCACCATCACATCCCTTAATTTTTTTCGTTTGATCCCCTGGAAGAGTAAACCATTAAAAACCAACATGGAAGATGTTGAGTCCATATATGCATATGAAAAAAAAGCAAAAAAAATAGGAAAAGTAATAATGAGGAAAGTAGCGACAAGCAGAAAAAAGCAAGACTCGTAATCGACAAGGAAAACAAGACCCATTTCAGTTTGTGAGCGTTTGATTGTGATCTTCAAGATGCTTTGGTAATCCTTATATCTTTGAAAAAGCACGAAACGAGATCTTTCATTTGAAATTATTATCAAATTTGAAGGGTGGAAAGGGCGACACTTAAATGGTCGGCCACGGGCAGCACTTAGCCTCGCTACGCCACCGATGCAAACTGTTCTTTATGAATTAGAAATATACTGTACTAGATTTACAACTACCACGCCACACCAGGGGTGGATCCAAGGGGGGCGATCGCCCCACCTAAAACCTACGAAAGTAACTTTATTCACCATGATTTTGTACAATTCACAATACAACATCGGCTATTAAAAGCTGTTTTGTCGTCCATTGTTTCGTCACAGTAGTGATGTGAAGAATACCTCATCTCTCGTACAGTAGCGAAGCCATTATGAGACTTGATTAGCAAATATTACTGAAATCGCCACTCCTAAAATAACTGGTTGGATCCGCCCCTGCACCACAGATGTAGACACAATGTACCAAACGCAATATATAATGCGCATGGTCGATTGATGTAATAGAAACATATAAAATCACCAAACACAATGATAAACAGGAACGAGTGTGCCGGATGACATTCACAATTTTGTCCTTGCTTAGTTAAGCCGCAGTGCAACCTTAAAAGTGACCTTCACGTTTTGTGTACCTGGGCGTTGAAGTAGAGATTTCCTACCTATTTGCGCTCACAAATAGGCAAAACACAATGGACGTTTGGTATAGCGGCAAGTGATGAATTGAATCCAACGAGCAAACCGTCTTTGCTCAGCCTCAAACCATTGAAAACTTTCCTGTAAGTAACAATTGAACTATTCGTGCTCAGCTAAGCGCACACGAACATTAGACCAGGTAGAAACCCATCAATGGATAGAGTGGCATTAACATCGGAAACAAGCTTACAACCAAAATAAAATATCCGGTTTTTCCAGCTGAATACGCCAGCCATTCCTTTGCATCACTTCTTCATTAGATAATTTGCGTTGTAAACAACAATTTCAAAATTTTCTACCTGCTACATATCTTTGGGAAATTCATAATTCAAATCTTACTTACGTGGACCTTTCGCGATGAGAAAATCTCGCTGACCTGTTGAAAGATGTTTGGGCCAAGACGCAGGATCTTCACTATTTTCGATAAAGCTAATATTAGGGCTGTCGTTTTTCCTATCGAAATCTGTATCACACTGCTGGCCCAAGGTAGACGATAGTGTAGCTTGTTCAGCAGGTTGCGCAGAAGATTGTACATATCTTGATCTTTCAAAGAGCTGAGCGACTCACTATCTGATTTCGCGCTCTAGGACTACTCTTCTTAACGATAACTTTCTTTATTGCTCCGCTGATACTCGTTATTTCACTTTTCTTCGCTGCTTTTATCTTCCTCTTTTCACTGCCACTACGTTAGGTTCCACATATGTCACGCTTTCCTTTTGCCATTTTTTTGCAATGTGGTGCGTCACAACAATATTTAGTTATTTCAACAAAGTCGCCAGACAGCAAATAGAACAAAAAATCTTTCAATTTTGCATCAGTTTTGATTGGCGTATGAAGGCATTAAACACCATTTGCGATGAGATGGGAGGATTTCAAGATTTGTCGCAATAACTTCCGCAAGCCATACTCTCCGACCGGGAGTAATATTGCCGCCAGCGGTAATCCACGGAGGCATACAACCTTTTTATGTGGATTGCGATTTAAACGGGTTTTGGGCTATCATAAATGAAGAAGTTTGGGGGCACAGTGGAAATAAACTCTATAACCAAATGGTGGTGCACTACACATTTTTATCAAAGCGAAAGCCCCAGCGTACAATTGTTTCAGAACAACGACCAGCAATAGTTTTGGCCCAGTTAGTTTTGCTACTCAACAGCTATTGACCTACTGCCCAAACAGGCTGACACGGTTCAGTGTCCAGCACAGACCAAGTCGAAAAATGCAAAATAGAACACTTGCTGCTGTTGTTTGAAAGGCCAACTGCTGGAGTCTTCGGACTCGAATAGGTCTACGTCTATGGGTTCAACCTTCCAAACTGTCATTTGTGTCCATGCCGTCGAGGTAATTTTACTTTGACAAAATATTAAAATCTGCCATGAAGCACAACTGCAGGAAAGCCTTATGTGAAAATTCCGATGACCATCAACCAAACAAAAACTTTCCAAAACAGAAAGACCTCACGAGAATTGAACAACGTTATGTTAGCAGAACTCCATCATGTTAATACGACAGACACTCGTCTGAGCCTGTTCATTGCGAGTTGGATCACAACACACCTTGTTTGCAATAACTGCAAGCCTACTTCAGTCTATGGCACAACTACCAACGAAATTCCATTCTTAAAAAGTGGGGCATGAAATTCCATTCTTAAAAAGGCAAAAGTGGGGCATTCTATTTGAATAAGTTAATAAGGTTTGTAGGGTTTTGTTTCTAGTGTGGTAATTGTGTAATTGTGTCAGCTAACCCCCACTCTGTCTAAAACTTTGTGCTATACTGACTTATCTGGATTTAAAGATGGGCAACAACAAAACT
>Ga0210059_1002154_pt1 | contig 30564 bp, 16 predicted proteins | sample Ectturendosymbi2_FD_188042 | JGI IMG/M metagenome (GOLD analysis project Ga0210059, IMG submission 188042) | Ecteinascidia turbinata endosymbiont from Florida, USA - Sample 2 (SPAdes) (version 2) | ecosystem: Host-associated > Tunicates > Ascidians > Unclassified | place: Key West, Florida...
CTAAAAATGTATTTTGCCCTCCTAAACCTTAAAACTTGGCTACAGGCCTGTCAGCTTACCACAACAATGGAGTTTACTCGTGGGCGTCAAGTCTTCCAGAGTTTAGAAGCGCTTTACACAATTCCCATTCGCCTTCCCGAACCTGTAGAGGGCGCAAACTGGGGCCCTCCACTTGTGGGCAGGAGCGGAGCCAGACATTTTCGTTTCGGGGACCACTAGTCTAGCTTTTGCCCGAAATTATCTCAAACCCGAACGCGGTCTTTCGTCACGCGTGTGACATCTGATGTGATCATCACGCGTGTGGTCGTTTTCGCTCATCTCATGTTAATGATTGCCCACTTTACACCGTTACACAACTGGTCGCCCCATTTCCACAGCAACCAGCATTACCGTTGTTGGTAATGCCGCATAATGGAAATAGCATGGAGCAGTGATTGAGGATATGGATTTTAATATCTCCACACGCACAGTTTTTATTTTTATCTTGGGATGGGAGCTGTTGCACGTTCTCGTCATCCTTCCTGAACACCTCTCGAGCTGACCTAAAAACGGTAAACTACACATGCTGAATTAAGGGGAGGCGTTGTTACGGGCACATTTGTGTGGTATGGAGGCCTTTCATCGTATCTATTGTATTAGCAGACATGTAGTAATCACTTTTCTTAGAAAAACAGAAACTACATTGTGCTGCGCTGCGGTTTTTCTAAAGAAAGAGGCAGAAAACATTTGTTGTTGAACTTCTGTAAAAATTGAAGCTTTACACTTTGATCACGCCTTACCATGAAAACCGAATAGTTCATCTGGCAGCCATTAGGAACTACAGTACAGATTTTCTGATAAACTGGCTTTCGATGCGTTTGTCTAAACGCCACCACACCATATCTGGAACAGATTTTTATTTTGCCGCGTCACAACAACTTTCGCGAAAATGCATCCAGTCGCCCTAATATCCTCCTTGGTCTCCAAACTGCGCCGTTATTTTCTGGTTGTAGGCGTTTACTTTTCCGATGACATCCGAATCAGTCTTTTCCAGCAAGTTAAACATGTATTCCGCTCCCAACGCCTGAGCGACTTGACTGGGATGAAAACCATCAAATGAGTCGATGACTTCGTGAGCCTCCCCACCACGTGACACCCACGTGTCAATCACTGCACAGTGAGCAAAGAATAGCAGCAATTTTATCTTTTGTGACCAATAAACTTTTTCAAATAAATCGTTGGTTGGGGTGATTGTTTGAGCTTTGATAGTGCATTTATTGAAAATCAACTCGTTGCAAAACAATAACAACGAGCGGACAGTAGTTGTCCCATCAATATAATAGCGCTATCGAAGAACACCACAAGCAGAACCAACTGTTTTTTAGCAATTGCTTAATCAAAAGGGTGTATAGATTCAGACACCGCTGTTCTGGAAAGTAACCAGCCGAGGACTAGGACTAAAATTTATGACAAATTTGTTAGAAAAGTTTTTTAAATTTCTGATGATTATGACGCTAGTAGCCAGGTTAAAAAATGATTTTCCAATAAAAAAAACAAACATTTGCTTTGATACCATTTTTCCAACAACACTGTAATCCATCGAATATTTTATAAATAGCAGTTCTGACAGGTTTGCGTGCGTACCAACCTTAAGAAATGTTGTTATAGTAAAGGAAAGCAGTTTTACATGCGGTAAATAAACGCATGTGTTGAACAGAAATAAAGGAAATCTGCTGCTAATAGTATTATATCCATTATTCTGCGCGCTTGGTTTATAACTTACAAGCTTGTATGTCGTAATCTTGATAGATCAGTTGAAAGTTATTGAACGTTTTCGTGTTTGCAATCATCTTGGCTTGCTGACTCAGAGCGGTAGCTCGCTAAAAATGTAAGCACAGCAAGTTTCAAAAATTGGAGCGAATATAATGAACTGGCATGTGTTTTGCACACGGTCCTTAAAAATGTCAAAAAGTAAAAGGAAATGAGATACTACCAGTACAGACTTTATAAAAGCATTGAAAAAAGTGTGTGTTGCAAAATACATAAACTCGTTTAGCGCCACTGGAGATCACAATAACCTGGGAAGTTAGATCTCGAAGAGTATCATTGCTAGTCAACCATCCTGTGCAAGGAGAAATTTGCAAGCAGTTCATGTAATCGTAGAGGTCTTTAAACTTGACGTCGTTGTTAAGCTCTCCAATGGGATGAATTCTACGAGTTTCATAAAAAAACAATAGATGTCAATTCATTTATGGAGCATCTACTATTAGAAACACATTTTGATGAAATTTTATTAACATTCCATTATAAGTTATATACATCACATATATTCACTTCATTTGTCTTCTGCTTTTTTGTAGTTGCTTTGAAACAAGACATAACTTTGTTACAGCTTCAGATTGTCAGATCTTTAAAGTCGTTTAAAATTAATTTCACAGAAAAGTTAAATCTCTTCAAAATTGAAAACGTATGCAAAGTGGAATATTATGTCTAACTTCGGCACTTCCGCATTATTTGAAAAGCACGTATTCCATGCACTTTCAAAGCTGTCTTTAAAGTCAGATTTTTTGTGAAGCATCGTTACCTGTCATTCATATTAGTCCACAATACTCTTCCATCGGCAAGACCATTTATTATGACAACACTGCCATTAGGCAGGTTAGCGTCAAGGTAGTTCAGTGTCACCATCGTATTCTCGGCGTAATCTTCTGGGGTTGTCATAGCACCGAGTGTGTCTGCTTTGCTGCAACGCACACGTTTAAAATCAAGGTTGCGGATTCCGTGTCGGAGTGGCAAGAAGTCGGAGGCTTTTGGGTGTAGTCGGAATCGGATTCCTAACAACACTACGAGTCGGTGTCGGATTCTTCTGTCCGACTCCGGAAGTCCAATTGCATCATTTTTTGCATCGCACTCCTAAGCGTAGGCGTAACCAGGGGAGAGCCAAGGGTCTGTGGCCCCAAATTTTTAGCATATCTAACCATTTTGTACTTTGAGAACCGCCGTCCAAAATAAAAATACTGTTGCTTGCCTAAAGTCAAACATTTTGGACCCTCAAAACATTTTGGGCTGGATACGTTGCTGCTCGTGAGTTTGGAATTCCTACTGAAATGGTACAGTTTCTATTGATACTTCTATTGAAACAGATAATGCATGCTGTTTACCACGATTTCCACTGATTTGCTAGTTGCTACAAATTTGTTGACAGCCAAACTTCACTTTATTTCAAGGAGTCGGTGCCGGAAACTTTGGAAAAGTTGGAGTAGGATGATTTACCTCCGACCCCACAACCCTGTTTAAAATTATAAAATGTTTTGAGTAAAAATGTTCTTGTATGATACAATTATTCAACAATTTACATTTTTTCTTTTATTATGACATGGTTTTTACTATCTTTGGAGACGATCCTGCGACAGCTTATCGAACCACAGTTAATCAAACCGACACTTTATCGAATGGACTGAGCTGATTTGACTACGGTGTGGTCGCCGCACTGCATTTTACAGCTGCAACAGTCAAACTCTATTTAATTTGTTCCAAGTGCAAGTCCGCTTTTATTCTTTACTATCAGTATCGACTGGGGACTAGCAGAAGACAGAACCCTCAGAACCAAAGGTCAGAACAGCAGTGAAGGGAGCAGTTGTGAGTGATTGTAAAGTAGCTTAGAAATAGAATTCATTTTAAGTGATAAAGGCAAACGCAAGTGGCTTTGAATGGTTCTCTGTATGTCAGCGAAAAAAAACTAAAATGGCGTAAATTACTGAAGATGTGAGGACTACCTTAAATGTAAAAGTTGTACTGTCCTCATCCGAGGAAGACAGCCTCATGAGAGCGCCATCTGAACACAGTGATTTTATAAGCAGTTACCGTCGACCAATTTTATACTACTTGTAACTTTGAATATTTAACAACCGCGTACTGCAAATAATTTAATGTGATTGAAATGTACATTTGAAACTCCTTGCGTATTCCACTGACAAAATTTGTTCCATTTATAAAAATTGTTCCATTGTATATGTGCTTTTAAAACTCCCGTACTTGGTTTGATAAAATACGAGAAATTGCTTTTTCGATGAATTGTCGGGGTCACGTTTGGAGACAACCTATTGTACAAAATAGAAACATTACAAATTCTTCCCCCTAAAAGCTTGCGTTAGAGCCTATGAGAAATCCCATCAATCTGTCAAACTTTTTACTGATTGTTAAAGAAAGGTTGTATAATGTGCTTCTTTATTTAAATACTGCTGATTTTACTTTTATCAATACGAAAATAAAGTTTTACTCAAACTTACGGAACACTTCTCGTTCATGAAATGAGACGAAAAGATTTCGCTAGTTTTAGGCAAGAGCTTTAGATTCAAATGTTTCCAGCACTAAAAGTTAAAAAATATCAGTGTAAGATGTTTCCCAATCTCCTTACTCGTGGCAGTGTTCCGTGAGCTTCTATCTCAACCAGCAGCATCTTAACTTATTTCAAACAGCACACAAAATCTGACGATTACAGTGGCAGCATTTAAAATGGCAAAATCGAGCTTCAGAATTAAACAGAAACAATTTTTCGTTCCTGAACCAGTAACGCATTAACAAACATATTTTGCCAAAGCTGCATGATAACCTTTGCAAGATGTTAGTGAAATGTTTTGTGGAAATTTTAAAGATTTTCAACATTTTTTTGAGCTCTGACTTCAACGTATAGATAAAAATTCTTATACATGTTCATACCCGTTGCACACGTCGTTGCCAATCAAAGCCAACACGACCAAGAGTGGATAGTCGGTGGTCTTGTTTCTCGCCAAACCTTGGACGACATCGTTCATAGAGCTCGATCTCGCTCCGTTCACTCCTATATTCTGGAAGTCTCTATGGTTGCACTGATTTCTGGCCAGAACACGCATGTAGATGGAATCCACTGGACCTTTTATGATATCACTCCAACCATTTTCCATATAAGCTGCAAAAATTGGGGGGATCCACAAAATTCAAAAACTCTTTTGTGTTTCGATGTTTTTCTTGTCCTTGAATAAAAGCTCTTAAGTGAACAACTGAACGATTGTATCTGAAACATACTGAAATCTTTTAAATTTCTAACTTAAAGGTCTTGGCAAACCAGTGTTTGTATATTCTGTGAACAACATTTCATTCCTGTTTTCGAAGGGACAAACGCAATCACTAAGGAAAAAGCGAACCGTCTATTCGTGGAAAATCGTTTAATGGCATTACGTAGAACAAAAAATTGCATATTTGCTTTTAGTGTAAGTTATAGCGTTGCTTGTGCTTATAAAGCCAATTTCAAATAATTTGCGCAAATTTAGCTAAGCGTGTCACATTCTTGTGTCAACATATTTTTTTTTCATTTATAGTTTTATTATGGCAATTTCTTTTAATCGGCAATTTGTGTTCATTTATAATTTTAATTTGGCAATTTGTGAGAGCTCGACTGGAAGATAATTGTTATGGTCCTGCGACGGAAACTATAACTTCGAAGAAGATTGAAACAATTTGTGCAAAATTTAATTAAAGTTGTAATTAACCTTTTTGACATCAAAACAATTTTCATCTTTACAAGAAAAAAAGAGATTAAAACTATTTTTTTTTTGCAGTGAATATGATAAAATTTCATGATGTAAGACACAGCACCATACCTTGTTCCGCAGAGACATAAAGGTCAATTTCTCTAACCGCCAAAGGGAGTCATGGTCAAGCATACAACCATGGGCGTCGGAAGAGGGGGCAGGGGGTGTTGGCCCCCCTGGATTTTGAAATATTCAGCAGAAATGGTTGTTTTTTTAGTTTCAAGTGGGAAAAATCAAGTTTCACCACTTTTGGCCACCCCCTGGAAAAAATCCTTCCGACGCCCATGCATATAATGTTGATTAAATTTGATTCAATTATGAGGTAAGACCAATTTGTTTAGAACTGCAATCCATTGAAATATATTATAGCAATCAATCGCTCTCTTGCATGAAGCTAGATGACAGGCCTTACCTGTGACAGACGAAAGCATCGGCCAGTCCAACTCGTTGGTTAAAACCATTCGAATATCTTTAAAAGTATCCTATAAAAGGTTGTTTTGCGATTTTTTATGAGACGCTTATTTCTTTGCAGATAAAAATCCAAACTAATACGACACGAAATTGAGATGCAGTTGTATGATTCTGTTTGTTATTTGAATGCGGTAAGTAATTCCAGAAAAGAAATTGCGAAGTACATGTTCATTCCAGAGCCTTTAGAACTTATATGCAAATGTTTAAGGCAGTTTATGGTGAAAAAACACAAGTCTACAAATTTCAGGTTAATTTTAAAATCCTAAAAGTAATTAAAAATACACAAGCAAATCTTTTAAAAACTCTAAAAGCAAACGACTCCGTTAACTGGTGCTTAGTCAGAAAATTTGTGAAGATTTAACCCAGAGCATTTAGAGATATCCTTCATCTTTTAAGTCGCAGTTTGAACATGTGTAGAATGCACGAGTCTACGTTTTTTATTAGCTTTCTTTTAACCTTTCAAATGCTTTCTTCGCTACAACGAATAATGAACTTTTCAACCACCTAGTTCAAGTTTGAATCACAACTGCTTCAACAGCTTTAGCGGCTCGGTTGAAGTTGATTTGCACTAACTAGTTGCAGCAATTTGGATGGGAACTACGAAGAAGAAGTAGAAAACATAAGTGAGAGAAGCTCCGAACCGTTAAACGCTGCCAAGCGCAGGTGGAACTACTGAGATGGATTTTACTGAAATTGAGCTATTTTGCATCTTGGTTCATTAATCCAAGTCAGTTCAAAGCGGTCGTACTAATCAGTGAAAAGAGATTGTCAGAAAACTAAGCAGGGAAATGCTATATATTTATAGCGAAACAAGCCCCAACGGTGAATGAAAGAAACCAGGAATTTGGACTTTCAAATAATTTCGTGAAAGAATGTTCTAATCTATCACCTGCATCTCATTTACTCCACCGTTAATTTCTGTTTCGAAATGTTTTGCACTCTGATTAAAACACAAAAACACAGATGGCGATTTTGTTCTAAGAAACACCACAAAAATTGATACCTTGTTCAAAGTTTCAGCCATGAAGTAGTTTGGTGGAATGTGGAAATGCGCAGCAGCTGAGTCCCCAAGAATCGCCACGCCGCGGGGTGAATCCCCGCAGTAGAGATCTTCGAATGGAATCCCACTATCAGGATCTACACCCTGTAGTCGACAGACAACGTTTTTATACCAAGATATCAACAACAGGTATGTTATGCAAAAATTGCAATCAAAGCAGATCATCTGCTTAAGAAGGAAATAAACGCATCAGTTGATAAAACTCCTTTGCTGTTTGGATTCTCAGAAATACCGTATTTATTCGAGTATGTACTTTCCACGATGGGTGTAAGCAAGGAATCGATCAGCAAATTTTCAATAGGAAATCGATTTCACGTAAAATTACGCATCCTCAGTCTTGAAAATTGCAAGCAAAGCAATTTTCAGGACTGAGGATGCGTAATTTAACGTGAAATCGATTTCCTATAAAAAACTTTGCTGATCGTACACCGATCGTGGAAAGTACATACTTCAATGGAGATATGTGCAAGTTTGAATCATCGCAAAAAGACGAAAGCAGATGGCAATCGACTGATTCCTCGAAAGCATACAGAAACACTAGTGCTTTTAAATGTCGTATTTATTCGAGTATAAGTCGCATGCGTGTATAAGTCTCACCGCCATATTTGACCTGATAAAACGGTACAAAATTTTATAAACAACATTTATTCATCAAAATCACGTAACAAAAACTTAAAAGCCATCAAAGTCACTGCATTTAATGAAGATGCAAAGCGCCGTCTAGATAAGACGCGCACAGTAGCAGCGTACATGCGCATGTCGCACCTCGTGTTTCTGCCGCACCTGACTTTTTGAGTGAACTTTTAGTACAAAAATGCAACTTATACTCGAATAAATACGGTACTAAACGATGAGAAGAAACTGAAGTGTAGCATATATTTTGTCTTCAGCCCACAATATGCAACTCCAGCTAAATAAGGGTGCCTGTGCTATTTAATTTAACTAGTTTCGAATAGCTGCGTTTTTAAACATTATTTGGAAAAACAATACGTTTCAATAAAATCCTTTATTCTTTATTGTTTCACTAACCTGATTTTTGATAAATACAATACGTTTTTAGTTACCCTTGACATATTGTTGTAATCTGTAATAACTTTCATGAATGTGCTTTGCATTATCATTGCTATTTATGCAAAAAAATGAGCGAAGTAGACCTAAATGTTGGCCTAATTATTTTGCAGATACCGTATATCTGTTATGATTCAAACTTCTGAAGTTAACAAGGACAAACAGCTTGCGCGAAATGAAAGTGAATTTAAAATTTGAAAATGAATGAATAAATTCAGCAAGATGCAAACTGATTGAAAGAACAAAACACTTCAACACTTTTGGCAGTTTGCTACAGAATTTGATCGTTTTGATCATACACATGTAATCTTCAAATTGCAACAGCTCGAAATTGTTTGATCTCTCTTAAACCTTCTATCCTCTTCTCTTTTCCGTCGTTCTCTTAAACCAGACTCGTTCCGACCCTAAGAGCTGTGGTGTTCCTAAGGTTCTGTTTACCTCCCCTGTTGTTTAATCTATGTAAATGATATTGCTACGAACATTAAAAGCATGCAGCTATCGCTCATTTTGCTGATGACACCACTCTGTTTTATTCATATAAATGTTCCGTCCACTTGCACAGCGTGGTAACTCCGGATTTCTGCACGTTGCACAATTGGTCTGAGGTCTGGATTGTTAATTTCAATTCCAAAAAACTGCCGTCATGACCATATCTAAGCGCAGGAATGATAACCTCCGTCTATTTTCAGGGGCGTAACGAGGGGGGGGCAAGGGGGCACAATTCCCCGGACGCCGAAGAACTGCGGCGAAAGTCCCAACAATGTCACAAATAGCCTACTTTCTTCACCTGCAGTAAATTTTCTTCCGAAAAACCCCAGGTTCGAACATGGGGGGCCAAACTTGCTTCCTGCCCCGGGCGCCATCTAACCTCGTTACGCCCCTGTCCATTGTACCTACTTCTCTGAGACAGACACACATAAACATTTTGGTCGGTGCTCTTCAACCTTTGTGTCATCGCGGAACCCCTGATATACTTTCCCGCTTATCATGGAACCCATTAACATCGGATAAGGCGCCTCTTCACATTTCAACTGCATTGTTCATTACCGTCGACACCTTCGCTGTTATTATTTCGCTTCACATAAGAAAATATGCTATTTTGCTTCATCTGGCTTAACCAAATAGTAAAAAGTTGGGTTTCACACTCTTTTTACTTTATTGCCACAAAGGTTGAACAGCATCTCTTGTCTGTGACTCAGTCTACTCTCTACTAGACTCAGTCTGAGTTCATTTTCTATGCAATCCACTCTACTGCTGTGAACTGCACAACGGCAACATCATGCAACTGTGATGCAACAATAACGTTCTTCTTAACTGCACAACAATGAACAAGTGACGCAACAACTACCAACATTTCCTTTCCGCATCTGCACTAAACGTCCTGTACCGGTGTAGCTACTTGGAGCCTGAATGCGACACATCTAAAAAATTTCATAATGACGCATCAACACACTGAAGCAAAAAATCATTTTTCCGAAAAAGAGGAACCCCTCACGGAACCCCACTACATATTCTGCGGAACTCCTGTTGAAGAGCACTGATTTAGGTTTACTGTTCCACCACAGTCTCTCTTGGCACACTTACAATATACACTTATACCAGAAGGTGTTGACCAAAATTGACTGTCTTCGTTCCTTCTTCAATTCTGAGCCCCGCCACACTCTCCTTATGATTTGCAAAACAAACAAATTACCAGTTTTTGATCATTGGAGTGTAATCTACGATAACTTCTCTGATTGTGACAAACGCACATTAAACAAAGCACAACTCTTCTCCGCTAAATAATATTAAGATGTCTTAAAACAACAGTGCATCCTCTAACGATGTACTAGCTGATCCAAACCTCACATGCTTACATCAACGTAGAAAAATATCTTTGCTTCGGTGCTTCTCAAAATTAAATTTTGATATGGTGCCCTGCCCCTTTCCTGCCAGTTTTTGCATATTGTTTAAAGAATTCGTTTCTTATGCTTTACGTCAAAATTGAAATGTTCAAACGCAACTTTTGAAAAAACCCTTGGCCTATAACTCCTTTTACCGTCGTGCTTCCAGCTCGTGGAGATCTCTCCCATCCCAATTCAAGTCTTTATGCAGCTTGCCACTCCATTTTCACGAGGCGCCTAAATTCCCATTAACACTTATCAAAAAATAGTACCCATCACCTGTTAGGAATCAATTCCCATCTGACGTCGATCAGAGGTGTCCACGGATCAGGAGTGACCTCCGGCACAATTCTACGTATTTTTTGGGCCCGGATCTGGAGCCGGAGTCAAAAATTGGTGAAAGGCCGGACCCGCATCTGGCGTCACTTTTTATTTTCGGCAGTAGCAGGAGAGTCTGTGGTCTTAATAAAAATCATTTCTTAACCATTAGCGCTGCTGTATTTCGGTTGCACCGCTTGTTGCCGGAGTTTGAAAAGGAGTCGGATTCTCAAATTTGAAAAAAATTTGGATCCGGATTGAAAAATTTTGATACATGAGCAGAGCCAGTCGGAGTCTGAAAATGTGACTCCGGCCACCTCTGACGTCTATGCGTTGCATGCTTCGCTATGCCCACAGCCCGTTGAATATCAGCAAATCCATTATTTTGTTTGTGTATGCGGCAATACAGAGACAGAACTACACCTATTCTTTCACTGCAACGTTCACTGCACATCTCGAACAGCATTTCATGTTAATGTTCATGGAATTCTTACTAAATGTGGACTAACTGAAAGCTTTGAGCGCTGGGCCACGTCGATTTGTTGCATTTACTTTTATTTGGTGTACCTTATGCGTCGATACCTATTTCAGTTGCAGTCTTTATGCTGTTGACGGATTCATGAAATTCTGTAAATGAATCTAGTTGTACTAGTCATAATCGTCTTTGCTTTTTCTTTATGCTTGCTGTATTTTGCTTGTGTTGAACTTTCTGAAAGCTTAAGGTGACACACGACAAAATTGCACCAATCAGGCTGGCGCCTGCTATAAGATTGTCATTAAATATATAAGCTAAATTTTAAAAAATTTACAGAAGCGAACTTTTCTGAGGTAATAGCCACAGCAAGCTCTAATTTCAAAGATGGGCTGAGTTTGCATCACCCATTATTTCTCGTTACAATCAACAGTAAAACGCGTGGTTTTCAACAAGGAAATAACAGATTGTCACTTGGATACAACAGGTGCCTAGAGTACTGCTTACGTATATTCCGTTGCAGTTGGAATCCATTTCACGGTCATTGTCGATCGGTCGTCTACCCGGATAAAAGTCCTTGTTTGAATCGTCGCAATCTTTACCCCTCCAGTTTGACCCGCGGAGTGTGGGTTCGACTCCAAACCGATCTCGATCTTTGTCTTGCAAGGGCAGATGCCCATCCACAAAACTTCAAATTCCGATGAATTAATTAAAACAGTTCAACCAACAATTCAAATGATAATGATGAAAAAGTCAATTGAAATATTGTAAATATATATTAGAATATACTTGCTGGAGCATGAGCGAAGAAACAAAAATATTGAATTGCGTAATGGCAGCTGGAAAATCAAGGAAGATCTTTGAAGATATTGAAACGATTGCCAAAGTTTGCTTTGTCAAATTTTGAACAAAACATGGCTGAAGTGCCCTGTTGCCCTGTACGTGGTTGTGTGCCCCTGCAAAAGTTTTTATAATTACTGTATCTTGTAACCAAACAAATAAAATACTCCCTTAAACCATTCCTAAGTGTATCATTGCTTGTGGTGATCAAAGTGTAAGGCTTTGTTTACATTTAAATTTTTTGATTTTTTCTGAAGCATGAAGCAACCGATTCGAAATTCGTAACCGCGGGTTTTCACGTAAAGGTAGCCAGCTATGCAGGGGCACTCGCTTTTGTACCTCTTGATTAAGTTTAAAGCAACTGAGTTACAACTTTATCAGGTTGAAGGATGTTGCCTACAAGTGTGAATAAGGGAAGTGGAAACCAAACAAAATTCTGCGTACGTATAAGCTTTCTGACAATACATTCGTCGAGTAAGTCAGCTCGAGTAAAACTGCCCCAAACGAAACAACCGTATCATTGAGATTAAACGCGATTTATCCAAACAGCAAAGCATATTGAACCTCCGCTAATTGTATCAAATCTTCGATTGAATATTTGGTCTACCGCTCAAATCTTGCGTTTCTTCTAGTCTAGCTCACGAAGTCTAATTTTACAAAACTACCGAGAACATTACGATGAAAGAATGACTATGAAACCCATGACTGAATTAAAACTCCCGAAGTGTCAGTTCACTTGGTCTTTTCTTGACATTTCGTGTTTTACAGATTTTTTAACTCTCTACGCAAAGTTTAACTGTGAAGTTAGTCGTTGCATCTCATTGAGTAATTATTGGAACTGTGTGCAAAAGCTTAAATCCAAGTATAAAACTCCTGCCTTGACATGACAATTACAGTACTTGTATGAATGCATGTGAAAGTATTAGCCATTGGTCTGCTGACAAATAAAATTACTTTGTTGATCGTCGAAGGCTTGAATTGAATGTTCGCTTCTTTTCGAGTTTTCAGAGCTGAATCGTAACACAAGGAAATTTTATAAATCCAGAGTTTTGAAAAACATTAGAAACAAGAAATGAGCTGGAAGTTTTGTTAGTTTAAAGACAAAGTTAGCAAACAGACTTTAAACTGTTTGCTCGTAATGCAGGTCTTCGGTTATGATTTAGAGGTTACAAAGAAACAAACGCTTTAAAGTTATTTACCACCAACTTCACGCATTACACAAAAAGCTCTTCTTTGTTGTTGCTTCCACAACAAACCTGTTAAAAATGTTGCATATTTCTGACATCTCTGGTAAGTCACAAAGGCTTCGAGTCTGCGCTTTTGTCTTGTCTTCGAAGAAATTTCGGGTTTCGAAGTTGGATGGCAAAGGGAAGAGATGGCAGAATGGCGTCCCTGGCTCTTGTGTGCAGAATCCAATCTGCATACAACGGTTGATTACATTTAACTGCTAATAATCGATGTCGTCTTTTTGAGCGAGAGTTTAAAAACGTAATGCAAGCGTAATGAAATAGTTGCAAGCAAAACCACTTTTGTCTTTAAAATGTAGATTGTACACGCTTTTCATAACCATAATTATGCCGCTTATCCAATTGCGATTACAAACTATGTATGTTTTAATCATAAATAAGTTTTTTCTTTTCTGGCGGGACTACAGATTTGAAAGATAACTGTTAAATATATATTGAAAAATATCATGAAAAGAAACGGTTGCATTAAATTGTTGTCCAAAACCACATCTTTCACATATCCGATATTAACAGAACAGGCCTTGAGGGGCTTCCTGTTGATAATTTCAAAAGCTTCACACGTTTATTCGTGTATTTCAAACAAAACGGAATTTTAGTCAATCAAAAATTATAACAAACCTAAGCAATGCTGCACAAGAGTGATTTGCAAAATTTCACATTTCGCTTGAATAAAGAAGCCAGGTGAAAATTATACAAAATTTCACATTTCGCTTGAATAAAGAAGCCAGGTGAAAATTATACAAAATTTCACATTTCGCGTGAATAAAGAAGCCAGGTGAAAATTACACAAAATTTCACATTTCGCTTGAATAAAAAGTCTATAGGTTTTTTTTTCACATTGCGTCGCATTCACACGTTCACTGCTGGTTTGAAGCTATTGGTATTATTTAATCAAAAAATTGCGTAATTCCCATGCAATGCTGCAGCTTTCTACGAGTTTAATCTTCAATTTTTACAATAAATACACTAAAATATAACATGGTACAAGCGTCCAAACGCATGTATCCATTTAATTTAAGTGACATCTCAAGTCTTTCGAAGCATAGGTGTAGGAGCAGACAATTACTGGGGGGTACAAAGGATATTTTGCCCAAAATTTTCCCGAAAAACTTTTATGCGACAAACTTTCTCACCACAAATTTTCTGTAGCTGTTGGTACACTATATTTCCCCAACCAAGTTCCATAGACTTGAAAATAGAAAACTTGGCACTTGAAATTTGGTTCTTAATAACACAAGTGAAGAAAGTACGCTAGACTGTGCAAGGAAATTATCAGGAGCTAGCTGGTTCAGTACTCTTGAGGATCTGCCTCACAGTTCTGTGAGGTTAAGCGTTCAATTACATTCCAGTTGTTGCTGTCAGCAAGGAACCCAGGGATATCTAGAAACTCCTAGGTATCCCTGAAGGAACCTCACACCGATCTGAGGTAGGCCTACAACTGCTACCTTCTCAGAAGGCATACTTGTGATATATATGGCATGTATTATATGATTTTATATGATGACCGAGCCGTGAATCTCACAACCTTGTCTATTCAACTGCACATATACGCAACAAACTGCATGGCAAAATGTGTTCATGCAAACACTGTAGTTAAAATTGAAAACAAAAGCATTTTGGCACTTGTCTGGCATGGACTCCATATTTAGTAGGTGCCCTGCAGCATACTCGATTAACTCAGTGTACAATTAATAAAAAACAAATGAAATGCCTCCTTTTGACCAAACTTTCAAGTGAGTCAGCAACTCACTCACAAACTAAAACACGAAGTTAATAGAAACAGTTGGTGATTTTATATATATGTAATGTTTTTTCTATGACCTAATAAATTTTTATATACCCCCTCAATAACGAAGAAGTATAACTTCATTAATATATCGAAACTTCTTTGCCAAAATGTTTTGAGATTTGGCCCAAATTTTTGAGAAATCAAAACTTTGAGGGTGCGTTTGCCCCCCCAAAATATTGTTTTTTTTAAATGTGCTGGATCAGTTTTATGACATTTTTACTTTTATTGTACTTGACCTGTTGCTTAAAACTGAGCCTCATTATGCTTAAGCTTCCTTTGACCAACCTTGTTTCAGCATTATCGCTTGTGTGACGCCACTAAAATTGTGTTTCAAGTTTTAGGTTTTACTGCCAGTTTTAAAATCGATGACATGAGCGTATTTTTCCGCAAAGAAGTTTTTCTTCAAAAGAAGTACCTGAGCCGTGAGACCATTAGAAAAATGCTTGTTTACCCCTGTCTTTGCTACTTGTAAAATTGATGTTAGTTTAAATATCTTTAACACTGCCTGAAAGCACCTGCGCGTTTCTGTAGCACATTATTTATCACCTAAACAAATTCTCATTCGCTGGAGTGGAAGAAAAGGCGATGGATTTTCAGCGCTTCAATGTCCTTGCTTGACTTCGAACACCAAAGCGAACATCCAACTGCTTTGTTGCTGTGGATACTTGGTTTGGTACTATAACATCAAAACACGATATTTTCGTTTATTCTTACCCTGTGGCAAACTATATCGGGAGTTTCATTGTAATAAACAGCATCGATAAGAGCGGGTCCATATATTTCCAACAGGTTCGTGCAGCCTTCGTCTAGAGGAGCTTGGAGGTTTGCGCACAGGTTGTTCTCAGCAGCAGTGATGACGTCTGTTTTGTGAACTTGAGCCAGCTGCTCGACCAATCCAACAATCAGAGTGCAAGCTGATCAAACACAAAACCTCTTTTCATGCAAAACGTCAATTAGATACAAAAATACAGCATACGCTTCGGACACCAACAAGGCATCGAGTCGCGTCTAGTCACAAAGTAAGCTGAAATGCAATCTTAAGATGTCGTTGAACAGGGTTGCCGTACATCCGGAATTTTTCGGACATGTCCGGAAATTTTGGTGTCAAAATTTGTGTCCGGAAAAAAATTGACAAATGCCCTGATGTCCGGAATTTTGACAGTTAGTAAATTAAGCTTAACATGAAACAATGTGCATATGCTGTGAAAATGATAACTTCAACTTTTGCGGTGGATTGGTAGCTCTAAGAACATGCTGAAAACTGCCGTATAGCACTTGCTTGTTGTGAAAAGCAGCCGTTGAGACTGTCAGAAATTATGCCTCTGCAGGTGTGGTAACCCTATCGTAGAAACCTTAAATGACATATATATCTCAACGGCGTGCGTTGGTTAAACATACCGATGACAACCTGCAAGTGTTGAGCCATGAACGTTGACTGCAATGTAAGCAAAGCCTACACTTAAACGAGGGCTTTGATTTTGACCAAACCTGATACAAATATCATAGACTGCCCGTTTCAAATAAAGTGCATTTTAACACCAATTTCCTTCCCATATTTTGTAGTACGATTCCGTTGTATGTGGCAGAATGCTTCACGAAAATTTACTGGACCTGTACCAGTAACGTTTCCCTTAGCCTATGCTGCTTGATTGAAATTTATGCTAATTGGCATCACTGTCAGTAATCAAATTTTATTTTAGACATTTGGCTGTTCTTGCAGACGTTATTGTTTTTTGTTGTCTTTTGTTCACATGTTTGCGTTATTTGTTTTGAATGGTTTGATTTAATGACCTTGCAATCGCTCTCCCCTCTTTATTCAGTGTATATTTACTTGTACTTGAACAAATTTAATGTTGCTAATAAATCAATCAAATTATGCAAAACGTGACGAGCAAAGCAATAGATATAATATATGTAGTTTAAACGTTTCCACAAATAGACTATTAGCAATATCAGCGCAGTAAAAACTAAACAGCAGCGATTTCATTAAAGCTCTTGTACGTAGGTTTGCCTTTTCGTATGATTTTTACATTTACGATTTTCGTAAACCGAAATTTCCTAACGTTGATGGCAACATACTTAGAACTTTGATATTTCACATAGGCTGAGTTTGATTTTCGGGCTTACTGACGATCCATTTAAAGAAATAATGCTTTCTTGGTCCTTGAAAGGTCAGTTTGGTCGTAGTTAAGAGTGGTGTTGCAGAGTTTACAGCACGTTTTTTGAGATTGTTGGAATAGGATTTCATTCGCTGTAAAATCGGCGTGTTTTTCGTGTTTATTAAATGACAGAAACCTGCGTTTTTTATCAACACCAGCTGTAACTATTTCGCTGTCAATATGATTCGATCGACTCTCATAGTAACAAAATATTGCTTATGTTGATTCGCTTAAACGTGACCAATGGTTTCCGATTGACAGGTTTTCATTTCATTATCGAACAATGTGAGAACACGAGTAGGCCTTCTCATGCAAAATAGAAACGTACACGTGGCATGAATGCATACCGTATTTATTCGATTGTGAGGCGACGAACAAGAACATAAAGTTTTTTAGTCATTTCATGCTGCTTATCATCAAGGGTAGTTTATATTTTTCTTTACCTAATCGTAAGGTATAGATGACGCTCAGTCTTTCCTTGGCTACTTTTTGTCGACCAAACTCTCTTTTCGCATTCTATTCTCTTCAGCATCACGTACACATCCGTCACAGGAGGACTTATGATGAACAGAAGGCAGTTATAGTGATTTAAACTTCAGTGCCAGGGTTGTCAAAAACGCGAAACGTGCTCGAACGCGAAAGTATCTCGGAGGTTTAGGTGACCTATGTTCAAGTGCGGCTGACATTAATATTTTAACACCGTTTCGTGCGGCTTACAATCAAGGGCAGCTAACAATCGAATAAACACGATAGAACAAGGGCGTTGTAGGTGCAGTTGCAAGCTAGGAGCAAAAACTGTTTGCTTTGCAAACAGGTTGTACACTAAGTATGGCATCTGCTCACGTAATAACCTAAAACACATTATCGTGAGATAGACAACACATGTTTGTACTAGCACCAGCGGAGTTAAACTGCATGTTAAATTTATTTGTTTTTTTGAACCACATGAAACTGTTGAAGTTCAGGTCTCGTATTCTGTAAGAAATGCGAAGCCCATTATGCACTGCTCGGGGCTCAATCTTTACATGCAACAACTTTTTATTAGAAAGATCGCTAGTTCATCTATAATCCCGACGCAATCGTAATCAATTCCACACATAGCCCGATATAGAAACTCCGAATAAATCACTTGAATTTGTCGCTATCAAAAGATACTACGTTATTTTGTTGATATAACCAGGGATGTAGTGCTAACAAAAATGTATGTGAACGCACCCAAAAAAACTATTCTAAGACAGCTTCGAACTCATTTTAAAGAAAAGCATGAAAAAGATGTGGGAACGCCGTTCCCACGCGCTCCCACCCTACTACACCCCTTGATATAACCTCTAAGTTCTTAGGATCTACGTCGTTACTAGCGTGGCTGAACGTTCAATGCCTTTGAAATCTTCTTCCTAATCTTGTGCATTTTTGTACATACTCGTGCACTTGATTTTCTCTTACGGTGTACTACCCTCATCCACAAGCGCAGTACAATCTTTTTTCTCTCAGCAAATCGCCAATTGAACATCATATACGAACGATGATCCAAGTGAATCACGGCTTTAATTGTTCGTAAGATGAAAATTCGCATTAATTTTGCATGTTTGAAGTAAAAATAAAAAATGCTTTCATTGATATTTTCAACTCTTTCACGTTGTATACAAAAATTTAAAGATCCAAAAAGATTTTATCATAATTTAGTTGCTTGGCGCCACTTCACATATCACACCATGATACGAGCAAACTTTGATTGATCTTTAAAATGTTTTTATTTATTTCAAACACTCACCGGCACAGTCTGTTCCACCGTTAACAGAAGCTTTTGCTTCAGCAAGAAACTGTGCAAAAACTACGATCGTTACGAATCTTGCCGTTTTGCCAAACACCATGTTGGTAACACGTTTCTACTTGGATACAACAAAAAACAATTAGGCAACATAAGCCTGTCTCTAAACCAGTGGTTCTCAAACTTTTTTAAAAAAATTACGCAACGGTCCCCTAGCAATTTTTTAAATGGCTCACGGTGCCGTTAAAAAATCAACACAAATAAACACGAAACCGCACGTTAGTTTTTTTATTATATCAATGTGACCGGTGCACTTGCTTCTGTGCTAACAGTTCGGCTTTGTTTGGTTCCGTTTTGGACAACGCAACTGTCATATCGTGAATCGCATGCCCGAAAATTTTATTTTACACAAAATTTTTTTTTCAGGAGCGTCGTGTTGATTTTTGGAAGGTGCCTCGCGGACCCCAGTTTGAGAACCACTGCTCTAAACTGTACGGAACTGATATTTTTGACCTCCATTAAAATACGATTTACTTATTGCTTTTTGAAAGCACATTTCTGTTACTCTTTCTTTTGATAAAGCAGGTAGAGTAATATCTCGGCATTACTCAAACTACTTTTTTCTGTTACCGTGGGAACAAAAATATTAATTATACAACGCTTGCAATTTGTGCAACCAATCATTTACCTGTCATTAGCCCGCAATCCTCAAAATAGAAACGAAAAACGTTTTTAAGACTTGTGCAAAAATGTTTTGTGTTTTCAGAGGTTTTAATATCTAGTCAAGGTTGTTTCTAAATGTACACTCCACAACACTATTATCATATTACATTAACTAAGAATAAACTAAGAATACTCTTCTAACACTGTGAATGTTCGTTTAGTCCAGCGCTTTTCAAACTTTTTTATGTTACGGCACACTTATACACTCTGGATTTTGCTGCGGCACACATACTTTGAAACAAATAGCCTAAGTTAAGATGAAAAGTATAAGGTTTTGTCAAAACATAGAACTTTCGCGGCACACTTCAGCTTCTTCAGCGACACACAGTCTGGGAAACACTGGTTTAGACGAACCATGTCCAACTCAGATGGCTTACTGAGCCAAAAATTATGTCACTATCTTAACCTGGACTGCACACTAAATGACATATTAATGAGGGCCGCACATTGAATCGCTTACTTTGATCTTAGCAAACTAAATCTATCTCAAGATGATGTACTGAAAGTGTTCGAATCCTAACCGCAATGGTAACAGACGTGATAAAGTGGCACTGAGGACCACCTGCATCAAAATTTTTAAACCCTAAATTATCAAAATAAGGACAGGTTGTCAGCATGCAGGATATTTTTACTGCAGCGAGAACTGAACTGGGCTGAACAAAACCTTCGACTGGGTTGCGGGTTGGAAATAGCTGCTGGTTTAGACCTTTAGACCTGCGTGTATTCAATTTGCACACTATCAAGTACATCTAATCCAAACGAAACCTGCAGCTAGGCGAACTTTTTGACTTCCAGATAATTGCTTGAATGTCTATGGCAGGGCCAGTACAAATATGTTTTTAGCGGCACTCTCAAAATATTGTCTTGCACTGAATCGCAATCTTATTATTAACATGGGATAATTTCATTCATAAGACAATCTCAAGTCCTTTTTCTGGCTACAGTTCAGTTGTTCCCAACCTTGCTTTTATACGAGGCACCTGTACAACTCAGTTTTCTCTACGCGGCCCACCGAAGTAATGGCTGAAGCGCAACTAACAGATATTTTCCTTTTTGGAAGAATCTTATACAAAAGTTAAAGAAAGTTGTTCTAGGTCTTGAAAACTCGCGGCCCACCTGGGACTGTTGCGCGGCACACCGGCTGGTAAGCACTGGTCTACATCACTGTCCAACAACATAGCATTGCCACGTTACCTTTCATTTGCATATGGGATAATCTCAAGTTCCTCTTTGCCTGCGTCACTACCCAACAATGCGGTACGTTGTTTACAGCGCCAGGTGTCCAAATTCACAACAAGCATCCCGAGGTGAAGTCATTCCTCGGTAAAGTGGTTTCAGATCATGGGCGGAAATACTTTGTTTTATGCACCATCTAAAAGTGTTTTCATGGTCATGGGCGTCGGAAGAAGTTTTTTCCAGGGTGGTCAATAGTGTACTTTACCAGGTGGTAGCCTAAAGCATTTTTCCAGGAGGGGCAACAGTGGTGAAATTGCATGTTACCAACTCAAAACTAAGTGAAAAACATTTTTCTAGTCATCAGAAAATATCAAATCTCAAAATCCAGGGTGACTTGTCCTCTTTGTACGCTTCTTCCAATGCCCATGTTCATAGTGAGAGTTAATTGTGATGATGCATCTTGCATTTCACCTGGCTATAGCCTTGGTGTGCTGTGCCCCAAATAAGAGTAATGGCGCCAAATCCGAACTTGGAATGTGAAAAAGATCATAAAAATGTGTTTTGAAAACCCGCCCATCGTGTTGCATTTGTATAACATTATACATTATGCCATGTAGACAAAAAGATTTCAAACTTGTTTTGAAAATTAAACGTGCACTATTAGCAGATATCCTTGCGTTATGATTGGCCCCCTAAATCAAAACGTCTAGATCCGCCCCTGTTTGAGACCTTGCAATAGAGTGAATGTTGCATTATAACAGAAGGATTGTTTCATCACACCATACTTTTTATGCAACGCTAGGAAAAGCAACTATTTAATAAAATGATTTTCTGGCAGGTGTTTTTTTCAAACAACGGCACATAACTTAAGTTTGAATGAGATTTTTAAATACATTTTTATTGTTTCAGCACAGTACAGCAAGGTGCTGGATGATGGCTGTTGCTTGTTTTATGTGCTAGGCAGCATCGTATGCCAGAGGAAGGGCAACGAGGAAAGCACTCAACCAAACAACTTTGAAAAGGCGAAAAAGTTTAGTTAACTCCTTCCAAAGCGTTACGATGTTTCACAAAACCACGAAACGTCAGGATTATGCGGCAGAAGCGTTGCATTACGTTAGAGTTCATAAGTTAACCATATAAGCAGTGTTGTCGTGCCTGTATTGACCTGGGGTGCGCGGGCACCGTCAAAGTTGGGAACAACAGATTTTTTAACATGTGCATAAAACAACTTTTGATATTTGTCGATGTGGACACAGGACCGTGGGGGGCATTCGGGGGAAGTGCCCCCCAAATTTTGTTGTTCCCAGAAAAACTTCTTTCAAACATATAGCAAAAACAAAAATCTTTCACCCATAAAAATGCAGTTTGCCTCCCCCAAACCTTGAAACTTGGCTACGAGCCTGTGCGAAGAATCATGAGTGGACGAGACAGGAGCTTGTGGCGGTCGGTCTTTGGTAAGAGCGAGCCACAAAATTCAATGGTCATTCTGTCTTTACAGTAACTTTGATCGGACCATCTCAGCATTTGGTGCTGCTTACCGATATCAGTTAAGTTCAACCTTGCCTTGCTTTCTCTTTATTTTGAGATTTCCACGTGGCGAGCGAGATAATTTTCCGTCTCTCCTGGACACTTAAGTCTGTTAGAGCGAAACCAAGTACGGAGTGACAATTTTTTCTTTAAATTATAAAGGCAGCTTGCCAACCCTTAACAAATTCAGTCGATCGGCCAGGACTTCAAAAGTGTTGGCAACTTGGGCTTTTTGCGGCAAAATTGTGAAACAAATTTAGATCCTTCCTGACAATTGAGATTACGCAGATGATCATTCCAAAGTCACAGAATGGGAATAGTCATTGCTATACAATCAGTCGATCAAATTTCGGATCTGCAGTTATTTCCCGAACGCACCAGCCAACGTTCACCCTGAGCAGTAGCAGCCTGCACAAATATGAGCTGTTGGGCATGGGAAGGTCAGTTGGTTCGTTGGCCTCTGTGATATTTAAACTAGTTATTTGTCTTCGTGGAATGTCACCTGTATGACATGGACATCGGATGCTTTTTTCCAGTGGGTGACAAAAGCGGCGAAATTTCATTTTACCAACTCCGAAAATAAGAGAAAAACATTCTTCTACTAAAACGTTAAAAGCAGAATAAGCTAAATATCAACTATCAAAATCCAGTGGAGGCCTTGGGCTCCCTTTCCAACGCCCATAGCCTATGTTAAAAGGAAGCGCAAAGCAGAACGGGAAAACGACTCTCTACTAGGATTGGATTATGCGGATAACGGTTACCCGAGAGTAGTTTTGCTATCCGATATCCGGATATAATTCTCTCGGTTAAACGGTTAAAAAAGTAACGTTGCTAAATTGCGTTTTACGCATTTTTAGTTATTTTGGATATTCTTTGTTTCCAGATACGCGTGACTTAAGTTCTGCACAAACAGCGTATTTATGAGTTTAGTAGGTCTCGTTTAAACGACTCCACAATCGATGCGTTGTGGTTCCTAAGGAATGCGTTGCACAAGCAGGGGCGTAACGAGGTTAGATGGCGCCCGTGGCAAGAAGCAAGTTTGGCGCCCCTATGTTTGAGCCTGAGGTCTTTCGGAAGCAAATGTACTGTATTGAAGAAAGTACTTGTGACACAGATGAGACTTTTTGGCGCCCCCCGCAGTCGTTCGGCGCTCTCGCCCGGGGAATTATGTCCCCTTATTGCCCCTCGTTACGCACCTAACGGTAGGTCAGGGGGCAATAAAAGAGTTGAAGGCAATGAAAATTTTAAAAAACAAAAAATCATTACCAATAAGGTTTGTTTCTGTTCAGCAACAATGCTGACCTCAAAAATAATAGCAGATAAATCATAGAAAACTAATGTTAAGTTTGTGGGTGTGCGAATAGCTGCAATAAATGTTTCAAGTCGATGTTGATAAACCATGAAATGACCTATAGTGGCGTAGCTAAGGGGGGACGGTCCGCCCCTGGCGGCACTTTTATGGGGGCGGCAGTATGGGCTCTGTTGTAGGCTATAAACATGTACAGGCTGTATTAAAATAAAAGACTTTAAAGTAGAGACACTACTCACAGTGGAAGGACGTTTTTGATTTTGAGTAAATTATACTATGGCATGTGTATTTAAGCGACTGTTATCTCAGCCAAACAATAAACAGTCGTGTATCAGGGATGTTGTATCAATAGGCTCTTTTACATGACCCTGCAACACGGTTCTCAACACGCTTATCAACTCACTTGATATCAAATATTACTGATTCACTGCACGGTTGATTGATCCAGTGTTGGATCGCTGTTGACGTTTGATCGTAGTCCTTATATGACGTTATACAACTTGGGAGTATGGTGGGTTTTGTCCGTAGTTTGGAACTTTCGACCCTTTTTATGGATTTTTTAGGGATTTGTGGATTTTTTAGGGATTTTCGGAAAAGTATGAAAATGTGCAAAATGAAGTTTTTCAGTTTATTTTGGAAATCATATTTGGTTCTATTTCTAACATTTATCATAGCACTCCGATTTTATGTTGCACCACTGGTTTGTGAGGCGGGTGCAGGGGGTGTAAGCGCACCCCTAAAAGTTTTGATTTGGTGAAAATCCGTGGAAATCTGGGCAAAATCTCCGAAAACCTTCAAAAAATCCCTGAAAATCTGAGAAAACTCCTGAAAATATGGGCAAGAATGGCGCCCAAAATTGCATGAAGAGCTTTCTTTTTGGAGGTCACTTTTTATGGAGTTTTTTTCGGGTAAGTTTGGGAGAATTCGGGCAAAAATCCTTCCCACCCCGAAAAATTTGCCTGCTGCTTTACCTATGTGATGCATCACCACAGATTTAGGGATTTTTTGGTACTGTTCAAGGATTTTTGGAGATGCATTTGTGAGAGCCCTGCTGTGGGCAAACGTGTGGCTGTGGTGAGCTCTAAGCTTTTGTAAGTGCTCTAAGTTTTGTACCTGCGAGTAAAAGAGCTTTGTTGGGTCTAAAAACATTTCTGGGTAAATCTAATAAATGTGTAGTTGGATTTGTGCTCGTCAAAATGGATTTCCGTGTGTTTGTAGAAATATAATCTAGCTCAGTATTCTCCAACATGGTTTCCGCAAAACACGTAGTGGGATTACGTTAGTTTTAAGGATTCCGTGAGGGTTCCTCGTTTTTTTAGGGTAAATGATTTATTGCTTCAGTATGTTGATGCATCATGAAAATTTTTAGATCACCGTGCTGCATTCAGATTCCAAGGAGGCCAGTTAGTTGTACAGGAGGTTGAGTGCAGTTAATAGCCGAAAAAGAAATATTGATAGTTGTTGCGTCACTTGTCGTTCATTGTTGTGCAATTAAGAAGAACGTTATTGTTGCATCACAGTTATACGATGTTGCCAATGTACAGTTCACAGCAGAGAAAAAGGGCCCACTTGAACTTCTGCAGTTTATTCAAAAGTATAACCTCGGGAACTATGTTCCAAATATAGTAATAATACTGCGGATTTTCCTCACAATTGCCGTTAGTGTTGCTACCTGTGAGAGGAGTTTTTCGAAATTAAAACTAATCAAGAATTACTTGAGATCTAGTATGAGCACCTTGCGGTTGAGAAATCTTGCCACACTGTCTTTAGCAGGGGTTCCCAACCTGTGGTACACGTACCACTAGTGGTACGCGAAGGTCTTCCAGGTGGTACGCAAGTAACTTCCATTTTTTCACAAAAGGCTGGATTCACAGCTTTCTAGTTTACGTGTCGGGCTTTGTTTCTAAATAAATAAAATTTCATGTAGCCTGCTGTTCCCATTGTTTCGTAACATTACGTCTTGCGATCTTCAGAATACAGGCAATGTCGACAGAAAGAGCGCAGTTGCTTTAAAAAGCAGTACAACGCTGTGGAATTTAATTAGGCCAAATGATTGCTCATAAGTGTCACTTCTCTCACAGCTTGATAGGTCTCATGTGCCGGTACTGTTTTGCAGCTTACAGCTATAAATCGCTGATTGATCAACGGTAGTCGTCAAACACAAGATATAATTAAGTTTAGAATAAATTTGATCATGGGCGCAATTTTGTTGCAAAATGTGTGGGGGACAGCTTGGTGTGAAGCCAATATATTCATCCGGGCGATGCTGATGTGAAGTTTTATCAATACATATTCCCAATCTTGTTTTTAGAGGTGTTTTGAAAGCAACGCTAATCACGCCTTGCTTTATCCTTTTAACCCTTCAACGTCATATATGCCGAATTTGTCCCATCCAACGTTTTGTTCTTTTATTCTGCACACGGTTATTTTTATCGCTCAACGACCGGTGTCCCAAATTCGGCCGGAGTCGCACTTTCTTTTCAAGCGCTTTATCGTCTTTTAGTGATTACAGGTTTGACATCCGCCGTCTTGAATTCTGTCGACTGTTGGTTCTTAGGAGCAGACATCCAGTAGAGGTTTTGATGAACATTTTTGGGAAAAGTTTTCAGTTCTGGACGACAGAAAAAATCAGGAATATAGAGTCAGTCCTGTAGAATAGGAATCTGGCGTTTTGAGTTTAGTATCGTTGTTTTGTGAGTTTTTAGGCAGATTTTTGTGGCTGGGACGAATTCGGCACAGTGGTCATTTAGGCATAAAATTGTGGATAAACAATTCTCTTCCGCAAGTGTGGGGGTATTGCAGTTTTTTTCTTTTTTGCAGTTATTGCTGTTAGATTATGTCGAGACATTTGTGGAAAAAGGCTTAACTTCTTGCTAAATGAAACCAAGATCGTTTTATGGCAAGAAAATGACTGGAAAGTAAGGTTTCCAGAAGTATGAAAGTGATAATAGTAAGTAGTACGACAATACTGAAGATCCATACTATATTATTCCTACAAGAAACGACTTCACAGCGATTCATCTGATTCCAAAGAACATACTTGTGACATGGCATTTCGCAGTTAGAAAGTTTGCAACAGTGATTCAATAATAAAACTTTGAAGAGTCCACAGTTTTCCACTTTGGAAGAGTCAGAAATTGAAGCGTATCGTATTCCAGAATTGGGCTAAGATCAATGCAATATTACTATAGTTCATATTTTCGACTTGTTGATTTGTTTGTCATGATTTGATAGCTTTTGTATAAATAGGATTGTGATTATTTTGGTGTTCTGAATACAAAGCAAAATAATTTTCCCGACTTCAAATCCAGTGTAACTGAAGCTTTTATCAAAAGAGGTTAAGACATAATTTCTAAACAAATGCAAAACCATCTTTGGAATTGAAATCAAGGGTATCTACAACAAGAAGCTGCAAATTCTGGGTAATCTGCTCTGCAGAAGCATGCAGGTCACAAAACTACATGTGGAGAGATGAGATTGGTTGGAGGAGGAAGTGAGGCGACAATGATGCAAAAACCTAACATCAATGATGTAGTCGAGACCTAAACATCGAGTCTGAGACCTGGTGAAACCTTCGAGACCGACACCTCATCGACAAATCCGAGACTCAAGAATCGAGATGCTGATATTTTTCTACAAATTTTCAAAAACTATTTTCGCGACTACGAAGTTGCAATTTTTTCGAATTTCTGGCATTTTTCTTACCTGCTTTGGTTGTTTCTTATCTGCAAATACAACAGACCAAAAACACGTCGATTTACAAAAGTTTTACTAAGCCGTATTTTTGCAGACCAAGACAAGACCTCAAACCTTCGAGACTGAGACTCGAAAAATGGCAAGTCTCGAGACCAAGACCACATTTCGAGACTCCATCACTGCCTAACATGCAGTGGGGAAACCAATATTATCTGTAGTAAATGCAATGCGCAGTTATGTCTGAACCAGTGATGGAATCTCGAGACCCATATTTGCGAGTCTTGGTTTCGAAGGCTACTGGTCTCGAGACTTTGAATGTTGCAAAGAAATAGTTTAGTAAAATTTCTAAAATTCAACGCTTTTTGTTTGTTGCATTTGCAGGTAAGAAACAACCAAAACATGTCGGAAAATGCCAGAAATAAAAAAAATTCAACTCAGAAGTGATGACGACATTCAAAACAAAATTTTGGCAAAATGCTCGAGTCTCAGAGTTTTTGATAAATTCTCGGTCTCGAAGTTTTAACGAGGTCTCGGTCTCGAAGGTTACGCTCTCGACTGCATCGCTAGTCTACAAAAACACAAATATTTTTTCAAGCCCTATTACCAGTAATGTACTTCAACTGCAATTCTTGTGCATTTTCAAATACTTTCAAAACTTGCAACAAACGTTGATCTGGTATAAGCAATGCTTCCTTTGACAAAGCGCGAACCATTTATAAGAAAGATTCTTATCAGTTTTAGAATGCCTTGTTAGAGACAAAGAAAAAAACAAGTGGATAATAATGCGGACATTAAGGGGTTAACATCAAATTTTAATAGGTTAAACCTCAGATTTGAATAGATGAAATTAATGCCAAAATTTCCATTCTAAGAGTTATATTTGCATAAGGACACGAAAATATATTTGAGATTAACAGAAATCAAACTGCACAACTGTGAATTGGCAAAAAGTACCAAGTTTAACCTGCATTAATACGAAAAGAATATCCAGCTAAACTAGGTGATACGTACCTGTAAAGCAAATGTTTTGCACTTGGATGAAAACATTGATGCACTTTCTTAGGCTTGGTTAAACTCAGGCAAATCAAATGATTTGCGAACCCATGTATACAATGTAGGCACAAAGTCGCAAAGCGAAAGAGTCAGGGAATAAGTATATTTTGGATTGGTTGGTCACCACTGTCATGACATCACAAGAAATAAGGCTAAATGTCAGGGCCGGCCCTTAGCCGATTGGACCAATTGCTTCTAATCGGGCCCCGCGCTAAAGGGGGCCCCGCGATAAGCCTACTACTAGCCTACGCAAACGCTGCTTGTGTAGTGCTGGGCGTGGCCCACGTTTTTTAAGCGCGAGACCTGTTGCCAACGTACGTCATAGTGAACTGCGCGATTCGTTCTTTTATCTTCACATTTATCTCTGTTTTTCCGTAATGTATAGCCTAGTTTTTTCAGTAGCAGCTAACCAAGAGAGAGAGGGCTTAAGTTTTGAAGCTGGAAGTTGTTTTTGTTGTTTGGCAGGTCAAGTTTCAATAGTTGCTGGAAAATACGGTTCAATACGATTGGATAATTATTGCTGTTTCAACAGTTACTGCTCCTTGTCTTCTGAAAGTTTAGCTCTCAATTGCAAATGTGTGCTACTAAGTCAATCCTATTCAATTTCCCTCTCGTAAAAATCTGGTGAGGCGACCTGCATTTGACAAAACGTTTGAAATAAACCTCGTTTTAATTATGCGAACTGAATGTCTATTACAGGCGCGCAAAAAACAACCGCTTCCCTAAAAACTAACATAATATTGAAAAATAAATGTTAACAGTAAAGCCATTTGCAAAGCAGCAGGAGAGACAGTTTTACGTTTAAGCGAAATAAGGCTCATCGATGTTCTTATAGTGAGAGCTGCATAATGAAGTACTCAGGAAACACGGATTGTGACATCAGTCTCACACAGATTGACATCTTAATTTCAGGGATTTAGTCAACAAATTGGAAGTTGCAAAAATCTGAAAAGGTTCAAAGGTGGGGCCCCGCAAAATGCTTCCAATCGGGCCTCGCACTTGCTACCACCGGCCCTGCTAATTGTGTAGCCCAGCGTGGTCCAACTGCTTTTGACCTACCTACGGGTCATTTTACAAAAACGTGACAACTTGCGGGCCACGTCGACAAAATGATGTATAAAACAACAGGGTTCACAAGATTTGAAACTAAAAAGAAGATAAGTTAGTGCGTCGTTGAAATTATTACAAAATAGCCAATAGCAAATTATTACAAATCCCTATCAGTGTGATGCCTGTGATTGAGGCTTCTCTGACACTATCGTTACTTTATCAATACCAATGTTAGTGGTAGCAAGTTGGAGACTATCGTCCAGTGTTCCGCCTGCCATTCGATTTCTATTTTTACATTTTACTTGCTTTATTGTAGAAAATGTATTCTCACACGTTTGTATTTCCAAACATATTTTTATTGCGAAATCTTTAAGCTTGGGAATTCTTTCTTTACTGACTAATTTCCAGAAGCTCCAACGTTTTGATTTAAATCCTGTTTACTAATGGTTGAAGACAGTTTTTTGCAAAACTGCCAATCCTAAACTAAACCTGTGTCTCCACAGTAGTTCTGCTTTTTGTTTTCGGCAAATACTTCGCAGAAATTTGCCTCAAATGCAACTTTTTAACCTTATAAATTTGCATCTTTAAATTTACGTGACAGCCAACGTTACAGCAAAGCCAGTTACATTTCTGCACGAAACAAATCATGGCTGCACTGTGGTCTCTCACACGTGCAGCTGTTAAACTCTTATTATTTCAAGACAATGACCTTTCTTACAGTATACAACCAGTGATTACTATAAAAATCACTGATACCACACAGGGTGAAATGTCGGACGGAAGCAGAGCAGTTAACAATCTTTTGCTGTCTCTAGAAACTTGAAAAATGCTAAAAATTGTTTTGTCGAAGCGAAAAGTTATAAAATATCAGAATTAGTGATACCACATGACACTCTGTTTCGTCATCAGCTTGACTTCGCTACGCATCTAACATGAAACGTGACAAATGTCATTTTTATTTTTGCAACCTCTCCAAATACAAAACCTAAAGAGAAAAATGTGGGGGGGACATAACATATTATGCCCCCCGTCTAAAAAAATGTGGGGGACACGTTCCCCGAATCCCCTACCTAATTGCGCCCATGATTGTTAGCGCATTGGGTAGTTCAGTAAAGTTGGCTGATAGAAGGGAATGTTCTTTTTGCAATTATAGGTTATTGTAAGGATTTATTTTGTACCGGAACTTGTTTGATTTCCTTCTAAGGCTCGTTGTTCTAAAGCGTCTCGGTTTTCACTCACAAAAATATGGTATTCCTATATGCACTAGCATCATTAAATTTTGCGCTGTCTGTTTCTGAATACGTGACAACCATCGTTACAGCAAAACCAGTTACATTTCTACGCGAACCAAATCCATGCTGTACTGTGGTCTCTCACATGTGCAGCTGTAAAACTATCACTGTTTC
>Ga0210059_1002155_pt1 | contig 30562 bp, 16 predicted proteins | sample Ectturendosymbi2_FD_188042 | JGI IMG/M metagenome (GOLD analysis project Ga0210059, IMG submission 188042) | Ecteinascidia turbinata endosymbiont from Florida, USA - Sample 2 (SPAdes) (version 2) | ecosystem: Host-associated > Tunicates > Ascidians > Unclassified | place: Key West, Florida...
AGCGGGCAGCCACTACAACCAAAAGAGCCACATCCGGCAGTGATGGAGTCTCGAGACTTGGTCTCGGTCTCGAGACTCGTCTCGAGACCCATTTTTGCGAGTCTCGGTCTCGAAGGTTTTAGGTCTCGTCCCGGTCTCGAAGGTTGCAGGTCTCGAGACTCTGAATATTGCAAAGAAGTCGTTTATTAAAATTTCTATAGTTCAACGATTTTTTCATAATGAAAATCACGGCCAATGAGAACGATACAAACAACATAGAGCAAACGTTTCGATAACTCCTGTTATCATCATCAGTGCATTGTAAATTGAACTGCAGTGATCATGCTGCAGGTTCTTATTGGTCACTCAGGAGAAAAGCGCTGTAAAAAATGAAAAACGCGAAGGGCTGTTTCGGTAGTGACGTGGTGGCGCGAAGTATACGTAGTCACATGACTCAGCTGGATACGCGCCGATAGTGATGGCGCGTGACGTCGTGAGTGAGGCATGAAACTCTGTTACAAGTTAAAAATGCACAGAGGCATCGACGGGATGTGTGCATTCAGCTCTGGTTTGTGTTCTTGAATCAATGAAGAAGCAAGAATCTGCAGCCGTCGCCAATTGTTGTCACTGCCAATGACCTAGGGGTTGTGAAAGTCATCCCGATGGTCTGGGTTGGCTAGCAAGTGTCTGCATGCTGAAGAGCTTATAGTGACGTTCGATGCTCTTCTAAACGATTTATTAAATTGCGTTGCGTTTGCCCGATGTAGGAGGCACCGCATGAGCTAATTCGGCTTAGTAAAGCTTGCCGGTCCTTAATCGAGAACCAGCTTTGAAGCTTTCAAGTACTTTGAAAACAAGGTAGCTTCACGTTCACTACAGCCTTGTGTTTTAAAAAGCTGCTGAGATTCTGTCGTATGCAGGGACGCCGAAACGGGGGTGCGTTACGGGGGCACTGCCCCCCTACCCTCTGAAAGGGGGGGCAACGGGGGCACAGGTGCCCTCACATAACAGCATCATAAGTAATATCATGATTTATCAAGATCAATTTGAAACAAATTTATTGCAGCTATTCGCGCATATCTAAAATGCATAATGGTTTTCTATAATTTCTGTTATTAGTTTAGAGGTCAACATTGTTGCTAAGCATGTAAATGCGAAAAGAATGACTATTATGGCTGTGGGTGTGCTTTTACATTGAACTCAAGCAAACAGTTTTGAACTCGTGGTACATCAAAGCCATGGGCGTCCGCAGGGGCGTCAAAACAGGGGCGAAACCAGGAGGCGGGATTGAGGGGATCGCTCTCTCTAAAACATACGAATTAACCTTATTTACCATGATTGTGTACAATTCGGAAAACAGCATTTTCCCACAACTTTTTTTTGTTCCTTTAACTGACGCATTTCATTTATTCCTGATGATGGCTTACACGCATAAGCCGAAACGTCGAATAAAGCAATGTTTTCGGTTATTGTGGCTGTTTTATTTGCAATAAGCGTTCGCAATACAAGGCTATTTTGTCATCCATTGTTTTGTCACAGAAGTGTTGTGAAGTATACTTCATCTCTCTTAAAGTAGTGAACCCGTAATGAGACTTGACTAACAAATATTACTAAAATCGCCCCCCCAACCTTATTGGCTGGATCTGCCCCGGGTTCAAAACGAGCATTTGACCTCTCTGGAAATTGGGACTAAGAACTAAAACTTTCTAGAAAATTTGACGTCAGCAGCTCAATTCCGATCAATTGGTTTATTTCTTGCAATAACGGTTTATTTGCCGGTACGACACTCACACGGCACAAGAGCCAGGTTCATTGTTCTGGTGTCATGCAGTGCTGAGATTGCAGTTCACTCTTGTCCGCTCCTTTGCCTGCAGGCATAGGCGTAGCCAGGGGGGCCTAGGGGGCGGGGGCCATGTCCCCCACACATGTTTAGAACATATAGTCATTGGTGCTTTGAGAGGCGGTGTCACAAACAAAATGGTGTTATTCGCCTAAAATCAAACATTTTGTCCCCCACCAAATTTGTTGGCCCCCCCAAACTTTAGGGCTGGCTACGCTACTGCCTACAGGGGTAAGTTGCCAAACTTGCGAGCGGATTGTTTTACTGTTGGTCTTTATCGTGTAATAATAACATGGCAACAAATTTTAAATGTTCACTTCAAGTTACGATATTAGGCGTTTTGTCACATGTGACTTTTGAACGCAGACGTCTTGGCAGGCAATGTAGCGAGAGAGTGATTGCTGATAGCGGCAAGTAGGGACGACGGAGAGCGGTGGCATTGAATCCCTGACCTTTCAAACGAGGGACAACGTGGGCAAAGGTGTCTTTTCATAGGTAATTTTATGATTTATCAAGATCGAATTGAAACGAGTTGTCTATAACTTGTTTCATTATTTCTGAAGTCAACATTATTGTTGAACTGTAGCAAGCATAATTGGCAGATCCTAACCAGATTGGGACACCAGGGGAGGCGAAGAGTTTACTGAGAGGGGCCCAAATTTTTAAACTATGTCCAACACATTTTTCCAGGGAGGGACAAAAAATTTTTCAGGGGAGACTAAGCCCCCTGCGCCCCACTAGTTACGGGCTTGATAACTGGTAACGATTTTTTGTTTTTCAAAAGTTTGCATTGTCCTCAACTTTTTCTCTGCCCCCCCTGCACTGCTGACGTTCCGGCGTCCCTGGTCGTATTTTATTAGATACAGAACACAAATACGGTAGTTGTAATGAAATTTCTTTGGGTGAAAGAGAAGGTTCAGCCGGTGCATCACGTTGTTGCGTGACACCTTATTTTCTGTTTAAGAATTGCTGAATGCAACGGTCCAAAAAATTGTTGGGTACCCGTTGCGAGATAAAATTCGCTTAATATACATAAATTCCGTGTGAACCGGTTGGTAGGACCTTTTTTTCACGACCTTTTTTGCTGAAAATTTAATAGAAACATGTCAAAGTTAAAATCAAGGAGGACCAAGACGCCCTGCTCCCTTCCAACGCCCATGTTTGCAGCCCGCTGCTTGTTGACAATGGTGCGATAAACCAGCCCGTGGCTTGGTGGTAAGTGTGTCCGCTTCGGTGCTGGTAGGTCTGTAGTTCGACTGTCAGCCAGGTCTTACCAAGACCTTGTAAACTAGTACCGCAACCTTACCAGGCGAACGGTGTGTGCAAGTGCTACGGGGACAACCCAGAATGCAAAATAAATCGAGTCCAATGATACCAGACCTTGTACAATTTCCAAACTCAGTCGTGGCGCTACACGACCATCGTAGTTATAAAGCGGCAATAAATCACCATATAAAAAAATAAAACAACTGGTGCAATACAAAACTAAACTTTCTGAACCACGCGTGAAATATCTATTGGGAATAAGCCCATTCGTTCCAGAGAGATTGTTTGAATGTATCATTGCAAAACTTAATCAGATTTGATGTTTAGGCTGATCCAGCTCACGTTCTTCCTCCTGAAAATGCCAAAGGAATTAATTCTCAAACTTGCACGAGTGGTTTTACAGAGTGTGCAAATATAATGACCCCTTTTTGAAATGACACGCTCGGAGTGTCCTCTACTTTTCATTCACGCCAATTGAATTTTTAAAATTTTGTTACGACTATGCTCTCAGCTTTATAAGTCTGATTTTGGGGGCATGTGCAGCTATTTTTTGCTTATAAACACCAGCTACTCCCGAAAAAGGAGGATAACCGGGCAATTGGCCCCCAAAATTTAAAAAAACTTCGTGAAATGAAATTTTTAGTTCTTTGTTATGATAAGTTACAATCATCTTTCCCCCCAGAAAAGTTCAGCTGGTTGCGGCCCTGGCACCTGCTCTTGACGTGCGTGCGTGCAGGTAGGGACCAAAACAAAAACTATAGAGTGTGCCGGAAACAAATTTTACAGCCTCCCTACAAAAATATAATTGACACGACCGCCATCACTGTTATTGTCATGCGCAGTACCAAGACTAACTCTCCGAGCGACCTTGTTCGCTTATAGGCTAATTCATAATACTCTATCTCTGTCTTTGAAATCGTTACATTTTTACAAAAATTTTATTTTGCGCGAAAAGTAACAGAGCAATATAATATACACATAAAAATATACGCAAATATTCAAACACTTTTTATCAGCAGGAACAAGCCCAGCACCGCAAGGCTTCACTTGACACAGGAGTTCAGTTCCTGTCGGCACACCGATCCATTTCTGTCAAGGACTGTCACATTGTCATTGTCTTGAAGCACTCTGCCTGTTGCGGTTGCCTGCCTGCTGAGCTCTGAAAGCAATACGGAACGGCTTGCTATCCACTTAAGGTAAGCTTTTTCTTTGCTATTTCGCAGCACTCTCTACAAAAAACAAAACAGTTTGTAGAAAGATTTTCGAGCTGCTGAACGAAGTTATATAAGCAGAACTTATTAATGTTTAGCCTCAAGTGCTAATTAGAGTTTAGGAAAGAATACAATTGATGTGCGTTTTCAGCAGCTGAAACTGATGCTTTGCTGATCAGAATAACGATGACTGCTGCTGGCGAACCAGAGATGTAAGCCATCAATTGCCAATAACCACAGCGTTTAGACCAAACAATAGCTTCAGGAGAACTTTTTCACACATTTCACTGCTTTCTGAACCATATTCCAGCAATTTAAATGAGTAGGTTGTGCAAAACAAGAACATAAGTTGCAAGCATCTACGTGAAGCAATTATTTTTACGGTTGAATTTAAAAAAAGCAACTTCGCAAATCGGGCAAAAACACAAATCAAGCTTTCCATTGCACCGATGTCTGTTACGTCACCGGAAAATGATACAGGCGAGTTTGCCAAATACAGAAATGAACTTGCGATCGTTACCTTGCACATGCATATCAACAACGATGTCCATTCCTGCTCCACCCAAAGAGGGCAAACTGCTTCTAACGTTCCCTGCAAAACAGCAGACACTTTTCACAGCAGGAGTCTTTTCAATGAAAGCGCGAATCGTCCTTTCGGCATCAGATTCTGAAAAATTGCCAATCAGACTTCACTGATGTTTTTTTCAAGGGAGCAAAACAAAATCATTTTAGAGAAGTTTGCATACCGTCGATAGACAAGGCTCCTTGCGAGAGTTGAGGAGCGACGCTGGAAAGCGCCTCGTTGCAATTACGAGCAGAAAACGAGGACTCTCGTCGCGATTGACTCTGAAACATTGGTTGGCGGAGTTGTTACAGTTCACTTGGGCACAGGTCGCATTTCAAATTATTTGACAGTGTTGCCGATTTGCAAGAAAGTGGTTTAACCACGTGCTGTGCTTGCGTGAACAACATATAGGTCTCGACACGAAAAGTGCCGTGCGCAAAAATATTCAACGTTTCTTCTTCGCAGCATCTCAGTTCACACTGGAGTCTGTGCTTTGCTTTAGTAAACTTGAAAAATACGTTGTATTTTAGACATTAAAATCAGTCAGTAACCTGAGTCACGGTTTCTCAACCGAGGCCCTGTGGCTCCTTTGGAGGCCCAGAGCGTTTTTTGTGGTCACGACTAGACCTCTGCTCAATATGTTGAGACGAATGTACGTACTTTATAGGTAGAATAAGCGGCGATGGGTGTTGATTGTCTCTGAAAGGGGGTCACGAACCACGAAAGGTTGATAACACACTGACCTAAGTATTGCGATTTTTGTAAGCCTTTGAGTAGTCAGTGGAAGGAGCTCTTTGTTTCCTACGCCAAGGCTAGTCAATTTTTAACACATTTCGACAGATATATATATACGCATGTATACAAATACATTTCTGCAAAGCATACACAACACTGAATAGTGTAAAGTGTGAAGCTTCTACAACATTACAAAGCTTTACCAACCTTGGGTGCTTTTTCCACTGCATTTAAAACTTTTAGCATCATAAACGGATGCGAGTTATCGCCTGAAACAGGCATGGCTGCCTCAATGCTGTCGATGGAAATGGTATCCAAATCAGGCTGCGGTTTCTTCCGACAAGCCAAGCAGCACAGTAAAGACAGCACTTTGTTCTTCTTTTTCTTTTCTTGGGTTTCTTTTCCACCTGCGCGTTAATCAATCGAGTACACGACTTTGCAATCGATACTGAATAATACTCTAGTTCACTGCATGTAAATCAAACACAATTTCACGTAGTAAAACTACACGGCATAGAGGTCATGTCCAAAAAGTATAATACCTTTAGGTTTTATGTTTCTGCCCTTTTTTCCTCTGTTACTCGTCCACCATCTCTTTTTGGGTGGGGTTGTGTCACTGTCATCACTGTGGTTCGGAACTTTAACCGCGCTTGTCAGGTAATCTGCTCCGTCGATATCTGCAAAAGAGTTAGGAATCGTGGCGTGAAGGGAATTAAATTCTACGCGCTTACAACAGAAACCGTCTGTACTTCCGTGAGTTTTTCATTACCTCGTTTCTTTACGTGCGGAAAGGTGCGCAGAAAACATGTGTGGGTCTTTGATTGAACTTGTTATTGCCGCAGCAGAACTTCACTGGTTCCCCAACCAAGAACAGCAAAGTTTTTGATGAAGCGCAGGAGTTTTAGCCATGAAGTGCAGTAGAACTCGTGTAATGCGTCATCGTTTAATTCGTCAATTCGCTTAAATTCGTCACTTTTTTCTAATCCCCTTGAGGTGACGAATTAGGCAAATTCTACTGTACCACTGTTTTGGTGATTGCCGTGGGGGCAACTCCTACGACACGCGACTGCTACGATTTATGTGCGTCGCTACAAAAAAACTGGAGTTCAATATTTATCACGAATATTCATAATTGATGCGCTTGTCAAATTTCTTTTATATAAAGCTACCTTCGTGTTTGGCTAAAACAATTGCAGCCTGCTGCTTACATGCATGCGGTTCAGATGAAGTTGCTGCCTCTTCACCGTCACTGGGGTTAATAAAATCATTGGGTAAAATCGATTGAGCTCAAAAAACAATAACAAAAGTAATAGAAAACCACCTAGATCACTAAAATTAACGCAACATAGCTTTTGGACTTACACTTGTTCATCTTCCTTACAGCGAAACAAGCCAAAACCCTCTTCCTCCAGGGAAGTTTTTGCTTTTTACGTGACGATGACATCATCGGGTCGCCTGCGTTTAATCGCGCAGATGGAGGAGAATTCGCGCCTTGGTCAGCTCGTGTGCAACAGTTGTCACCACCAGAAGACTGAAGGGTAGAGTTCGCAGATAGCTGCGCAACTTTGGTTGTGGATGAAAATATCGCTACTATGCCAATATCGCACACTGCTTCGAATTCTTTCGGGCGAAAGTGGCGAAACGGACCCATCGCTTGTGGAGCACAAACAATTGGCACTTCTAGACTATCGGCTCCTTCAATGCCAATTAAGACGCTGTCCTGACCACTGAAACCTGAACCAGTGGCACCCGACATTGCGCATGGATCCAAAGGAAGCTTGTTTGAATAGCAGTCCGGCTGGTCGTCTGAATTAACATTACCTTCAGGACAACCTGAGATCCCAGCAGGATGCAGCGAGGAAGCATCCGCAGACGTGGCGTCAGAATCGAAATCTGATTCATTTTCCGATTCGCTGCTGTAATCCCCAAGACTGCCGGAGCAAACAAGAGCAGAGTTCAGTGGTGCGTGGAGCGCAACGTTTAAACGCGCATTCTTCACCTTATGATAAAGTGTTCTCCGGGAAAGACTAGCTGCACCAAATCCTTGTGCAGCTTCTTTCTGGAAAGCGAAGGAGCATGCGTCAGCATTCAATTCGGCTCTGGTGATGGTCAAGATTTCTATGCTTCTATCAGCAGAGGACAGATGAGACAAAGAATGTTCGTCTTTAAGCATCACGTTAGGTTCTTTGTTGTGGAAAAAGACAGGTGAAACTCTTCTCAGAGCTCTCTATTTTGCACACTCTACTCTAGGTATGCGGTTGAAAAACTGCTTTGGCGACTCAGTGGAAGGGATTTCAAAGACTCTTGATATAGAAGCAGCGTGTGTAGTCTTCGTGGCCGAATTCTTGCTTTCAATAGCGAAACTGTCAGACCTGCTTTGAAAACACTCGGGCAAATTGAGAAGCAAATCTCTTTCAATTGCGACTTTTAAGTTGCGAACGATGTGAGAGGAGACAATTGGCTGCGCACCACTGCATTGTTCAAAAAGTCCCGCAGTCGATATTACAGACAAATAATCAAATCTTCCTTTTTTGATTGTTGTGCTTTCAGGTGTGGTATCTGTAGTTTCAGACGAAGTAGCGCTCACAGCGCTTCCAGCTGCGTGTTCCAACATGGAAATGCAGAAACTACTTCCTTCTGACATTTTTCTGCTGAAGTTCGGGATCCTGGCACTGATCTCGACAAACTGCTGCATACCGAAGCCTGCCATTCCACTGTTTGCCTGTACCACCACACGGTTGGATGACTCTTCCGACGCATTGCCTGACAACCTCTCGGCGGCGGGGTTTACTGGAAGGACAGGAGAGGACCTATCTCTCCCTAACACTTTGTTTATTTTAACCAAATGCCCCACACAAGAATCATCGGAAGAAGATGGCGCGGTAGGAGAACAAGGTTGATTGTCTACCGCTTCAAGCGATTGTGAGTCAGCATTGGGTACCTCGATGGTGTTAAAAAAATCGAAAAGGTCTTGCAGCCTGCGTTCCATATTTTCTTTCGTCGCCTCGGATCCAGTTACTTTTGACTCACTGTCAATATCAAAGGTATCCATATCTGCAGCCCCAAAAAATGTTTGTAGCCGGGTGGTGCATTGAGGTATTTGATGATCGATGATAATTCGATAAACTGGTGCGTAGATGGATGTAAGTGGTGGACTTCTTGGTGCCCATTCACACTTTAAACCGGTTCCACCATCGGCAGAAAAGAGATTTATGAGCATTGGTCGCCTGCGCTTCGAGTATTCCACCACTTCCAAACGCCAGACCTCTGGGATGGGAGTATCGCCAGCGTCTTCACGAAAATGATCGATGTTGACCCCGAATTCACGTATGTCTTGCCACTCGTGGTAAGACCGAATGAACTCTGTCAGGTCGCGGAGGATCTTCACCCTCTGGAAGAGGTAGTTATGAACTTCTTCTTGACGAGCTTTCCACTCTGCAGAGTAATAAAGACAAAAATGCACATTTGTGCATGCAAAAACTAACGGTAAAAGCAGCTCAAAAGATGTTGATGCTCATTGTTTGTTCACCTGATTCGTTTTGCAGCTTGCTGAGAACGGAGCTCTCGATCGGCTGAAACACAAAAAACATTCGCAACTGCGGCGTCAAAAAGGAAATCCAAAATTTGCTTTCAAATATACAATACTGAAGATGTTTGCACTCAAAATGCATGAGTTCGGTAAATTGCCCATTTTATCCGTACGTAATGTAGAAACCATATCACGCAACACTCAAATTCCAAAAATTACGAGCTTGATCTTCAAATCACCTTGCCGTTCAGTTTATTTTCGTTTACACTCGGTTTCTGTACTTCTTTCGGAGTGTGACGAGTGATCTCTGGCGGCCATTTCCGCTTGCTTACGCCGTGTGCCACGCGGTTGCTTTGGCAGTGAATGGTGCACTGGTGGCGAGTCTATGGCAGCACCGCACGTGAACAGTTCCCTTGCACTCACCCAATAACGCCGAGCACGAGGCTGGACAGGCCGCAGGCACCGTTTTCCCAGTTTTCGGCATGACCTGACCGTTACAACTTTCTACGATGAAATCTTTGCCACTACGTGGGAAGAACCCGTGAATCCTATAATTGAAAGCTATAGCAGACCCTGGGGGTAATGTGTCTACGACTTGAAACGAGCGTTTCCGATTAAAGCTATAGATATGATTCGCGGCTGAATAATAGATGTCAAAAAGTTTTGCTTATCACGCAAAAACTCCAAATTGGCTTACTGTTGTTGGACGATACCCAATATCTTGGCACGGCCCCATCATCCAAGGATGCTGCATTGCCTCTCGCGCAGTAATGCGTCTCCCCGGGTCGCGCTCCAGCAGCTTCCCCAAAAGATCTCTGCAATCTGAACAATTTTTCCATTGGACAAAGTAAACTTTCGAAACGCGCAAAAGTTTTTGTAATTACAGCTTAAGGGGTGCATTTTTTAAAATTGCAGCATATTATGCGGCGAACATCAGATCCGCTCATTGCTTTTCAGTTTGTGGCTGCAACAATATATCTAGTTCTTCTGAACGCCATAGGCAATAATAAAGTAACAAACCTTGAGAAAGAGTGTCTTTGATGTAGATAGTCAAGTTTGTGTTCCTGAAAATGCGATCAGCTTCTTCAAAATCATTGCAGTTAAAAGGCACGTCCCCGTGTATGAGCAGGTAAAGAAGAATACCTCTGCAAACACAAACAACTGTTTGCTACAGCTCAAAAGAAGATGTTCAAAGGAATCACAAGCAACGTTTCTTACGCGCTCCATATGTCTGTTGATTTGGATTTACAGGGCTGGTGCAGGAAAAGTTCAGGAGCCTTGTAGCAAGGTGTTCCATTCAGAAGACCTTCAGCAGGAATGCTTTCTTCGAGGGTTGCCAGACCAAAATCACCGAACTTAAGATGAGCGTTGTCGGTGATAAACACGTTTTCCAACTTTACGTCCCTGAGGCAAATAAAAAACGTAGTAAGTACTCAATATTCACGCTCTGGTTACAGGACAAAATCTTCCGCAATATTTGTTGCGCAATTTTAAACACAGTTTTTTATTTATAGGGGTCTCAATTTTAAATCTTGGTATACTATCATGCGGTTTTTGTCACGTTTATACTAGCGTCGGGTGTGCATAACCTGGTTTTCAAAAAAAAAAAAATAATACTTTCCTTCAACTGCAGTTTATCACAAAAACTACATTGAAAAATGTAAGTCTCACTGAGCAGTTTGAGCCTAACAAAGTTACTTTAGTCTAATATCATACGATTTTGATGAAAAGTAAGTAGACCAAATATAGCGAAGGTGTGATATATGCCTGAATTGAATTACTCATAAAAAATTATGGGCGTGAACAGCTTCTCCTTTTGAATACTACTAACAAGACAGTAGAAGCATGCGCTGAGTGAGTTTCAGCTTTTTACAGCCACCTGGCGCTCTACCCCCATTAACTACAACGTGGGTACAGCGTGCCCATTGCCACCTCACACTAACCATAACGTCGGGTCAGCGTGATCCGAACTCGTGACGAACTTGCTCCCTTGCAAAATCTAGAAGAGCGAGGATGACCGCAAGCGCACCTATTTACAAGTCACACAAAAAATGAAGCTACTGAAGAGTTGAAAGCGCGCCGACGCCCGCTTACATAGTTTCACGTGAGTGACCTCATTTGACCCAGGTCATCCAGACCCACGTTAGTATTCCAGGGTAAAAATGTTCTGCTGGAAAAGAGATAATCTTCACAGTCTGGCAGTTGTGCAACCCTTCTCGCAACACGTTAGTAAAAATTTCCGTACAATCAAAGTGCTGGTTATGCACGCAGACACAACGTTTTAAAGGATACTGCCAGTACTGCTCAGTACAGATATGCAGAGGTTTGTACTCAGAAGCTCTTTACACCAGGGGTCGGCCACCTTTTACGCACTGCGAACCGATATCAGGCTGGCATTATTTGGTGGAACGGCCCTCAAAAAGATAATGAATGTTTGCCACTTGCAAATTCATTACAACTTGTAAGTCATCATGGCACTGATTCATAAAGAGATCTGGGCTTGCTTTACCGCAGTAAGATGCTCCAACGTATGGGGATTATGGCTGTCAACGGCACCCGCAGTGTGTTCCTTATGTCAGTCGTTCCAGTCACCTTAAAACCAATTCGACCTTGGTTCCGCACGGCCCGGTAACATATTTCTTCACGGACCGGCAGGCCCGTAACCAGGGGGGCGCAGGGGGGGCGAATCCCTCTCTAGAAAAAATTCCCCCCCCCTGGAAAAATGTGTTGGGTTTAGTTTGAAAATATTGGATATAGTTCATAAAATTTGGGCCCCTCTCAGAAAACTCTTCGCCCCTCCTGGTGATCCAAGCTGGTTACGAGCCTGCGGACCGGCACCTGGGGCTGCGGCCCGTGTTTGCGCCCCTGCTTCACTCTCCTATAACGAAAAACGCTTGATGTTTTTTAACTCCGTTTGCAATAACATTGCCAACATTATACATTTCAGTAAACGCAACATGAACACTTGTAAAATCATAAAATCATCCGATGGTGACTAACCGATGAGTTACTCCCTGTGAGTGGAGGTGTTCCATGCCAGCCATTAGCAATTGAAAGTACGGTCTAGCCTGCCATTCTTCCAAGCAATCTTGACCGCTGTAGCAAAGATACCCTTTGAAGATGTGGGAGAGAGTACCGTGCCTAGCGGCCTCGACAACTAGAAAGATTCTTTGTATGGCGATGAAGACATCAAGAAACATAATCTGTAAAATTAACAAGCAGATTGAAGGTTGCAAACTTTCACTACAAACACTGTAAGCAATTTCAAACGTTTATAACTTACAAAAATATGTGAAAAAGAAGCCAAAGCAAAGAAAGAGTCGAAAGAAGCTTCAAAAAGAATAAGAGTTATACGTATTGTTTTTGCAATTTATTAGAAGCGGCTCACGAGAAACAACAACGTGAATGCTAGCAGCTATCGACTATAAATTAACGAAGCGTCTACTTCGAGTTCTGTGAAGGATTTGTGATGGTTTAACACAATTCTTACAAACTCACCACGCTTGAGTGTCCAAATTCTTGGCTCATGATGCGAATTTCGTTCGGCAAATTAGCCAGCAAATGGTGCATGTGATGCAACCCTCGGTTCGCGTAAATAATCTTGATAGCAACCTGGTTGCAATAACAATTCAGTTCAGTTTCGTTTAGACTCGATTTCTCCTTTCGGAGTGCCACAAGTGGTCTGCGGTGCCCAACTCCGTTTGCCTGCGCCTTGGGCCACGCGGCTGCTTTCGCAGTGTATGCTGTACTGGTGGCGAGCCAATCGCAGCACCGCGCGCGAACCTTCTTCGCACCCACCCATCAACGCCGGGAACGAGGCTGGACGGCGGCAAGCACTGTTTATCAAGTCTTCCATTTGTCCCGAGCGAGAATCGAAACCAGCCTACACCAACTTTGGTGGCGCATGCTCAACTAACTGTACCGTTTAGCCGGTTCCTGATTGAAATAACGATATACCATAGTGACTCTGCAAATAAGGCAGTAAAGTCCGTTTGAATTTAGTGGATTTGCTTCTAGGGTGTCCGAACAGCATATCTGCAGCGCTCTGAAAAAAGTTTTGAGGCACAGAGGGCCAGCCTCAGCCGAGTTTTAAAATGGCCTCCAAACCTCTTCGCCCTTTTTAAACAAGGGGTACGTTGAGTGGTGGACTTAGGGTAGGAGAGCCGAGGCAAGGTTAAAAGGGTCTCTCTGATGTCGTCATCATACTCACCCACCGTGATAAGACCGTTTGATCAAGCCTAGGAAGGAGATATGCGGCCACCCAAGGATACGTGCCTGAGACTGTACTGCATGACTGACATATCAGAAAATGCAAAAAGGGTATTCATGATGCACAATTTTAGAAACATTGAAAGTTAAGAAGAGAAAGCTAGCGACACATAGTAGTTAAGCGCTAGCAAGCTGTCATCGTCCCCCACCTCTAGTTTTACAGTTGCTATTGAGGTCCCCTTTGAATACAGAGTGCTTACACATTATAGTTGTTGCGGGGGGTCCCTTTGAAAGCACGGCATTTACACATTACAGTTACTATTGGGGGCCCTTTGAAAGCAGAGTACTTACACACTATAGTTAACTTGGGGCCCCATTTGAAAGCAGGGTGCTACTTTTGATCTGTGTCGGAGTATATTATATGAATGGATAACACGTTTTTCACCAAAAAAAATGAGAATTTACGCGCGAAACAAGTCGAGGGGGGCCCTGAAGAGGGTGGTGCGAAGCAAGTGCCTCATTCACCTTCCCACCATTGAGTCCGTTGCATAAGCGAATTGTTCAAACAGTTTTTGTTTAAACAGTTTTCGTCTGCACTTGTCCTCCAAGATCTTTTTACAAAATTATTTCAAGCAGTAGCTCATAAATTTCGACTAGAAAAAAAACTTTTTAAAAAAGTGCAGACTGAGGTTTGAATCTGGTGAGAAACGTTCCAAACGTAGCAGTATTTTAGGAATATGGAACTTTCCTGCTGCTTTCTTTACCAGTGTACTTTACGTTATGTGGGCAGGGCAGTAGCCAGAAGAATATTCGTTAGATCCAAAGATGCTCTGGCTCAACTGCTTATAAAAAGTGCATTGCTCCAAGTTAGTATTTAATGATACAATGATGATGAGTTGTGGTCCGCGGTATGTGGTTGCTTGAATCAACCTGTTCACAAGCAACCTCTACACTGGCAATTGTTACAGTTGACTGCATCGCCTTGAACTACTGAGGCAAGCACAAGAGAAAGATGGCAATTCGGGGCATTAACTAACAGGAAAGCAACCAGCAGCAATAGAGCTCCCTCACTGAGTTCACTCTACTACTACCAGGATGCACTATCATTATATAGGGATAAGTGAACTACGATAATTCGCTTGTGGTGACTATCACAGTGACTTGTTACTCATGGACACCATCTTGCGGTGACCATTTATTTACATGTGGCGCCATCTTCTGGCCGCCACACAATCCCAAACCCCCATACACGCATCGATGGTGCTACTCATCAAAGACAATCCAAATACTTGTCGCATTGTTTGCATTTTGTTTCGCATTTTTTCTGCTTAACACCGTTTGCCCCACCTGTACAAACAAAACATCTAAAGTTGGGTAAATCTTGGTTCCCGGTATGTTCAATTATACTCAGCATTCGCCGCAGTACAGTCTTTCTTTCACAAGCACAACTAGCGAGTACACAAAAACAATAACTCAGTTGGTGCATGAACATGGCAGTGTGCAAATTTGGCATCGGGTATGGAGCCCTCATAATAGTCCGTCTCAAAGCTTTTTACCGGAGTTCCTATTTTGTTAACAGTAAATACCTTGACGATGCGTAAAGAAGCTTCCTGGTGTCGACAAAGCATCCACAAAAACTGATGAAAGGTTGAGAGGATGCGTTCACTATATTAAATTACATTTGTTTGGTGCACGCGTGTCTACATCAGCACCTTTTTAGTTTTGTTATTTGTCAAAGTACCGCTGTAAGAAAAAAATTTTTGATTTCCCGGTTGTGATTGTTTTAGAGACGGCGTCTATAAAAGTCAGTGATAGAAATTGCATACTCTTAATAAATCAGCAAATGGTTTTTTAATCTTTACAAAGCCCACATACCTTGAGATCGTTTGTGTTCGCCTTCAGAAGACGCAACTTCTCCGACTCAGCAATTTTTTTTATAGTGGGTTGAGCTACAAATACCCTGCCATCAAATCCTTCACCGAGGAAGTTGTTGGTGAGCCTGTAGCCATGCAACTGACAAATTCTTTGCTCGTCCACCGTAACAAGTTGCGTGTTAAATGACGTTTCAGGCATGTTGCATTCCTTTCTAAAATTCATAACTTTAAACGCTCTAGTTCACTGCCACATATGCGATAATATGCAAAAGCAAGTGAAGTAAAATCAACCAACCAGTCACGGTAGTTGTGGGTCTCTCAGACAACCTATTGTTTCGCAACAATGAACAATGTGATGCAACAAATGCGCATTTGCTTGCAATTAGGGTGGTGTGTCTACTAATGGGTTACCGAACCGGTATGTAGGCTAGGTGGCTCACTTATCATTTTTAAGCAAGAGAAACTAGAAAAGAATAAGCAGCTTAATCTGTTTTTCTTGACGTCTTATAACAGAGGAGTTAATGGAGCAAGGGTCTGTCAGCCTTCAAAATCTTTTCAAAATTTATGGAAAACACGTCACCGTTTATCATTCTACTACAGCAATATCCCAGTTAAGTTCGCACCCGTTTAAGTCCGCATCCCAGTTAAGTTCGCACACAATTATGAAAAATGTGGATTCCAGTTTTTCAGCAATTTATTGGTATTTACAGCAAATCAAACGTGACAATTTGTCATAAAAATGGTAAACACGAAACATTATGTTGCTAAAGTTCACGATTTGATATAATTGTTCAGCAATTTCATTTGCTTACAAAATGGTTAGTGAAGGTGGAACGGGCAGTTTGCTCGATGCACATTATCAATCCAAAGAAATACCTTACCATGCAGCTCTGCAAATCTGTGGATAGACGCACTAACTTTTTTGTGTGTGTCTTCAGACATTAGAGCAGAACGTTTACGCATAACTTCCCGCTTCGCACGGACTTTTATCACAGAAGTCTCACTCCATACTGTCGTGTGACGTTTCGTTAACTTGGAAGTTGGATGATTTGGCTGTCTCAACTTACGTTCTAATTCCAAGCTCTGTGACTCAATTAAATGCTTGGCTTTGCCTAACATTGTTTGTGAATTGAATAGCATAATGTAAGTGAATACTATATGCCTTGATAAAAAGAATAGTTAGCTTCAATCAAAGCACCAATCAGTCTCCAAATCAGGAACGGATTTAGGGAGCACGGGGCCCTAGCCCATCTTGGTTTTTGGGGCCCCACGCAAGTGTGACCTATTTGGCCGTTTGTGTGAAAAGCGTGAAAGTATGCCCCTCTTGTGTGTAGTGCCCCTCAAAATCTATCTTTTGTGGCGCCGATTTTGGTTCCACAATTGCCCTAGATCTTCAACAGAAACTAAAGCCTTTCCTACATTCGTCTAAAGAACAAATGGCAATGCGATTTTTTCTTGGAATTTATAGCTTTTCCGTGTAATTCACAAGATCTCTTTGTTACATTTCCGCAATTTCTAGCGTTTTTAGCAGGTTTGTTTTTCGGATATAAACATTTTCATGTGGGACCGTGTTGCCTCCCTCGAAAATATCGTCTAGCTGTTGATCTGATTACCTGCACGTAATCTCCTTTTTTATAGTGATAGTGACCCCTAATTCTTGAACCACACAAGCACAGTGCATTCAGTGGACACAGGGCTTATTTATGCCCTTTTGAAATTGTTATTTTCCAAGCAATTTCAAATATAGTGTTTTCATCCTCTATACCATAGGCCCATAGGCGAACGAAGCAGGGGTGTGGGGGGGGGGCGTTATCCCACCCGGCTTGAAAAAATTCAGGGCAAATTATGTTTTCAGGGCAAGCGCAAAGTTGCGCAAAATTCCTGAATGATAAAAACTATTTCAATACAGTGAAAAATTTCAGGGCAAACTCTGTTTTCGGGACAAGCGCAAGTTGCTCAAAAATCCTGAATGATGAAAAGTATATAGTCAGTACAGTGAAAAATTTCAGGGAAAACTCTGTTTTTCAGGGCAAGTGCAAGTTGTTCAAAAATGCTGAACGGTGAATTTCAATGCAGTGCATTCAGTATATATTCACCCGGTAGTCCGGGTAAGTTGGGCTAGTTTAGTTTGTAATCTGGATTAAAGACGTGACTGGTTATAATGGTTTTGATCTAGACCAGCTATGTCCTACCCAAATGGCTTACTGAGCCAAAAAGTATGTCACTATCTGGACCAGGGAAGCACATTGAATGACATATTAATGAGGGCCGCACGTTGAATGGCTTACTTTGATCTTAGCAAGTTATTTTAGCTTAAGCTGAGGTACTGAAAGCGTTCGAATCCTCATTGCAATGGTAACAGACGTGATAAAGCGGCACTGAAGACCAACTGCATCAGAAATGTCAAATTCAAGATTATCAAAATAAGGGCAGGTTGTCAGTATATAGGATACATTTACTACAGCGAAAACCTAAACAGGGCCGCAAAAACCTTCGACTGAGCCCACGGGTTGGGCATAGCTGATCTAGACCAAGCCCTCGTTTTCTGTAAAAATCGAACAATCGGATGTCGGTAGGTCAACAGCTTGATCTGAGAATTCGGTAAGCCCCTTCGAGTGCGCTTGTTCAAGTGCCTTGTTCAAGCGCACAGCACTTACGATAACACATGCAGGTGTAGGGTCAGACCCTTCGGTCCTGAACCGTCGCTTTTAGCCATTGCGTTCCACCATCGAAATCGCTTACATATTTGCATCACTAAAAGGCAATTACCGTAAAGTTTCTTGTCTGGGAGAACACAACACGCAAGGAACTTCACCCCCTTGAGTTAACAAGCAAGGTAACTACAGAATTTGCCTATAACGGCACCTCGAGGGGATTGCATAAAGAAAGTTGTTGCCGAATTGACGTTTCAAGCGAATTGAAATGCATGTAAAAGATGCCATCGGGACGGCACAAAATGTAACATTATAGGCGAATTGACGTTACATACGAAGCCGTTATAAACGAATTCAACTGTACAGAACAGATCTACAAGAGGTTTATTTCAGACCCCATTCGGATTGTACTAAAAATGTTAGTTTCAGGGCATCAGCGCAAATTGATTGTTTTTAGAGCAAACTGTTATTTTCAGGGCAATTTTTTCCGCCTCCCAAGTGAAATGCCTTCCCGTACGCCTATGATAGGCCGTTGATAAACAGCATGAAGACAGGTTTTACACAGAAGCAAAGTATTGTTACAACACTCTCAGTTAACCATGAAGTAAGCCCAATGTAGACACGTTTTTCCCAGTGAAGCTCGCGAGAAACTGTTCTAGCTGATTTAACTAACATCTAGGGTTTCAAGAAGCAATCTCTGTTTGCGGGAAATCTAGTAAAAACAACCAAACGTAGGATCCAAAACTGACAATCTTGTTTTTTACCTGAGTTTTGCAGTATCTGGTGGTCTTGCGTTGTTGCGAGCTTTTTTGTCAGTGGAAAATTGAACATCAAGTACCGTTTTTTTCTTTTTCATACTTTTTGTGTAACCGCTTTCATACAGATGGCCTGAATCTCTCTCACACTCAGATGCACAATATTGTCATGTTGTTACTGTACTGATAAGAGTCTAGAGTAGACTATACATTTGCGTTTCCGCCCGTTTCAAGGTAAATTGTGAAGCTATGCCTCTGCGCAGTTTTGCAAGTTTTTAGTTGCACTGAGTCGTCATAGGAAAGATCGTTGCGCGGAGCCCCCAAAAGCCCGGGGCCCTAGGCCATGGCCTACTTGGCCAATGCGTAAATCCGTCCCTGTTTCAAACATTAGCCCTAATGATCAGCATCTGTTTGCTAAGGCAGTTAAAAGCACAACTGCGAAGTTCGCACCTACCACATAAGTTCGCACAAACAGCTCAGATTCAAGTTACGAATTTAACCGGGAGATTACTGACAGTTTGGAATGCCCTTTTAGCACAATTTTAAGAAAGACTAAAATGCAAGAACGCACCTGTACTCGCTACAATTTAATCGCAGTATATGTATTTCCTGTGAAACGAACCTCCGATTAAAAATCTGCATTTGCGCATACGCGATTGGAACCAATTTTTAAAGAATTACTTACACATCTTACGGCTTTAATTCGTCAAATACCTTTAAGTAGGCTTACTTATAACTTTCAACGCTTTTTTACTTTACAATGAAAATACAATTTAAAACATGTAATGTACACACGAAAATGGCTGCAGGTGCAGTAACAGATTTTTTAACCTTCTATGGAAAATTATGGTGTTACTGTAATGTTCCATATAAAACCTTCCTAAACCTAGTACAGAAATACTTTCTTTTTCACAATGGCGGGTATCGCTCAGCAATGTTCAGAAAGAAAGTGTTAATGCACGTCTGCACGGTGTAACGATGCAACAAACTTGAGCGGAAAACTAGCTGCCTTATCGACAATTTTAAACATTTAGCAAACGTTTGAAATAATTTATAACGAAAAACCAAAAAGGGAGTAATATGGTGGGGTCTCTTGGAGGGCTGGGTTAGTAACAAAAATGTATTGTTTAAGTTATAAGTAATTCTAACAGATTACATAAGCAGTTCAAGCAAATCAGGAAAATCAACATTTAGACTTAAAAACAATAAGGCACATCAAAATCATTGCAATTTTCAAATCACACGATGGGCGGTTCAGACAAACTTCGCACCTGTTGACCGCGCGATTCAATTTAATTGAATGAGCGTTTAGCTCAGGGTGGCAGGTTAGTCCTTTTGAGGCCAACTTTACAAAGTTTAGTACCAAATAGCATTTGCTGGCCCAAAAATTTTCGTTTGGCCTTTTGGCTCTTTAATAGCCCTTTTCCTGGTTAGATACGGCCCCTTGAAAAACTTAGATCTGGCCATCCTGGGTCTTGTCTGAGAAACCATATTTTAACTTTTTTGACTAATTGATTGCAGATTTTGACCAAAATCCCAAATGTTTAAGGTTTTCGATTGCAAAATTTTGTAAGGAACATAAGACTTATTGAGTTAACATGAAAATAAGTTCATCAGTGTAGCTGTTACTTGCATGTGGAGGTAGCAGTGAGAGCTGTTACGTTACCTAACTTCCTTTTGTTTATTTGGTCAGATTTTTTCCCAAGGTGCACCTATTAACGTTGGGAGAAATTTCTATAAAGAATGGTACCCCTATACCTTTTTTGCTGTTTTGAAATCTTGGTTCTACTCCGAAATAATGCAAAGTGTTTTGCCACTCTGACTGCTGCCAGTGATGATTATACGGCTGGGTTCAAGTAACAAAAATTTATTGTTTAGGTCAGTGTGGTCCAACTGCTTTTGATCTACGGGCCATTTTACAAAAACATGACAACTTGCGGGCCACTTCCAACAAAATTACGTATAATACAACAGATTCACAAGATTTAAAATTGAAAAGGGAAGATAAGTGAGTGCGTCATTGAAATTATTACACAATAGCAAATAGCAATTTGCTACAGATCTCTATCAGTGGGGTGCCTGTGGTCGAGGCTTCTGACAATATCGTTCCTATATTAATACCAGTATGTTAGTGATAGCAAGTTGGAGACTATCGCCCAGTGTTTCAGGTGCATTTCAATTTCTGTTCTCAGATTTGGCTTGCTTCAAGAAAGAAAAGGTTCTCTCACACAAGTATGTGCTTCCAAACATTGCGTGCATTTTTAGTGCGATATCTTTGAGTTTGGGAAACCTATTTTTGCTGATTAATTTCCAGAAGCTCTCTACAGTCTAGACCAGGGGTGGGGAACCTATTTATTATCGCGGACCGCATGAATTTTGCATTATGGCTGGCGGGCCTCAAAATCAATTGATTTTATCCTAAATTCTACCTTTAGCCAACTGTGAGGAAGAGTAACTTCTGACTTATCTAAGTACCTGCTTATCTTATCTAAGTACCTGCTTATCATGGTATTATCTAAGTACCTGCTTATCATGGAGCTTTATTTTGACGCGATTTTGTACTCTAACTTTGGTAACGAAAATTATGTTGTGGGCCATATCAAATGTTCACGCGGGCCGCAGGTTCCCCACCCCTCGTCAGAGTAACGTCGTTTAATATTTTATTCAAAGGTGTTATGCTTGTTCCAACCACTATAATCTACTGTAAAACATACACAACAATCAATACTGAGAAAGCTCGCGGGCCTTAAAAATTCTGTCCGCGGGCCACATGTGGCCCGCGGGTCTGCAGTTGGACCACGCTGGTTTAAGTAATAAGGAATTTCTAACAGATTACTTAAGTAACTTTAATAATTCAAGCAAATCAGGCAGGGCCGGATTTACCGATAGGCTATATAGGCTTAAGCCTAGGGCCTCAAGATCCGAGGGATCCCCCAGCAAAGTGTAGTACGCGTAGAGTCAATTGCCGGCAGATGATCAGTTTGACAATTATTCGTCAAAATTTTATGCCTTATTCGTGAAATTTAGTTTTTTTCATCTATTCTTTGCTGAATCGTACCGATTGTTACGTGTGGAATCAGGCGAAAGAACTTGTGACAGTTTGTGTTTGAAATGCACCTGATCAAAGCTTAAAAGTTACACTGCAGATAAAAGCTATGTGTACTACACCCTACATGTTTGTGTAGGGCTAGCAGCATTATCCTATAATAAAAACAAGAAAAGGGTAACACCAAGAAAATGACAAAAGCGCGTTTGGGTGTGATGCCTTAGAGTAGTGGTGCTTGGTTTATCCAACCCTGCAGACTCTTATTTCTTAGCTTGATGGTTACTACAGCAACTGCTCCGGAGGAAGGTCTTTACAAGATTCAAAAGAATTAAAACTGAATTAAAGGGTCGCAATGTTCCAAGAGACGTTGCTCAGTGCCCACACTCAGGGCCGGCCTTTAGCCGATTGGACCGATTGCTTCCAATCGGGCCCCGCGCCGAAGGGGGCCCCGCGCTACACGTACGCAAACTTACACTTTGTATCGAAGCTGTTTGTGTAGTGCCGGCGCGGGGCCCACAGTATTTTCAAAATGTGGGACCCGATGTCGACGAAAATCAAAGTGAAATACGCCGTTGCTAACACCCTTAATCATCGTATTTCCTTAATCGTAACAGAAGTCATTGTTATCCGGTAATGTGTAGTCCAGTTTTTTCAATGGCACCTGGTTACGGCAGAGAGAGTTTAGGTTTTGAAGCTATTTTCTGTTTCAGTTGTAAGCGTATTTTGTCAGGTCACGTTCCAATAGTTGCTGCAAGATACGGTTCGATAGTTGCTGCTGTTTCAATAGTTAATGCCACTTGTCTTCTGAAAGTTAAGTTTAGTTCGTAATTACAAATGTATTCTATCTTTTAAACGTTATTCATTTTTCCTGTCCTACAAGTCTGATGAGGCAACATGAGATTGGCAAAACCCTTGAAATACACCTAGTTTTAATTATGCCAACTGAATGGCTATTACAGGTGTGCAAAAATAACAGTTCCTTAATAATTATGCTTCGTGAGGAAATGGAAGCATTTTAAAACCAATTCCACAACCGAGGTTCAAAAACCCGTGAAATTGTTTGAATTTCTCGCACACAGTAACAGGTAGGTTACAACTCTTTCCCTAAATTCTTTATTGCCCTCAGGATTTACATAACCATCGCAGTGACTGTGGCATCCGGAGAAAGGAGTTTTTCTAAGCTGAAACTAATGAAAGCTTATTTGAGATCTTCAATCCAACAAGAGCCCTTAAATAGTTTGACGATTATGTCCATTGAATCCAAAGTTAGCAGAGGCTTAAACCCGGAAAAAATTTTGGAAGATTTTGCTAATGTTAAAGCACGAAACATAAGTTTCTCTTAGCAAAAGCAACATTTGTATCGCAGGCTACATTAGCCTGAAGTGCGCCGATTTCGTTTCACCCTTTGTGGTTTTGCTTGGTGTCGACTTGTCTGTTTCATTCGGTGTTGTCATTATTGTGCAGCATTATAATACAAGGTTGCACTGCAGTTTTAGTGTGATGTCCTGTTGGCTGTTGTCCCGCTTTTTCCTTTGTTGATGCTTTGTAGCTAAGCTGTTTTATCTTTGCTGGCTGATCATAACAAGCAGTGTGGTTAATTCCATTTAATACATGCCCACTTGGCCTGCCGTACACCGCAGTAGGTACCTGGCCAGAGAGGAGGTATTGAATGTAGCAACTCCTGGATTTATTGGGTGTTACGCAGATGTCCGTTGAAGACTCTGCTGGATATGTGAAACTGGGGGTATAACTCCAGATCCTCCTAGCTTGGTATCGCCCCATTAAGCTTCTCTTTTTAACATCACCGATTTATAACATTATGACTCGATGCACCCCTCAAAAATTTCTGTATATTCCTCTGAGTGGGCGCCCGCAAAAGTGCTTTCAATCGGGCCCCGCACTTGCCAAGGCTGGCACTGCCCACACTAAGCATTCGGTGCATTAAAAGTGACAAACTTAGGCAAACAAATTTTATTTAAGTCCTAGATGTTTTTGTTATTAAGAAGGCCAGGACGAAAATCTTTTTTAATTCTTTACTGTGCTCTGTTCAGTCTTACTTGATTCGATGATTGTAGCATTTTGTACGTTTTTCAATAATGACAGCATCAGGGAAGTTTAAAACACTCCCGTCGCCACGGGGAGCATTGGTGGGCTCACTCAGCCCCTCCAAATTGAAACATGAAGCAGTGTAATCAGTGGAGCTTTTATCAAATTTACAGAATGTCAAGTCCCGTTTCGCAAATGTAAAGTGTAACCCCTTATTAGTGAAGACTTTCCGAGGACGGTTCTGGTTTAAATCTCACATGCTTTCACGCGGCCGTCTCGTTGCGACTTGCGTTCGATTCTTAGCAGTCTGAAAAAGTAACAAACGCGCGAATCGTGAACCTACCAGTTGCAGCCATGTGGGTGCGTTTTACTTGACGTGTTTTGCTCGTGTGTGTGAGATATTTACATCCGTGGTAAGCGAGTCGCAACGTGGTCCACACGTTGTGCTTTAACGTCTTTATGCCGCCACACATACTGTATGTACAAGGTGTTTTTTCTGAGCACAGATAAGTAAAATCAGATGTGCAACTTATGAAACCGTAGGCCATGTGCAAGACCGGATTAAATGAGCTCGAGGCCCCGGGCAAAGTCGTGACCGCAAGACCCCCTACACGCTTAGCGCAACTGAGCAGCGTTACACATACCCTCGTTTCAACTTTGCAAAAACACCGGTTAAAAACGTCAAAACTGATACCGGGGTTTTCCGGAAGGCCGTTCAGGGCCGTTAATAGGAAAATAGACACATTGGGAAAATAAGGCGTGGACCAAGTAATCGCCCGGGCTGTTATACGGCATTTGCATATTGCCAGTGTCTGAGCAACTACACATGCACACAAAATCCATACACAATAGATGTATGTATAAGCCATATTTATTTCAAAGTTTTAGTCAAGGTTATAGCGTATAGCGTCTACTCAAGTGATGCCAAGTGTTCTGTCAGCTTACAAACCAGGTTGCTATATATGTCACTGTCCACAAACCCTTCACACACAAATATCTAAATAGTTTTCAAACTCTGTATAACGTTGGACGTACCATGTAAGGGAACAGGTGCAAATAGTATTCAACTGAAATCTTAGCACAATATAAACGCCCTTCTAAAATTAGCGCCCATGGGCGGACTAAAGACTGAGCGGCCTTCCGTAAAACCCCGGTACGATGTGGCAGCCTACACTTCAAAGACAATTGTGGTGATCCTGTACGGCAGTTTGTATGTGGTTAACTAACTTAATTTGTTCAAACATGCAATGATGAGATTTCAGTTCGCTCTTGTCCGCTCCTTTGACTGTAGAGGAAAGTTGCGAAACTAGCGAGCGGATTGTTCTACTGTGGGTCTTTGTTGCGTTACAATAACACGGCATTAAATCCTCAAATGTTCACTTCGAGTTACGGAAGTAGGCGTTTTCCGCACGTGACCATACAGAGCTCCCTCTGCGAGGTTTTTTCACCCAGATCTGCTTCTGTAGTTGACCTGGGTGTATAGGTTTAATTGTTAAAAATCTCGTGAAATCTGTGTATTTTGAAGTGAAAAATTCATCAGCAACTTCAATGTGTTCAATAATATAAAGATAACTTTATATTACAGTGTTTGCATGCGCACATCAAGTGAGAAACCACGCATATCGGATCAAGCGGAACGTGCACAATCGGTTTCATGTCCTCATATAAGATCATCGTCGGGGTTACATATATAATTTTATTGTCTGTAATGCCAACTGAAGAAACAGGCGAAACAAGGGTTAGGACTGATTGTTTAAATTTCGATGTTTCCTTATGCATACAAATTAAAAATTAAATTTTAAATTAGAGGAAGAAGGCTTTAGGAATATAGTTTGTGGGATTTTAGATCCCGCTACAGTTCAAGATTGCACAAAATTTCCTAGTGTAATAACAAACGTACTCCTACAATTATTTGGGAGATATCATCAACGGAGTACTGTATGTTACCAACGTTATGAAAAACGCCTTGAGCAACAAAAAAGGTCTTCCAAATGTTTATGTTTGCGTTGCAGAAGAAAATTACAAAGAGGAACTACAATTAAATCAGTATTCGATTATAGTTATAAATCAAATAAGCACACTCATATTTTTTTGTTCGTAACATAAATATTTTGTTTTTTTCAGACCCGTTGCTAGGATTTCGCAGCGGGGGGCACCAAAAACCACAAGGAGGACAACATATTTTAAATACAATATTGGATGTATGCAGCAACAGCCACGAAATCTCTTCTGTAAATCTCTCCAAAATTCAGGATCCGGACCGGATTTGGACTGAGTTTAATGGAAAAGAAATGTGGCATTTTTGTTGTGAAAAGGTCAAAATTTTTAAAGCTTTTGGACTTGGACCTTAAAGTTGAAAAAAATGTGGACTGTGATTGGACTTGGACTGAGTTTTAAAAAGCAAGCTGAAGTTTTGCTACAGTCCCATCACCACGAGGTAGCTTTGGTGGGCTTAGCCCCTCCGAAACAAAGCTTCAAGCTCCCCACCAAATTGAAATATGAAGCACTATAAAACAGTGATGTTTATTCAAATTTACCCTACTCCGCAGTAGTGTTGTAACCAGTGGCGATTCTAGAATTAAAAAAGTGGGGGGGGGCACTGCGGGGCCAAGGAAAAAGTAGGGGGGCCAACAAAGCTATCTACTGTATATGTATAGGACCTATGTCAACCAAATGAACTTGAACGGTAAATTAAGAAAAAAACTGGGGTGGCCAAACAGGGGGCCAAGCAAAAATATGGGGGGCATGGCACCCCCAGGCCCCCCCTTAGAATCGCCACTGGTTGTAACAAGTGTTACGGGTTAGTTAACATTAGTGTTAACAAAGAATGTGTCTGTAACCCTATGGTTCTGTCTTCAATGCAGTTGCAAAAAGTGACTGTAACACTGTGATTCCGCCGGCTCCAATGCCTTGTACTACGTTCTGTTTTGTCTGTTTTTATCGACCTGCGTTCTGCAGTGTGTGTGTTCATACTATGGACTTCGTGTCTGGTCATAAACAAATAAATTAAATTAAATTTTAGAATGTCAAGCCCCACTGCACAAATCTAAAGCCTCCCTAAATGTATAGAAGACTTCCTGGTGACGGTTCTGTTGCGACACCAAGCTTTTCATTAGCCATTTCTTTGGTAACAACGGTTAGATTTTAACACCATCCATGAGTTCATATTCATAATTTCATTTATTAATCCTACCCATTGTTGCACTTTACCGAATCGGACTACATAGCAATGCTAGTCTACAAACCAAACCAACATTCAAAATAATCGCCTACACTGGCTTAATATATGTCATTTGACTCATTTATATTGAAATGACTAACTAAAATTTCGGTCTAACAAATCAGTGTCACAAAAAACAATTTCGCATATCTCATATTTTAAGAAAGAAAAACGCTATCCGTCCTGGTATCATCCAACAACCAGTCAATGCAGGCTCACGTACAATAGGCATGAAGACTGCAAGGCCTGATGTAGACTACAGACCACATCAAAAGCGCTAGAGTGCTCTAGCTAGTCTAGACTATAGATCACAGAGATCACAGTAGGCCTACACTAGCTAGCCTTAGTCCCGGTACGTAGCAAACAACGTCCTTAATGTATAGTGAAAGAGCCCTATCTTGCCACACCAGGAACAGCCTCACGCTAACAAACTTGGCCATTGCACTACGGTACAGAGATTATACACCATAGACAGACTTGGAGCCATGGCACAGAAGGCTGAAAAGATGCTTCTGAAGATAATGAATGAATCATTATACATTGTGCATCTTTTTCCAAAAGTCTGAATCCTCGAAATATCGATAAAAGCTTTTCGGATATCCGGATCCGTATCCGCTTCCCGTTTGAAAGCAATTTTTGAGTATCCTTATCCGGTTGCAAACTTACTATCCTAGCAGATATCCAACCGGCAAACCGGATAGTGATCATGTCTGCTTTTGTGTGACCAACAAGAACCTGCAGCATGATCACTGCAGTTCAATTTGCAATGCACTGGTGATGATAACAGAGTTATCGAAACGTTTACAATATGTCATTTGTATCGTTCTCGTTGGCCGTGATTTTAATAAAAAGGCTATTTAGCACTTCCGCTTTTCGTGTACCAACGATTTTTTTTTCTTGTATTTTCAGGTACGAAACAACCAAAACACGTCGGAAAAATGCCAAAAATTTGAAAAAAAATGTTGACCTATGTCAAAAGCGATGGCGACATTTTTTTTTTATTTCGGCAAAATCCACAAATTTGGAAGTCTCGAGTCTCGGTCTCGAACTTCACGTCTCGATGCTCGGTCTCGGAATTTTTGATGAAGTCTCGGTCTCGTCTCGAAATTTTAACCAGGTCTCGGTCTCGGTATCGAAGGTTACGGTCTCGACTAGATCACTGACATCCGGCTCTCGCGAGCCATAGGTTCCCGATCCCTGGTGTAGGCCAGAGATGAGCGGACTGTCATATTTTGCGATCCAGATCCAGTCCTGTTTTTTCAAAACTCAGTCCAGGTCCAACCACAGTCCAAACTTTCTTTGAAATTAAAAGTCCAAGTCCAAATAAAGTCCAAAAAATTAACAAAATACAGCTATTTAATAACAAATATCACGCGATTCTTTTCCATTAACTCAGTCCAAATCCGGTCCGGTTCCTAAATTCATGAAGCAATTTGCAGCCCGGAACCAATCCAGATTCAACAAAATTCGGCATAGTCCGGATCCAGTCCACTCCAAGTCCCGTGCAATGCACATCTCTGATGTAGGCAGCCCAGCCACTAAACGTAGGAAAGTAATATTTGAAATATTTGTGGGGAACACTTCCCTATTGCCCCCCTACCAGAGATGAGCATTAGACTGCACATGAATCAGACTGGAACCGGACTATAACAAATTTTGTTGATTCAGGATTGGACCCGGACTATAATCACTTCAAAATTTAGGATCCGGGCCGGATTTGGACTGAATTAATGGAAAAGAAATGAGGCATTTTTGTTGTGAAAGAGGCCGTCCATAAATGACGTCGCAATATTTTGGGCAAAAGTCTACCCCCATCATTGTCCCATTTAGTCACAAGCATTTAACCCCCCCTTACAGTTGCAATTACAAATTTCCATCTATTTTGTGTCTGCTTAGACAAAAATTTCATCTGTTTTGCAGATTTGATTTGTGCACGTTGTGGCAAGACCAACATTCTATTCGTAAAACGTCGAAAATACTGCACACATTGCTAAGCAAAAATTAAGCAGTGATGTGTTTTCTACTTTGTTGAAGACAGAAACGAATGAATTCCGTTGTGCAAATGCTGGCAATGGCTGTTTGCGGTTATAGCCCTGTGCACGGATTTGCCGTAGTGGCCGCTTTGCGATATTGAAGCAAAAACAAATCATAGAAACTTTTTGCAGTATAGTCTATCTGCAAGAACGATTTCACAATACAGAAGACAAGTATGGCGTGCAAATGCAACATCGGACGGTAAATAACTCCTTTTGAGAAACGTTTAATGATGGTTTCTCAGAGGTGGGAGCCGCTACTTTATTAATAGCGTCGCTCCCGCTCCCGCTATTTGTTAAATTTAATAGCGGCGTTACTGTATCCGTTACTGAATAAAAATAGTAGCGAGCTATCGCTACCGCTACTTTTGCTGCACTTAAAAAAAACTTTTTGGTGTTGTTCTACTGACGTAGGATCTATTTTGAAAAACCTAACATTGAATTTCATTTTGAAAAATGTTGGTAAAAAAAACGTAATCTGAAAAAAATAGTCGTTGAACAGTTATGGTATAGGAAAAGTTATTTTACAGTGTATACACATATAAATGAAACATAGACTGCAGAAACGCCCATAGCTTCGTGAGTGGATTGGCATAGGTTTAATAATTCGCCTTTATCAATGCAAGTTTCGCGCTGTGTGCACAGTACTCAAGACTTCAAGAGAAAGATCAAGCAATAAAAGATCAAAACTGTTTTTTACAGAGTTTAATGCGCACGTAAACTGAATTAGGCCCGCAACCAGGGTGGGGGCCAAACCGAGCAATCAAAGCCTCCCACGAAATTTTTATACATTATTCTAGATTTTCATAAAATGTTATGTTGGTCCATGTTTCATGTGATGTGAAACCCCTGAACAAAGCACTAACTACTTGTAATTTAAACTGTGATCCTTGTTTCTGCATGGTTCAATTTATTCGCGATAGTAGTTGTGTAGAGCGTAATTTCTATAGCCTGAGTGCAAAGATTTGTTATTTAGATATTCGAGAGCGAATTGACCAACCACACTTTCTTTAACATTCCAGCTTTTGAAAGTGCAGCCTAAGTGTTGAATGCTTTAGTTTCAAAGGTGTGCAATGCACATTAAGCAGCCGGCATCAACTCTAAAAAAATAAACCTCTGAACATCAGCAATCGAAACCTTTCGATTTACTGTAAAAGATTTCCAGAAATCTGCCAACGGGCCTGCTGTATCTTTTTGCGATGATCTAAACTTGCACATATCTGTAGGCTTATTCAAGTTACGGGTCCCCACAAAGGTGACAAGCAAGCGAATCAGTCAAGCTAATTATTTTTATAGGACATCGATTTCACGTGCCTCTACGCATCCACCATCCACAGTACTGAAATCTCATTCATATATAATCTATCATAAATTTCTTTTATTCCTTTATGAAATTAAGTTTCCCTATCAGTACATTCAATGCAGGCGCGCAGCCAGTTTTTTTCTAAGGGTGGGGGGGGGCTGAAGTTATGGAAGCAAAAGCCTTGACAAGGAAAAATTGCTTGTGATTAGAATAGTCAAGGAAAGCACATAATTTGTGGATAAACAATTTGACAGTACTCACCACGAAAACTGGGGATCCTTCCAATTAAACTGCCAT
>Ga0210059_1002156_pt1 | contig 30543 bp, 17 predicted proteins | sample Ectturendosymbi2_FD_188042 | JGI IMG/M metagenome (GOLD analysis project Ga0210059, IMG submission 188042) | Ecteinascidia turbinata endosymbiont from Florida, USA - Sample 2 (SPAdes) (version 2) | ecosystem: Host-associated > Tunicates > Ascidians > Unclassified | place: Key West, Florida...
CAAAAGCTTACGGTCCTCGTACGAGGCTTCGCCTGTGAGAGCACTCGGAGCGCGGCTCCCGCTTAAAGAGAGAAGGGGGAGTGATGTAGCAGCGCGGTGGCTGCTACATGCGATGCGCTGAGCATAACATCCCTAGTAGCACGAAAGCTACTGGGAGCTTCCTTTAACCTAGTGCGTAAGGGCGCAGGCAAGCCGCTTCTTCACTAGTCTACAAACCAAAACAGCATTCAAAACAACACACTGGCTTAAAATATGTCATTTATATTGAAATGACTGACTAAAATTTCAGTCCAACAAGTCTGTCACAAAACAACTATTTTGCATATCGTGTTTAGGAAATAAAGAAGCTCTGGCCTGGTATCATTCAACAACCAGTCAATACACTTGCAGGCTCACGTAGAATAGGCGTGAAGACTACAAGGCCTGGTGTAGACTACGCTACAGTCCACAACCCTTTAACGCAATTTTTTGGTCATGAATCGCCAGACGCTACAGCTAGAGAGCTGTTCAAATCCTCTACGGATTCAGCAAGTCTTCTAGTCAAAATCGAAAAAAAATTTTTTCGCTTTTGGTTTGGGGTTCTCTGGGGGGACCGCCACAAGTGGGAGTGTTTTTGCTTTTTATTAGCCAACTTTGGCCGGCCCTGGGCCCCAACCCATTGGACCATTCTTTTGACTCAAGATTTGTTTGGAAACTAGGCCAAAATCCGCATCTTTAGAGCCCTTGAATGACTTTCTAGCATTTCTGTAGGGGAAATTATGGACAAAACACCAAAAATTGGTGAACATTTCAGCACCCACAAACCTTAGTCTGTGGTGGAAAACCCCCCTTTTCTATATGGCCAACAGTCGCCAGCGGATCGAGCTAAAGAGCTGTTGAAATCCATTCTGAATCGGGAAAGACTTGTAGTTTAGAGTCTAAACTAAACACTGAAAAGACAATTTTTAACACTGAAAAAAACAATTTTTAGTCTAAACACTGAAAAAAACAATTTTTACCGTGCGATTTCGGTCTTTCTGGCCATGTTTACAAAACCGCAGGATGTTTTGACATGTTTTGAAAGGTCTGTCAAAACAATCCATGACGTCAACGTCCCGTGGGAGTGCTTAAATCGAGCCGAATCACTGGCGCGAAACCGCACGAAATTTAAATGCATTCTAGGCTAAAGTACGACCTTTTAGAGGGTTTGAAGGACATTCTAGCTTTTCTTGTTGATAAGTTATGGCAAAAATGGTAGAATATTAAATAGTGAAATCCCCACTAATCCCTGCTAATCCCCTGGGATATTCCTGACATATTTTGAATATTTTTGGCATAACTTTTGAACCAGAAATGCTAGAAACTCAATCAAGGGCTCTAAAGACGCGTGCATATTCTAGCCTAGAATCCAAAAATACTGCGAGCCAAAATATTGGCGCGTGGGATCAGATGATGACGTCATATAATTAACCAAAAATCATACACCAATCATGATCTAATTGGCCCGAAACCCCCCATCCAAATAAAAAAAATGTTTTTTTAAACCACACGACGCCACTAGTCATTGCAGGGTTTGAACAGCTCTCTAGCTCTATCTGCTGCCGAGTTATGGCCGGTCAAAATTTGGCCTGAAAGGGCAAATTATGCTTTTTCTGAAAAGTTAGGAATTAGGCTAAAAACTGGGTTTTTGGCCCATAATTTTGGCCACAGATGTGCTAGCAAGTTAATCAAGGGCTCTATAGACGAGGATTTTGACCTAGTTTTCAACAAAACTTTGAGCCAAAAGAATGGGTCAATGCGTTGGGGCCTAGGATCGGCCAAAGATGGCCAAAATTTCCAAAACATGTCCTCTTTGTGACGTCACCTCCAGAAAAACTCCGACCGAAACCGAAAATTGTTTTTTTCGATTTTGACTAGAAGACTTGCTGAATCCGTAGAGGGTTTGAACAGCTCTCTAGCTCTAGCAGCTGACGATTTATGGCCAAAAAATTGCGAATTGGCTCGCGCGGTCGTTAAAGGGTAAGAGCTAGAGTGCTGTAGCTAGTCTAGACTACAGATCACAGTAAGCCTACACTAGGTAGCGATAGTCCAGGTACAGGTACGCAGCAAACAGCATCCTTAGTGTATATTGAAAGAGTCCTATCTTGCTACATCAGGAACAGACTCATGTTGACACACTTGGCGTGTCCAATTACCAGATTAAGAGGGGGAATGGTATTGCACTTCGGTACAGACATTACACCATAGACAGACTCGGAGTGATGGCACAGAAGGCTGTAAAGATGCTTCTGAAGATAATGAATGAATGATTGTGTAATGTGCAACTTTTTCCAAAAATCTTAATCCTCGAAATATCGCTAAAAGCGTTTCGGATATCAGGATCCGTCTCCGGTTCCCGTTTGAAAGCAGTTTTTGGATATCCGTATCCGGTTGTAAACTCACTATCCTGCCGGATATCCAACCGGCAAACCGGATAGTGATCATCTCTGGTGCGGATATGGAACTTTTGCAATCATCCTGATCCAATCCGAAACTTTTTCATGAAGTCCACATCCAATCCATATTCGAAATTGAAAATTATGGACTCCGATATCCAATCCAAATCCGAAATCGCTCACTCAGTTACACATTAGCCTACGTATTTGGAAGTGTCTATTTTGTCTCATGAGGCAAAAGATGTGCTGTGGCTATTTTGCCGTTAGTGAGACACTATATTTTTTGAAGTGGTCATGTGACAAGGACGGTACATAAAAAGACAATTGCTAGGGTTTAGGATTAAGGTAACTAGGATTTAGGGTTCAGGTTCAGCCTATAGCTCATGCAGACAAGAAGCCACTAACAGCTTGCCAGCACTGAAGTCCTGACAACACTTATCACATGGATTTAAGCCATTACAGATGTCGTGGTGAACTTCGCAGGTCATGCGTTGCGAACTTGTCATGTAATCATTTTAACCAATCATGATTGGCTAAAAGCAAAATAGCTCCAGCATTGGTTTTGCCTTGTGAATCAATATAGACACCAACCCTTTTTTTCAATTCAATGAATGCCATGGCTACAATTGCTGCCAAACAACTTATGACTGATCTTGACAAGAGGTGCACAATTCTTTCTGTATGTGGTATAGGATGTTAAAACTTATCGTTGTACACAATTCTCATACTCTAATGGAGACGTTCGAATCAAAAATAGTCTACAACCAACCTAAATTTGTGTTGGCCTACATGCTGGACTCCATGCAATACCAACAGCTATATTGTACATAAATTTAACAGTGACAAAGCGAGCACCATAATTTTATGTCCAATGATTAATGAAACCATGGTCACCGGAATCCCTTTTTTGAAACTCTTTACAAACTGAACTTCCTCCACTGCTAGGCTTAACATAAACAACCTAACCACTTTGTTAAAGCCAACACCTCACAAGTTTTCATTGTCACTTTAGGCATATTTGAAACAACAAAAACATGGTCAAGATGTCAATATGCTTTCATCATGCTCGTTATTATTACTTATCAGTGTTAAGGTTAAGGCTACTTTGAGTTAGACTAGTGAACTACACTGCCGAGACCAAAACTGGTCTGGTGTGCTTCGTTCAATGCTGAAAAAACTTTTTGGTAATGCCTTATTAAACACCAATAGTTTGCAATGATACACCTAATGTATTTAAGAAATGAATTGTGTTTGATCTGAAAAACGACGGGTTTCGACATAGTAAAACAATAGAATCATGCTCATTTTCACACAGTTCCAGACTACATGTTGCATGAGAATTGTGATGTCTTCATTCTGAAAGCAAGGATCCCGAGCGGCAGGTAACATTGCATTTTACCAAGAGAAACAAGAAAAGAAGATTGTTCCTTAGTAATATGATTTCAAAATATCGTAATTTTTCTTGATACAGCTGTTATTCCACAGCAAGTTTTTTGCATGGCCACTGTTTTTTCATTTGGATAATCCGGTTCCGGATCCGGATGAAGTGAAAATGATATCCAATCCAAATCCAATAAATTCTTAATATCCGGCCGGATTGGACTCCAAAATCCGGATCCAGTACACCACTGCTGCAGAGCACCAGTCGACCACCGTAGCATCCAGTGTTGCCATTTTAGTCTTTTCAAAACCAAATCTGGTTTATTTTGAAAGCGTTTCGTGTATTTTGTTTCGATTTGGTCTATATTTTATTTTTCTAGTTAATTTTTGTTTTTTGGTTTGTTGTTAATTTTTTTGAAGATGTTGACGGCAGGTGTTAGCTGTGTTCTTTGTAATAATATATGTCTGGTTTTGTCGTGTTGAGGAAAATCCAAGCAAACTTTTAGACAGTCTTTTATTTTTAGCCACAGTCTGTTCCAACACAACGTTGTACCAAAAACAACAAGTACGCTACAACCCTTGGCATGTCATGTGGTTGATTTTTTTGATGCAAGACTTTATTTAGGTTATGAAACTGAAACTTTGATACGATAAGCGACGTGATTTGTTCTAAGTTAGAGGCGGAATACATGAGAAGTCCAAGCAATGTCTCAATTTCACTTTGTGCCTATTTAAGCCAGTACAGGGTACCAACTCATTCAAATATAATGAACACTGAAGGAAATGTGATTAATGTCTATGGCTTAATTTTGTTTTCAATTTCTACAACAAGACTTGCTGAATCCGTGGAGTGTTTGAACAGCTCTCTAGCTCAATCGCCTGGCGAGTTATAGGATTGCAAAGCTCTGCAAAAAAAGTCTCCCGCGCGGGACTTAAAGGGTTAACCCTTTAACGGCCGCGCGAGCCAATAAATTGGCGCGAGTTTTTTTGGTTATAACTCGCCAGCCGCTATAGCTAGAGAGTTGTTCAAACCCTCTACGGATGCGGAAAGTCTTCTTGGTTCTATTAAAAAAATGTTTTTGATTTGAGTGAGAGGTTCACCTGGTAGAGGCTCGCAAAGTGGGGGTGTTTTTGTTTTTTTGACCAATTTTGACGGGCCTTGGACGCCAATCCAATGGGCTAAAATTTTGGCTCACACTTGTTTTGGAAACTAGATGATCTCCCGCGTCGATAGAGACCTTATTTGACCTTCTAGCATGTCTGGCACCAAAGTTATGGCCCAAAAACCCCATTTTACTCCCAAAATCAGAAAATGCATGAGTCTTCCACTGGCGGCTACTGTAGCTCGCAATAACCCGTGATAACTCCCCGCTAGAAGATGCTAGCGAGCTATACGAGCCCTCGAAGGACTCATGAAGTCTTCTAATTTGCACTGAAAAAAAAAACATTTTAGAATTGGGTTCGGGGTTTTCGGTGGGTGGGGTTAGAAAAAGGGTAGTTTTGGCTTTTTTTGGTTGTTTCATTATGATGTCATCACCTCCACAAAGGGCCAAAATTTTGGCTTAAAGTTTGGTTGTACTCTAGGCTGGAATATGAAGCTTTAGAGGCTTAGATCGACTTCCTAGCGTTTCTGGTGCCCAAGTAGGGGCCAAAAGACCCTAAACCGTTGAGGACATGACTGAGTAATTTCAGGGGATCTCCCTAAACCAGTAACGCTAGAAAAGGCAATATCTTCTTTCTTTTGAAAGAAAGTAAGTGAAAATCCGCATCTTCAGAGCCCATGATTGGCCTTCTAGCGTTACTGGTTAGCAAGTTATTCCCTAAAAACAACAAAAATCGTGATCAGTTTGTTATTTTTGGGCAAACGTCTGTTAAGAGTGACCTACACTGCTGAAGCTTGAAAATTACCACAAGCTATCTCTGTGTTGCATGAATCTGCTATAGCGTACAAACAAGTAGATACCAAGATGAATGCTGCGCATTTTGTGGAAAATATTGATATATTAGGATGAATATGACAGTTTTCAGCGTTGCATTATGGCTGTTTGACGCTGGAAAAAGAAATATGTAGGATAAGTTTTTGGTCTCGTTCTCCCTCCTGTTAAAAGTTTATACCGCGATCTTTGTGTTGCATGAATCTGCTATAGTGTACAAAGAAGTAGATACCAAGATCATTGTAGTGTGGTTTACGGAAAGTGGTTTTGTATGAGTTTGAAATGTACGATATTTCGCATATGGTCACATGAGTACATATCTCTGAACGGGATTTACGTGACTTTAACTTGCGATTCTTGAATATTTTTAAGGTGGTAGTGATGTTGAAGGTGTCTTCCGACGTATCAATGCCATGAATCTCTCGAAGTCTGTTTTTATTTACCTCTTTCCCCGTCTCATTTTACGTTACGAACCTCGCATCTACTAAAAAATTCCGGCTGGAAAAAGTCGGGCTGGTTTTACCTTGGTGGTTGTGGCTATGTTGAAAGTCATGAAAGAGAGGTGCCATTTGCCGATAAAATGCTTAAATTTCACATTCCAGACCACAAGGAATTTCTCAAGAGCAATGGCGTGGAAGTGTGGTTGGTCTTTTCTTTGTGGTAATTTACCATGTTGTGTGAAGGCAAGGCGTTGCTCTTCACCAACCAAGTCACGTTAAAAGATTGTAAGGCATAAAAGAATAATTGTTTGCATGTGTTTGTGTGTTCTATGGTCCATCTGGTCTGAGACTAAGTAATAAACATACAATGTTCGAAACACCCACTTGCTCTTGAGCACAACACCAATTTTCTTGTAAATATATTTGTGATCATATATATATTTACAAGAAAATTGTCATATATATATTTTGTGATCTGGTGTTTTCTTTTATTGTGAATCTACACTTTTTCATCATGAAATCTAGTGCTTTTCCGTAACAACAAAGTGGCAGCACTGGTTCAGATGTATCGTGTTATCAAAGTTACCGAGTTGGTGTGGTTTTCTTTGACCCAATCCCTTTTCTGAACTCATGATTGCTACACATAACAGAACAGTGAGTATTACCTAGACCTACTGCTTAGTTACATTAAGCACATTTCATCAGATCATTATTTATTTACGTAGCCTAGTGCCAAAATTTTACGTGTTCTTTTTGCCTGTTAAGCTTTTAATATAATTTTAATTAGGCCGACAAGCCGAAGCTATGCAGTAAAGAGGGCCTAATGTTATAAATGTAAATTGCTATTGAGTGAATAAAATTTTTAAAATGCCATAAACGGACAAACAAAAGAAATGTGGCCTTGGCTAATATGAATAGATCAAATCGTCATTCACTGCATGTCTTCTCATTGAATAGTTTAGAACTGTTGCATGTGTTCATCAAAAACTTAGTTCTACAATATTATTGGTCATAATGGTTATAATCTTTTTCAGGATATTCTAGTTTTGAGTGGTTAAAACTGACACATATGACTAACTGAGCATTTCAATGCATTGCTGTTACAATTGATTGCGATTTATGTTGAAGTCTTTAAAGTGTCAACTATTGCGGTGTTGCATAAGTTAATTTGAATTATGATGCAATTTTTTTTCTCAAATTATATTGAATTAGGTTACATGCAGACAAATATAGTAGTGATAAGATTTCGGATTTATACAGGATTTCAATTTTAAAACGGTCTATTTTCAGATTTGGATATGGATTTAAAAATGAAATGCCGGATTGGATTTGGATTTGAAAAACCTAAATCCATTTATCTCTGATACATAGTGCTTTTAGTTGCAGTGAAATACAAGTTTATGACGTTATGGTTGAATACAACAATTAATTCCTCTGCTCTATCTGGACTCCTCCATTTAATCAAGCACCTTTAAATCTTTAATAAACTTTTCCGCGTTCTCTCAATGGGGAGTCGGGTCACGCTTCGCACCTCGTGTATAAATTCGATAAACAAATTGTGAGGTGCAACAATTCTCAGATAAAGATCCTTAATTTGTTTGAATTCCCATACATACTAGCTGCTTAGACATCAAAAGCAAAACGGCAAATGACGAATTAGACGAACAAAATGCTTCTCAGGGATAGAAAGAGGTGACGAATTAGACGATGGCGAATTAGAAGAACAGTAATGTCCACAAAAGATACGGATTCTGCTGTGACCGATGAAAAAGTGACGAATTAAGCGAATTGACGAATTAGACGATGACGAATTAGATGAGTTCTACTGTACTTTGGATAACTTGTGGGGACGGGGTTTCAAGCTCGAAAGTTTAAACTCAAACAACAAATAATAAAGTGGACTGTTCAGTCTAATTGCTTTAGCAGGCTTGTGAGTTTATTCATTATTGCAGCATTGTTTTAGATAACATTTGATGTATGTAATTATGTTTTTGTTCAAAGCAGGTTCGTTACCTTGTGCGGTGGGCATTGCAGGGAAGGGCACCCTTTTCTTTGATTTTATTAGTAACCTAGTTTGATAAATTTATTTTAGTTATGTTGTGGTGGTGGTATATTTTGCTGCTTGGGAATCATCCAACTGTGAGTTTTTCATTTGTTCTGTGCAGGCTAGCCTACAATACTTAAATTAATACTGTATTGAATCAATAAAAACATGAGTTGGTCACTTAGCCCTGCTGTGGCTTTCTCACTGTTTTATTGGTTGGTGGCTTTTTGTTTCATTGCCTCGCCAACTGAGTTTCAATCAGCTGGAATAACAATTCAAAACCTTTTTGCAAGTTGGTTAGGTAGTGAAACTACAAGCTTTGTGGATTATCATATAAGGAGAACTGCAACAACAATAATTTTTCATGCAAGCCTTCCACTTGGTAAGTATCAGTATGGTACACACTTTTTGACTATTTTTGTTTTTAAAGGAATAATCTAAATTGCACATTGTAGTAATGCCAAGAATGCAGTTGGTACTGACTTAATTTATTGTACTATTCTTATCAAGTTATCTAGCCTGGATTCTGAGCAGTTTCTGATGAGATAATGTAAATCAGTGGTTTTCAACATGGGCGAAATCGCCCCCAAGAGGGCGATTTTATGCGTTGTGGGGGCGATTTTGTGATTTACGAGATTTGGGGGACGATTTCTGCAAGTTAAAACATACTGAAATGTTGAATTGATTAAAAAAACAATATATATTTGTTACTTAGGAATCAAAGATGCACTTTGATTCCTAAGTAACAAATATATATTGTTTTTTTTAATCAATTCAACATTTCATTTGATGCACTTTCGACTCCATGATTCGTAACATAGGTTGTAAAACACATATCCGACTGGTCACGCATCAATCAAACTACTTAAACATGGGTCTGTGATACGCTTCACTACACCAACTATCCAAGACCACTGAGATTATGACTGGTAGGGAATCAAGCATTGCGGTTCTCATGAAGAGTATAGGGCAACCGATCTTTTGACCTAAAAACTTGAAATTTTGACTTTAAAATTTATAAATTGTAACTTTATTTTGGCTTATCACCTTCTTGCGTTTGAAACTGCAAAATAATTCAGCCTTTGGTGTTGAGGTTAACTAAGAAGCAGATTCATTCTGTATACTTCAAACTTTTAAAGAATTTGATTATTTAACCTTAGCTGTGATATATTTGGTAAGTACATTAAAAGCTACAGTAGAGTCAAACCTGGGAACATCATAAAGGTAAAGCACTCTATGCATAATGGATAGAGCATTTACCAAACTAAGTACGTACTCTACTGTAAGACCACGTTTCTTGCCTTCCCACGCCTAGCCCAGGGGCGTAATGATGGGGGATCAAGGGGAGCAGAATTCCCTGGGCGCCAGATCATCATGGGGGTGCCGAATCACTGTGGGGGTGCCAAATGTCTGCTGGGGGTGCCAAAAAGTCCCAACAATTTTATAAGCACTTTCTTCAATACAGTAAATTTCTTTCCAAAAGACTTCAGGTTCAAACATGGGGATGCCAAATTTGCTTCTTGCCCCAGGCGCCGTCTAACCTCTTTATGCCGCTGGCCTAGTCTATTTTAACATGCAATCTTCTAGTAATGGGCAAAACAGTATTACTACATCACAAGTCGCAACAAACCAATTATTATTTGAGATTTGCAACTAAACTTGCAAATGCATATCAATATCAGTTGTTGTAGCTTCAATAAATCTGGCATGCATTAATTAGTTTTATTATACCAATAGTGGTCGAACGCAACCAACACTGATATAGCTATCGAAAAATACCCAATGGGTCAAACTCCATTTTTTCAGGAGGAAGACTTCAGCTTCTTTGTAGTTAGTAAAATTGTCCCAACAATCGTAACATTGCTACCACTAAATCATGGCATCGACTTCAGCGGTGACAGCAATATGGAAGTTGCTATCAAGTTTGGCGCAGTTAGTTTTTGTCATGAACTGTCACAAATCCCTCCAATCGTATGTGTTATTATTAGCAAAATTGCCTTGGAACAAGTCTTCATGGCATTTGGTAAAGCATTGCCAAACCATTGTTTCATAGGCAAAAATATGGCAGTCCATTATCATGTGTTTTATAAGCTTTGGTTAGTATCTTGAGTAAAACAACCTAGGCCTACTGAAAGGTGTTCTGTTGTAAAAATACTGGAAATATGACTGTTGCAAAACAATTTACGTAGAAATTCACGGCTAGTAAAACTAGGAACAGCTAGTCGTAAGTTGTAAATCGTGCTTATCGTGTTTTTCAGTCACTTCGAATGTTTTGACGTCTGTGGATATAGTTGTACTGTGTTCATCTGACTTATGTCCAGGGCATAGGCGTCCGCAGAAATTTTTCCAGGGGGGGCAAAGTCGACATTCTGCTTATCTTTTTGTGGTTGTTGAGGTTGCAACGCAAATTGACTTATACAAAAAAAATATCCGATGTTACGGCAACAGTTGCATACAGTGCTTTCCTTGTCAGAAATCTTTATACCGAGCAAATGTTTGTTTTAGTGAGCATGGATATTTTAAGACTGATTTGGCAGAGTTCTAAATCAATTACAAACTTTATGAATTTTTAGTGTAAAATCTTATGAAAATATGAACAAACTACACATTTAATTGAAACAGCTTCTTGTTTTCATGCTTTTCCAATGTTTTGAAATGTTGTAAGTGCACGAAATGTGATTTCACTGTGCAGGTGGTCTGGTGGTTCTGTGCAATTGCGCACTTCCACAGGGGCATTGTTCGCAGAAAATGTGCTTTGCTGGCAGCAATGCTTTTTCACTCATGCTTCTTTACACATAGTATAAACCAGGGGGGTGGCTAACTTGTTCATTGGAAGAGTCATTTGCAGAAAATCAAAAATACCAGTGAGCCGCAAAACCAGTTCCTAGTGTCAAAAAGAAAACCTGGATAGTATGTTGTTGAAGCTGTGCGAATTAATTCTCCCAAGTGCTTTTTTTCAGGGTTGCGCGGTGGTTTGATTTTGCAAACTTCATTACAGAGAAAACAAATTCACTGCAATATGTTGTGCTATATACAGAAATGAGTTATACACTGGTATTTTAAATTCTGGGTGTTCACTTTCTGGAACCTGTCGCTAAAAATTAAGTGTAGAGTGGCATTGACTAAATTTTGTTTCACCCAGATTTTCTTGCATTTCGGTCAGTTCTTTTTCTACAGCAGACAAGTTTCTAACAAACGGTTAGCCAACTGAACAGCCAGCAGTTACCCACTTTACACTGCACTGTTATCGGATTGACGCGTGAGCGATTCGTCGCCCTTGGCTACCTTCGTGAACACACTTGCAAACTCGATATTGGAGCGTTTTTACACTGCAAGGACTCAAAGATTTGCTTCGTGCGCTTGGCTCAGGGGTGGATCCAGGGGGGCAATTGGGGCGATTGCCCCCCTTAAATTTAATGAAAGTAACATTTTTCACCATGATTTTGTACAATTCGTAAGGACACTTGGCTGCCAATGGAGACTTGACTACCTAATATTACTAAAATTGCACCCCCTAAACTTACGAGCTGGATCCGCCCCTGGCTTAGCCTATGGTAGGCCTATTGGAAGAGCTGGGGAATAGGTGAAAATGAAAATGTGAAAGCTGATTCCACTGCACAAAGGTGTTTTTTCCAGGTGTTGTTGGGATCGCCGAGATGTGATTTTATTTAGCACAGTCCGCAAAATAATAGCCAGCAGAGAAAATTGTGGAGAACTGCTGGGCGATGAGGTCATAAAACTGCGTCGCATCATAATTGCAGTCTTCAAGTGACTTTTAAATAGAATTTGAACAGCTTCTACAGGGCAGGAAATGGGAGTTACTTTTTACATTGCAAAGCCACTTTGTTGATTTTAGTCACGATCATTAACCAGTCGGTTCTCTGCAGTACAATACAACAGAGTGTCAAAAATGAGGAGTCACAGCACTTTGTAAGTAGTAACATATGTACAGTGGGCTACCACAATTCACCAAAGTGCAACTGCAACCTATTCCTCAAACTTTTATGCCACATTTTATGCTACTCCATGTGTTCCATTATGAACTGAGGAAATCACAGCCACACAACTGGGATACAAAGTTCAAACTGTAGCCTATATTGGTAGCCTAATATTGGAAGTGGATGACTTCGCTACTATACATATTTTGCACAGAGGTTGAATCACTCTACTATACCACGGTGTCATGAAAACCTATTAATTAGTATGGGGGTAATAGTCCTTTGAACAGCCCAACATCTGATGTCTTCTAATCTATCGAATAATCTTCCTGTTTGCTCAACCAATTCAATTTTGCTGATTGTTTCCCTAACTAAGTGTAGTTAGCCTGCAGGCAAAATGATTAAAAAATTGATCCGTCATTTTTTGCTACAGCTTAGCTTGAATAGGCTAATCTGTTCCATGGTAGTGGTTTTAGTCTCAAACATGTACAGAAAAGGTTGTCCAAGGCTTAATACAAACCACCCAACCTCTTTTCTGCTCGAATCCTTTGTTATCGGATTCCCAACCTACCTCCGCTAGTTGGATTCGCTGAATCGGGTATGGTTGAAACAATGCGTGCTCAAGCAGCTCTGTGAGACACTCACGATCGTGCTTGACTGATTTATGGGATTCCCAATCCAACGTGAATCCTATAATAGTGCAGTGTAAAGAGGGTAACTGATACATTAAGATTGAATGGATCTACAAGGAATGAGGAGCATGATTTTAACTCTTGGAAATGGTCACATCTGGCTTGGAACTCTCCAGTAGTCTTGCAATATATTTTGGTATTCTTCCACTTTGTGGTCTGCAAATGCCTCTTCGCGAAACACACTGGTTCTCATTCTGACATTGGGAAAATGACAGAACGCTTTTGACAATATGTCTTTGAAAAGTTTATATTTTCTTCTGGGAAGAAAATTAGCCTCAGCCAAACTTAGCCAACTTGCGATTTAGGTTCACGGTCCTTGTTATCAAATTGCACTGACTCCCTAGTGACCAGTGTTCCCTGCAAGGTGCGCAAATGCGCTGAACTACCAAAGCATTTGCGCAGTGAAATCTAATTCTTGCGCACTTGCAACATTTGATATCGTATACATATCGCATAGCCCTGTCAAAACGTTTCACTGGTTGTGTGTCTACATCAGGGGTCTCAAACACAAATTGCTCCGAGGACCAAATTAGGACCTATAAAGCATTTTGTTTCTTGCGAAATGTATTGTGAGTTATAGGCAAATCATTTCTAGCCACCTCTATGCTCATTTTAAAAAACTTGTTCACTCACTTTCGGAGAACTTTTAAACATCGGTGAATAAACTAAAAAACTTAAATGTTGGTTATATGAAAATTCCTAAAACACATCGCGGGCCACCAGGGGCGGATCCGGGCGTGGGCGATCGCCCACCTTAAAACCTACAAAAGTAACTTTATTCACCATAATTTTTTACAATTCGGAAAAGGGCATTCGTGATATAAGGTCATTTTGTTGTCCATCGTTTTGCCACAGCAGTGTTATGAAGTATAACCCATTCCTCTTACAGTAACAAAGCTGTTATGAGGCTTGGCTTCCAAATATTGCTGAAATTGCCATCCCTAAAGTTACTGGCTGGATCCGCCCCTGCGGGCGGCACAAAATGCCCTTGGGAGCCACATGCGGGTCACGTGTTTGAGACTCCTGGTCTATATGGTTGCAAAATTGCATGTGTACTGAAACAAACATTTGCTCAATGTAAAAATTTTTTACAGGGAACTCTGCTGGTGACTAACTTCACAAACTTATGGAAACACATTGATAAATGAAACAAGCGTTAAATTTGAGGCAACAACTCTCTATCAATTTGAGATATTGCTATTTCTCTAGAACAGTGCTTTTCAAACTTTTTTATGTTACAGCACTCTAATACATTCTGAATTTGGCTGCGGCACACGTACTTTATGAAATCGAAAACCTGCTTTTCACAAAGTTCGCAAAAACCTACTATTCACAAGACTTGCAGCATAAGGTTTTGTCAAAACATAAAACTTTCGCGGCGCACAGTTTGGGAAACACTGCTATAGAAGAGACACACAAACTATGTTGGCGATCTGCAATTCGCCCACCATTGTTTTGAACCTATGTGGCTTACCGCTATCAGCAGTCACTGTCTCGCTGCATTACCCGCCAAGACGTCTGCATTCAATAGTTACATGCGGCAAAACACTGATCACCGTAACTTGAAGTGCATCTTCGAAAATTTGTTGCCATGTTATTGTTATGCAACAGAGCCCATAGTAGAACAATTCGCTCCCGAGTTTCGCAACCTGCCTCTGCTGGCGGACATGAGTGAACTGCAAGCTTATAACCAGGCCCGGCCCTAGCAGGTGCGGGCCCAATGCCAGACCAAGGCGCGGGGCCCCTCTGAGCAGTGATTTTATGGCGTCATCGTGTTCAGTCAACTGTGTTACGATTGTGGTAGAGCGCAGATATACAGTAAAGCACTAACATGAGAATTGAGCACCTTTGCTAACGTTCGAGAAGAAATTTGCTAGTTCTGACGAGAGTGTTCTTTGTTAACAATGAAATTTATATGGCGTTTCTACTGAATTCTCAAGCGCAAGGTGTATCTGGCAAAAATGAACAATCTACCCAAATAACATGGCGCGGGGCCCAATGCAGCTGCATCGACTTAAGGCCGGCCCTGCTTATAACTGCGTGTTACCGCAACAGTGAACCTGACTCTTTTGCAGTGTGAGTGTCATATCGGCAAACGAATTGCCATTGCAGGAATTAACCCAATGAATCAGAATTAAATTTCTGGTTTCACAATTTCCAGAAATTTTTGCTTCTTAGTCCCAATTTCCAAGGGGTCAAATGCTCGTTTTTTCCCCCTGCGGACGCCCATGGTCCAGGGGTGTAGTGGGGTAGGATCCATGGGGACAGCGTTCCCACGCCTTTTTCATGTGCTTCTTCAAGATTAGTTCGAAGCTGCTTCAAAATGGCTAGTTTTTTGGGTGCGTTCCCGCACCTTTTTTGTTAGCGCTATATCCCGGCTTATGACAGAACTGTAGGCTAGAAAAAGAGTAACTTTGACCGGCAAGTAAGCCTAAACTAAGGAGTCAAAAAATCCTTTTCGCCACCTGTTGTTCAAGGCTTGCTATGAAGTCATTCTGTTCTGGAGATCACGCCGAAATTTACTAGGTGAAATACCTTTTCGCCAGCTAACTAGGATAAGCGAATACAATACCACCATCCAGGAACGTCTCATTCACATCCAAAGCGAGGATGAAGTCCCTGTTATATTTCATACACACGGATGGCCAAATTTTTGATCAAGTGCAGTGAGCGTTTTCCAGAACTTTGGGAAAAGTGAAGCTAATATTACTGGCTTTTCCCACGACATATTTTCCTGAGCAAGGTTTCTGCCAAGTACTGTACACGTGTAATAAATACCACGATCGCCTTGATATGAACAAGATCGGGGGAACTCCATTTTAACTGACAACTTGCAACCTGCTTTGAAAAAGCTTGCAGATAATCAGCATCGCAAGATTCGCATTAGTTGGAATGAGCTGTTTTTGGAAATGAATAACATTTATTCTACAAATGCATTTGCATTTGTTTTGTTTTGTGCTAACTAGATTGCCTGTTTATATTTCATTAACTCTGAATTGTTTTCAAAACAAAATACTATTTTCAGCAAAAATTATTGGAAGGGGGGCGATTTTCAAGAAAAGTGCCTGTAGGTGGGCGATTTTACAAAAAAGGTTGAAAACCACTGATCCAAAGCATCAAGCATGTCATGTGTCATGTAAGTTTTTTCTGGTGTGATACATGTGACCACAAGGTAACCTCAAATAACAAATCATGTGCGATTGCTTGCTAGTGTAGAAGAGTTGGCTTGCTGCATATGTACTCTCTGGTGTGTGGTGGTGGATTAGCTTTCGACGCCTCAAGAACGGCGTCCCACAGGGATCTGTCTTGGCGCCCCTTCTCTTCAACATCTACATCTCTGACCTGCCAGCCACCTCTCCAGAAAGTATGCATATGCTGACGACCTAGCAATTATGCGTGCTGATGGTGATTGGCAGGCAGTGGAAGGAGTGCTGACCAAGGACAAGGCAACTGTAGGTGAATACCTCCGTCCTCCAGACTTGGAAGCTAAAGCTCAGCACTACAAAGACGGTATTGGCAGCCTTCCACCTCAACAACAAGGAAGCTAAAGAGCTTCACACTTTGAGAGCTGGCGTACGCTATATTCGTAACTAGATTTCGGCCTAAAAACAGCAGTTTTCAATTGCCTTGCCAACGCTCTTCCGGCGATTGTGCTAGAGAGCTGTTCAAGGGCTCAAACGGATCAGCCAGTCTTCTAGTCAGCACTTGAAAAAAATTTTTTGGTTGGGGTTGCGGATTTTTTGTGAGTGATGTCATGGGATGCGTAGTGGGCGGACAACCCTAAAAGACTCTACATGCCGAGTGGCATGTGCGCAAAGCTCCGCACCGTGGCAGCAAGCAACAACAGAGATCATGCGTCGCAATCTCTCTTACTATTGCTTGCATGCCTTACATATATAATGGTGTTATTCTTTGCGCACATCCCGTTCGTGTTGAATCACACAATCAACGCAACACCACCGGAGAGGTTGCAACAACATCCCCTCCTTTTTACAACGAACCGCACCGATCGCACATTCTTTGTGTGAAGGCTGAACTCGGCACGACCATCACATCCTGGTCACAACACCATTTTGTTGCGATCGGAAATCCCGAGCGGCATATGCACAAAGCTTCGCAACGTGGCAGCAAGCAACAATAGAGATCATGTGTCACAATCTCTCTTACTATTGCTTGCTCGCCTTAACATATGGTGTTATTCTTCGCGCACATCCCGTTCGTGGTGAATCACACAATCAACGCAACACCACTGGAGAGGTTGCAACACCGGCATTCCCTTCTGGAGTGACCCCCAAGAAGAGCCTGGGTCCGGCTTAACTGCCTCTGTACCGGTGTCGAGCGTTTCTGCTCTTGTGTGTACAAATGGGGTATGGCTTCCTCTGCAGCCTGTGAGTGTGGCGCAGAACAAACCGTTGACCATGTTGTCCTCCAATGTCCAATCCATCGACCTCATGGAATGCACGTCCTGACGGTTCTGGATGATGAGTCAATGGAATGGCTGCTCAACACCTGGCCTGAGATCCAGTGTGGCCTTCTTCATCTTTTGAGCCAGTTCTTCAAACCACTTCTTGGCCGCAATGAAATGAAAGTTCAAATGAATTCTAGTTGCTGTACTAAAAGAAACAAAACCCAACAAAAGTTATATTTAAAAAAACTCTTTAAAATAAAAAATTGCACGTGTTAGGTTGCCACCCTCTACACATTAAATCATAAAAATAAAAAAATCTTATTTAAACAAAAAAATCCGATTTTGTTGATTAAAAAAAATAATCGTGATTTTTATCAACCCTGACTGCAGGTCTACTTTTAATTCTCTTGTAGAATTTACAAAAACTTTTATATCTGATTTATCAAGCTTGAGACCCCAAAATTACATTTCGCAACCCCATGTGGTGTTGCAACCCCTAGTTTTAGAAGCTCTGGTCTACTCTGGTCAATCACAAGCCACATGTCATTGACCAGGATTTTACTGAATTTAACATGAGCGCTAACCATTTTTAGTTATGTGACAGAAAATCTAGGTTGTTTTGCAGGCCGGCAAAAAACATGTACCAGAACCATTCTGCAGACCAACGGTTGAGAACCACTGATCTATGGTACTTTAAAAAAATTAAAATAATTGAAAAATTGTCCCAAGTAACACCATTTGACGGTATTCAACAGTGAATGAGAAATTGTGTAACTGTAAGTGTTATCCATATTGGAAATGCTGAGTATATTTGACTTGTTTAATCGCATGGAAAAATAGATGGTACATGCAGTAAACATGCTGTGTAGACAGGGAAGTGAAAGTTTGGTTTTGTGCTCTTAATGAAAACAAAAAGTGTTGCAAGCCTGATAATCATAACATGGCAGTGCTAACCCCTCAGATACTGTGAGAAGTATTTTATATAGCCTTCAGCTTTTTTTGTATGGTTAATTGCATAACGGTTATTCGCATAAACCGGGCATTCGAATAGAAATGTTCTTTACATTTGTGAATGTACATCACTTGACACTTTCGCATCTGGCCGGTTTCAAGCATTTCGCGCCAAAACAGGCTGAACGCGCATGGCTTTGCATGAGCATAACTCTGGCGCCAAAAGCGCTAGAGAGCTGTTCAAAGGCTCAAAAGACTTGGCAAGTCTTGTAGTTGGCAAGTAAAAAAGTTTGTGGTTTGGGGTTGCGGATTTTTTGTGGGTGACGTTATAATTGGAGGACTTTCAGGCCACCTTGGCCCACTTCAGCTGGCCCTGGGCCCAAACCGCTAGATGGAAGTATTTCACCAAAGTTTTTATTAGAAATAGGCTAAAATCCAAGTCTTGATACTTTGGATGAACTGCTGGGGTTTCGGGTTCAAAATTTATGATCTAAAGTAAACAGAATATTTGATTAATCCCATAATTAGATAATTGATTATTTTGTTTATTTTAGATCATAACTTTTGAACCAGAAATGCTCGAAAGTCGATCAAAGGCTCAAAAGATTCAGACTCGAGAATAGTTTCCAATGAAAACTTCAGCAAAACACATTGGTTTAGCGGTTAGGCCTTAGTCTAGGCAACATGAGCCAAAATAGCCAAAAAACGACTTCACTTATAACATCACTCACAAAAAATCTGCAACTCCCAACCGAAAAAATTTTTTTTATTGCAGTCTAGAAGACTTGCTGAATCTTTTGAGGGTTTGAACAGCTCTCCAGCACAATCAACGGAGGAGCTATGATGTTGGTAAGGCAACCGAAAACTGCTGGATTTAGGCCGATTTCCAGGTGCGTATATATCGTACACCGGCTCTCAAGGTGTTGATTGCATCGTTAACTTTTAAAGGAGTGTAAAGCACGCTGCTCAGATGTTGTGAAACCTGAATGCCTTTAATCCGATTGGGCAACTGTTGCCAAAACGACTCCCTTCACCAACGTGCCAAAATCAACACTGCGCATTCAACTTTCAGGCTTCACCGCATGTTGTGCAACACTGTCTGGCCATTGTCTCATGGAGTGTGAAGCTCTGTCATGAAAGTACCACTTTTAAAGTTTATTTTATGGCATTGGAATAACAACCTGGGGCATGCAACTATGCTTAACACCTTTGCACCAGATGTGTTAAATTCTCTACAGAACAAAAATAGGTGCACTTGTACTGTACACTAAGTTGAATTTTAGTTTCATTTGATGACTGTTACCTTTCCGAAGCATTGCACACAGTACACTTCACAGTTTAAAATGTGAAATTATACCGTGTCTAACGGAAAACCAACGTTTGTGAAATGCAGAATTATGCCATGTTTAACAGCTAAAAATGCGGAATTTTGTTGTGCGTTCCTCCACAGACAATGCACTGTTTCAACTTCATTGCTTGTTTCAATAAGATTCATTTGGTGAATGCCCCAACTGAGTGATGCATAACAAACACCATTGGGATTATAAAAGCTTCATTGCACCACAGGCTAGCAAATCAGTAAAGTCTTTATGTGCAGCATCCAGCTGTATCAGGACCAAGATATTTTTAGAACTTCTAGAAGCGTTTCTATGTTCTGCAGTTCTACAAATCTTCGTACATGACACCTGTTAGACAAACATGCTCACAACTGCATTGCATAGTAGGCTACAAAGCAAGTTGAAAAATAATGGCCACAAGTGTGGGAAACATTCCATGACTGATACAGGCGATTATTATGTCACACACACAGTGCACACATTTGACATAACATGCAATGCACGGGCCTGCAACAATTTTGAATTTACGTTTAAACTGATGACTGTTGGTTGCTGAACACTGAAGGATTTCACAATTTGATTGTATCAGGAGCAACGGATTTTTAGAACATCTAGAACAGGGGTCTCAAACTCAAATGGCTCCAAGGGCCAATTGAGGACTTATAACCGGAGGGCTGCATTATGACAATGAAGCAACAATGGCAGCGCCTGAACCTTACTAGAAACAGTTTTACATATCTCCTGTGAAAGGTATCATGCAGTATAGGCAAATAATTTCTAATCATCTCTACATTCATTTGAAAGGAACTTGTTCACTCACTAGCTGCACACTTTTAAACATTGGTGAATAAACTAAATAACTTCAATGTTAATTATGTGAAACTTCCCAGAAAGCATCGCAGGCTGCACAAAATGCCCTCGCAGGCCACATGCGGCCCACGGTGTCTAAGAACCCTGATCTAGAAGCACGTTCATCCCACAGTTCTAGAAATCTCTGTGTTCGGTGTCAAGCTACAAGATACCAATGGTGTCAGGTAGCATACGTGTGGACAGAAGTAGAGTAATGTTCAAATAAATTTGTGCATATGTGTTTGATGCGGATAATCGCATATTCCGGTTAAATGCATAAAAAAGATTGGCAAATTGGCTATGTGATTAACTAGATTCATCTGTATAATAGTATGGTTTACATTTTCCGAAATCCTTGCATGCTCTAGGTTTAGATAATTTTTCAGACTATGCATGATTAAGCAAACACATGGCAAAGCTTTAAAAAGTCCCACAAACTGCTAGTGCCATTAAAACTACTGTTACAGTCATGAACTGTGATCATTACTTGCATTTTGAAACAAACCAAATAAGCCTGTTAGCAATGGCCTGCAAAATGTGACATATCCGGCTCTATCTTGAGTAGGCCCTGATATTATGTTGAAGGCATATGCAGCTTATTGTTTTGAAGACATTTATCTTCTTTCGTTTGAGCTAAGAAGAGCCCTTATTAAAGCCAGTTATTATGGTCTGAAAACGTAAAAAATTATGAGGCTTTTAGTTTTGTTTTTTAAAACTTGAAAAGGTTTTTCATCATATCTTGCTGTTGTGAAGCTTTTATTCATGCTTTGTATCTTAAAAGGTGTGAAATTTACTGGGTGGAAAAAAACAAGTTTGACCATAAGCAAATAAAGCATTTCTTTTAAAGTAAATACTGTATGTTCATGTAAACAGATGACAAAGAAATGTTGATAAACATGTATACAAATGAGTCACATTTGTTTATGCATACAGGGTATTTCATTGGAATGACCTTTGTTGGAGAATCTGGCTTGGAATTTCTTGAACTATCTGAATGGGCTATTCACACTGGATGGCAAATTTATTTTTACATTGTTGTGGCTGTTTTTTTGGGATTTGTTACTTTGGTTGGTTATTGGTATATTAATGAATGGTCAAATCACCCAATAGTTCACAATCTACAACTGTATTCAGAGACCTGGAAGGAAATAGCTGACGAGGTAAATGCACAATTTCGAAGCATAGACAAGTATACCAGTGGAACAAGTGGAAATTGTTCAATAGTTGTCACAGGCAACTGGATCATTAAAACTGGGCCATATGATGTTTATTTTGTTCATCAGGACTTTGTTAGACTATCTGTTGGGCGAACTGAAGAATATCATGTTACCCCTGACTCACCTACTACCATTCAGTATGTCAGCATTAATGTACTCCCACAGAAAAAACAGAAACGTTTTCAACTAAGAATAGTTTCTACAGATTACTCAGAATTTAGATCAAAGATCAGAGTCCCAATTCAGGCAAGGCCTAACTTGACAATTCATCAAACTCCAAGTGAACTTTTTGTTGAAGCTTTTCAAGAGCAAGTACTGAAAAACCCTTTGTACATTGTGGATAGAAACACAGACTATGGCATGTGCATTGGTTGTGATCAAAAACCTGTTAGAGTGAAGTTATCCAAACATTGTGCCAATGTTGATGAAGGAGATTGTCAGTTGTGCAATTGCACCCCTATGTGGTGTCTAGAATGTATGGGACGCTGGTATGCTACCTGTCAAGATCAATCTAAACCTGAGACATGGTTAGGAAACTTTGCTACTTGTCCAATGTGCAGATCAAGGTTTTGCATGCTTGATGTGTCACTCATCCAGCAAGTGGGGCCAGATGGTAGCTGAAAAAGAGTGCTGTATGAAAGCAAAACTTGCGATTAAATTATACCATTGGTGGCCTGTGTAGAATCACTCTGTTCTTTGTTTGGATTTTTGCACCTACCCACGAGCTCCATGTGCATTCAGGTTTTTGTGAGTGTGTTTAATTTATCAGTGTTGAGTACCTGAAAATGAATACCTACATTTAGAAATTCTTGTATGGTTCCAAAGATCCATTGCAAGTTTCACATTTGAGAGTAAAACTGTTGTTGGGTTGATTGCTGGTAAAGAAATGATTTCGCTACATATCTTGCATTTAGACATTTCAAATTAACAATACTGTATATTGTATGAGGGCTTACTAAAATATGCTCAGAATGTGTGATGTTAAATTTAATTGTTGACATGGCATTTATGAAAACTTTTAATGTTTCCCACTAAATGAATTTAAGAGTTTGCTGTGGTGAATGCAGTGTAGAACTTGGCCAGTATTTCAGCTGAACTTTTGATTGATATTGGGCAATTGCCCATAAATTATGTGAATATCAAGCAAAAAGGTGAGGCATTGGTTCTTTTTGAACATTTTATTTTGCCACCTGAATTGTCAGAATGCTATGAAATTAATTTCCTGTAGCAGTGTGTTGTGCTTCTGTTTTATACATAACATTACTGAAAAGTAATGAGCTTACTGGCATACATCTTGACTCGTTTTTCTTGCTCACAATGACTGCTTATTTACAACCCCATTTAAAGATGTTGGTTGGAGGAACATGTACTCCCACTATAGGTATCATTAGTGAGGCTCTAATGCAGTGTGCTTAAACAGCTTGTTGTTTATCCACATCCACATGTAAAAAGAAATTCTTTAGCCTGTATGAAGTGGTTATCAACAGGAATCAAATTAATCAGTTCCCATTTCTTCTGTAATTCACACATAAAATTTGATAATTTTGCCTTCAGTAACATATCACTTTTGTGGTTAACCTTGCCACTTTTTCATATATTGTGAACACACTGACTGGCTTCTGCATCTGCTGTTATGGAAGTAAGAACTGAATGTTTACATTCAAAAAATTTAATATTCAACATCTTGAGATGCTCACTGCATAAAGTCATGCTTCAAAGGTGCTTTTTTTTCTAAACAGTTAATCTAGTTTACAAAATTAATTTTCGCGAGAGCTGAAGGAAAAGATGTTGTGCTTCTTGAAAGAAAGTGCTGAATTAATACAGAAAATGTTGGTACAACAAACATAAGTCTGATAATTGTGGTCACATTAGAATGTTGATTACTGTATTATCTTCTCATGATTTTTGTGAAAATGGCTCATTCGTCTGGTAACAGTTTTAGAATTCCATATTGCTAGGGACTCAACGTACTTACGGTGCCAATAGATATGTCTTTAAAATGTAATTACGTTTTCAACTCAGATGATTTTGTAAGCGATGTTGAGTTGCATTTCCTACAGCCTCCTGCAAATTCACAGGCATGTTATACAGTGATTGCTTACTGTATCAGTTGCGTTTTTGTGCATGGATTTGCTTTGAACACTTTTTCTGTTCTTTCTGAGGTGTGGTGTACAGTCGACAGTTTGTTACTTTTGCGTTCAAAATGAATCCTGCCCTTTGTTCCGGTTGACTTGTTCCAACTGTTCTAGACATCGCTTGAAATTAATTTACAATAATGCCTTGTCGAGTTTTCGCTTTGCTCTGTTCTCATGTCCGGGATAATCCTGATCCCGTGCCGCAAACATGTATCACTGCCAGAGCTGCAACCAGCAAGGGACAAACCGAGCACTTCTCACTTCGAATATCCTCCAGAAGTGCTATGTTTTTTGATATTTTATTGGTTTCAGGTAGTTACGGGGGTATCGATTCGTTTCTTCCGTAAAAAAAACTAACGCCCTTGAGACTTTCGCCTGGTTGCGTCCTTGATCATGGCACTGGTGCTTCGCACGAGAAACACCGTTTTCTTTGCAACCATTGCAACTTTCCAGCCGTATGTTTCATATTGGTTTATTTTCAAGGTTTCTTTTAGAGTTCGCTTTTCTTGCCCGTAAGCGATTATATCGACAAGTTTCGCTGTCACTGGAGATCAAACGGCGTAGCATGTCGCAGCTCGTGCAATACATAGTGATACGAGGTGACTTGTTTCGTGCGTTAAACTGGCCTGTTGGCGCCGTTGTCGCCCAAGCGTGCCACGCTTGCACTGCTGTCATGTGGACGTTCAGAGAAGATCCTAACGTAATCGATTACACGAATGACATGGACAACATGAGAAAGGTGGTTCTAGAGGTAAGGCGCGGCTTCGTATGTCTGATGCAGTTTTGTGTCGTATCATGGCGCGACTTAATGGCCAGCGAATACACTGCGAATTCCTACTTTCGCCCTTCGTGCCGCATATGAAATGTCTTTCCCATTGCCAGGGCCGGCCTTTAAGCCGATGCAACCGATGCAGCTGCATTGGGCTCCTCGCCTCTGAGGGCCCCGCGCCGTAGTGTTTTGGAAGGTTGTTCATTTTTTCCAGATAGTCCTTGCGGATTTTCATAGATTACGTATTTTGATATTTTGTCAAAATAAAGTGAACTCTACGACATCGCAGCAAATGACAAAAGATGAGAGGTTGACCAGTGGAAGCCAAAAATCTCATGCAAACCAGCGCAAAATTTTGTGAAGTGTTCGCACTTAACATTTCTTTCTTTCCTTGGTAGTTGTAAATCTTAGTACATTCTAACTTCCAAGTCCATGCATTTGGAGAATTTCGACGGGTTGCTCTCTTGTGAAATCAGGTTCTTTTCATGTATTGCATCATAAAGCAGACACTTGATCGTACGTCCAAACGTTACCAAGAACCCGTCTGCGCTTGTGATTACCAAAAGTGAGATAAGCAATCAGTTCATGTTAGCAATTTTCTCCAAGTCAGTTGCTTTTCGAAAGAAGTTCCCTTCAACAAAAGTGAAGTAATTGCGTTGTAAGTTCAATTCGCTTGTTAGTTCGGTTTGATTGACGTAACATGGCATGTGCACTCTCCGCTCTGATCTCTATTGTACAATTTTCGCCTTAATTAAGAGTGGTACTGGTAGCGGTACACGATACACTGTCTAATGTTTACCACAGTAGCATGCTGTTAGTCATAAATGTGGACGTAAGGACACATGAGCTGTGCCCACGCCTTTTCAAATAAAAGAAACTGTTGTGTCATCATAACATACAGATCAACCTCAATAAACTGCCGTCTTTTTAATATTCATATAATTATTTTGCTGAGACATCTTCATTAAAACGGTCGTACCACGGTTGACTGAACACAATGACGTCATAACACCATTGCTCAGAGGGGCCCCACGCCTAGGTCTTGCATTGGGCCCCGCACTTGCTAGGGCCGGCCCTGACGATTGCTTTATGGGAGTTGTTTATGGAAACCAGCGTTCACGGACCTACATTGTTTAACTGTATAGCTGTCACCCGCTAAGTTATGGTGGAAGAGCAAAGTTGTTTGACGAGAAATAACTGCAAAGTGAAGAATAATGCCTGAACAGTAATATTTGTGATGCTCAATTTGCGCCCTATTGATTGCCGACTTGAAATCGCTTGCCTTGCTCCTGTTGGTGCAAAAATCGATTAAAAAAGGGGATCGTGTGCGTGTTTAAATGCTTCGGGCTTGTTATGTACAGTTAAATCTTGTTTAAGCACACAACTTGAATCTGAGTAGTGCGCGTGAACTTAGCTGGTAGGTGCGTACTGACCCTTTGGGCAGCCACTTAACGAAATGTACGCATGCACCCAGAGGTGTAACGAAGTAGGCGCAATTCCCCGGGCGCAGAACCGTCGCCAGAAAGTCGTCAATAAGTGGCCTTTGCGCTTGTGCGGGGGGGCTTTACGTTCGTGCAGGGGAGGCTTGACATTAAAAATTGACAAAAATTCCACTGATTTATAGTGCTTCAAATTTCCAATTTGTGGGGCTTGGAGCTTTGTTTGGGGGGGGCTAAACCCACCAAAGCCCCCCCGTGGCGACGGGACTGCCCTGGCGCCGAAAAGTCACAATGTCACAAGTACTTCAAGAGCATATTTGCTTTCGAAAAACCTCAGGGTCGAACATGGGGGCGCCAAACTTGTTTTTTGCCCCGGGCGCCATCTTACCTCGTTACACCCCTGCGTGCACCAAACCCTTTTGTTAATGCGCCCTTACGACGAGATAGCACCAAATCTTAGCATTTGTATGAGACTTGCCACAAGCATGCTTGTGTACCAATCGAAAACAGAGTAACAAGTTTGGGGCTTTCAACATTGTAGGCCTACAACGAAGTGCTCGAAGTTGAGTATCACCAACTGTGTCCTGGTGTGCAAGCTTAAGCAGGATGTATATCGTATATGAAGATGTGAAAAGCACTTATCAATGCTTTCAGTAAAAACTTGGGCGTGGACGGTGGAAGGAAGCCACAAAAGAAGGCAAAATATGCATCAGATCACTGTACACCGGAGGTGTAATGGAGTGGGAACGGCGTTTCCACATTTTTTGGGTATGGAAACCCGTTCCCACACTTTTCAAAGTAACTTAGCTTGAAGATGTGTGTTTTTTCTCAGTTTTCCTGTGTCCAGCTCCAGACGTCACATGAATGAATGAGAAGCTATCTCTTACGTAGCACCCTACAGAACCGTCGCCAGAAAGTCATCAATAGGGTGACTATACGTTTGTGCGGGGGGCCTTGAAGTTTGTGCAGGGGGTCTTGACATTAAAATTTAAAAAAATTCTACCGATTATAATGTTTCCTATTTTAATTTGGGGGGGCGAAGCCCACCAAAGCGGGGCTGGCACCCTAGCGTAACTGCAATTACTGAAAATGTTTTTTTGGATGCGTTCCCACACTTCTTTTTTTTGGCACTGGACCCCTGCTTTACGCGACATGTTCAAACTGTAGCGAAACCGACTTTTAATTTTTTTCTGATGACCAGCTGATGTGTTCTGCTGTTCACAATAAAAATTGTTGGTGAATTTGATGCGTAATTCTCCGGGATGTGAACCACAACGGGAGTTAACTGTAGGCTACTGATTGAAAGCTGAACGACAAAGCTTAAGCCAAACAACCGATGTGACGACCGCCTTCATAACCGGTAACGGCTTGCTCTGCTCCAAGCGCAACTTTGCTATGAACTTATAAATTTGCACGAGGGTCAGCTTTAGAAAAGTCTCGGAAGTGTAGCAACGCGGTGGCTGCTACATGCGACGCGCTAAGCATAACATCCATAGTAGCACGAAAGCTACTGGGAACTTCCTTTAGCCTATTGCGTAAGTGCGCAGGCAAGAGGCAGCTTCAATGGTGGAGATGCGGGGCACGGCGTGGTAGGGAGTTCGAAACTGCGTCGTGCGCAGAAGCTTACGGTCCTCGTACGAGGCTTCGCCTGTGAGGGCACGCGGAGCGCGCCTCCCGCTTAAAGAGAGAAGGGGAGTGATGTAGCAGCGCGGTGGATGCTACATGCGACGCGCTAATCATAACATCCCTAGTAGCACGAAAGCTACTGGGAAATTCCTTTAACCTGGTGCGTAAGTGCGCAGGCAAGCCGCTGCTTCAGAAGATTGCCGCACGACACTAAAATCATTGGTATCACTGGAGCCGCTGTAGACGTAATCCAAGCATTGCGAAAATTAACGGTTTATGAGAGTACCAAACAAACCATTCCAAAATGGAGCGTGATATGGTTTTCCGTCCGAACGTGGCACATTTGTTTTCCACGATATGTCAGCGAAAATCCTGTTGCCACACCACGTTCTTGCATCGGTGAAGATACGGTGGTGGTTGGATGCATTTGATGCTGGTAGGATCTCACGCCATGTTAATTTTGTATCCCAGCAATGTGGTAACGAGGCGCAAAAACGTGGCCTCATCAACAAGCAAAGAATTCTTTGTAATGGCCGGAATGAAGGAATTTGCCTTGAGCTCGTCTGTGTTTGCGCTGTTCGCAAGCAGTTGACAATTGTATTGCGAGCGCAGTCAAGTACAAAAACTTGTGTTGAAATTGTTGCAGGCCGCTGACGAAGCAGACCTACGATCCCTTGCCGAGACACTGAGCGACACACACCTTGATCACAAACTGTGGATTGAGCAACCTGAAAACACGCCGACCTGTTTGGTGCTGAAACCTTATGCGAAAAACGACGTGCAGAAATTTTTGAAAAAATACAAGCTTTTTAAATGATACCCTGAATCAAGATTATTCTTTGAGCAGTGCTTCCCTACCACTGAGTCATCGGACGGATTCTGAAGTGGCTGGTGTCCGTTCAAAACAGACCACTCAAAACAGATCACGTTCATAACAGACCCGTTCATAACAGACTACGTTCATAACAGACTACGTTCATAACAGACCCGTTCATAACAGACCACATTCATCACAGACTCTGTTCGTACCTAGGGCCGGACGGGGTAAAGTGTGTTAGACAAAATGCTTTGGACTTTTAGCGTCCACACTGCAATATGCATTAAGAAGGGGTCCGTTGTCAACGTGGTCTGTTACGAACGGGTCTGTTATGAACATGGTCTGTTATGAAAGTGGTCTGTTTTCAACAGGTCTGTTGTGAACGTGGTCTGTTTTGAATGGGAACCGAAGTGGCTACCCCGCTCGTTGAAGTATTTGACTCAAAGGATGATACTAACAACGAAGTCATCCAAAAACGGTGCCACCAATTTTAGAGTAAATTTTTGCCTCAACATAATGTGCGTTCGCTTTATGCATGGCATAAATCAGAAACAGCCTAACCAACGAGATAGCAAGCAACGTCCCCTGTGTATGAAAGTAATCCGGATTGCATACGAAAAAAGGTGGAAAGCCTTGTTCCACAGCGCTTACGGCTTGAGGACAGTAATGTAGAGCTGCAGAGCGCGTATCGAATAGAATGAGTTACCAGCAAAGGCGGCAGTATTTAGCGACCGACCAAGAGGTACAGAGCGCGCAAAGCAAATCAACGCCCGGCGTGGAATAAATCATTTTCCGGCAGAAATCAGCGCCGTGGAGATCGTGGCAAAACTTGCACCAAGGAAAGTTTGAGAAGACACCACTCTTAATAGGAAATGCGGCTCTTTTTTGCGAACAGCAATCATGAAATTGCGGTTTCAGGCGCGGTTACGAAAGATGAGTGTGTTGCTGAGTTGGAAGACCAGCGGAAATGAGTTTGATATCTGTGTTGAGCACGAAGAGGAGATCATGGACATCGGCAGAGGGGATCTAGGCCCTCTCTGGATTTTGAAATTTGATATTTTCCTCTTAAGGTTTCAGTAAAAAAATGTTTTTCTCTTAGAGTTGGCAAAATGAAATTTTTCCATTCACAAATGAACATTTTTCATTTTACCAACTCTGTTTTCCCCATCGAAAAATTCACTATTAGCCCCACTGATAGATAGATAGATAGATTTATTTGGCGGCACTGAATTAATTGCGCTAAGTGTAGGCTACTCTCTAATACAGAAAAAAACGCCGGGGCACCGAACACAGGTTTCTATTCAGGTGCTCCATAATTTACGTGAGAGTGATAAATGTTTCCAAGGTTATGTCGACCGCTAGACCAGGGCCGGCCTTAAGCCGATGCAGCTGCATTGGGCCCTGTGCCATGGTGTTTGGGTTGATTATTCATTTTTGCCAAATACACCTTGCGCTTGAGAATTCAGTAGAAACGTCATGTAGCAGACACTTTATGGTCTGTACGTACTCTTCACGGAACTCCCATTTGCTGAGAATCAACAATGCAAAATAACACTCTCTCACTTCAAGAAATCTGCTCTTTGCTGTAAACCAAGAACATAGGTGATTCTCTCGTATCAGACTCAATACCATTCGAGAGAGATGGCGAGGACAGAATCAAAAATGCAAACTCATTCTCTCTTCCTACCCAGAGGAGAGAGAAGACCAAGCTCGGAAAGAACCCTGAATAAAAACGTTATTGTAACTTCCGTTATTGCGCGACGATGTGAAATATTGTGTCCTGTCCTAGGTCGGTGGACCAGCAAGCTGCATACGCCCCCTAAATTAACCAATTGAATTCGTTATAAATTAAGATCATGGGTAAACGCCCCCTGGGTGTTACTAAAAACAGAAAAGTCTTGTGATCAGTCGTATGACTGCCACATGAAAAGTTTGATAATGTTACTATAATTAGAAAAGTCTTGTGACTAATCACATGACAGTCACATGATAATTTGACTATAAAAGGACCGATTTTTGGTCATTCGAGAGTTCGCTTTTGTGAATTCCTTCTCTGGTTTGCCCTGCCTTGAGCTTGTCATCCTCTGAAGTAAAACCCAACAGTCTCGGCTGATTCCTTTCCCAGGATAGGCCAGAACTAATTTGGGGGATAA
>Ga0210059_1002157_pt1 | contig 30533 bp, 22 predicted proteins | sample Ectturendosymbi2_FD_188042 | JGI IMG/M metagenome (GOLD analysis project Ga0210059, IMG submission 188042) | Ecteinascidia turbinata endosymbiont from Florida, USA - Sample 2 (SPAdes) (version 2) | ecosystem: Host-associated > Tunicates > Ascidians > Unclassified | place: Key West, Florida...
AAGGGGGTCCCCCGTGATGACATTTATTTGTTTTAAATAAAATTTTTGTTTGAAAAATTGTCGTGATTTACAAGAAATACAACAATACAACTTTGTATTCCGATGTAGCGTTGAGTATCATTATAATGATTTTTCTGCAAGTTTGACTTTCCGCTAGTTTTAGTAATCACTACTGAATATAAATATTTTCGGTTTTGTTCAATGCAAATATATTTGAATTTTGCTTGCAACTTTTCCTAATAATCGTGCTTTTGGCATGGGTTTATCTACTCGTGCATTACGCCTACTGCACAAATCTCGCGAAAATGATGCTATTTGCGTGCTTAAGCAGCAAAGCTAGTTCTGCTGTGTTTGCTGTTTATTATCAATGATTCCCAGCGTTCCCACAAATGCTGACTAAAAATTCCCTAAAGTTGACCTTAAAATTCCCAAAATTTCACAAAAATTCCCTGGATTTTGCACTAAGCAGTGTATCATTTTCATCTACCTTTTAGCACTTTTGATGGCTACAGTTTTTAGCAAGTAGTTGTATGTTACATTAGACCAGTGTCTTTCAACCGGGCTTCCGCGAGTGGCTGCCAGAGGTTCCGCCGAAACAGATCGAAATTGCCTGGAACGAAATTCGCAACCACAGTTCTGTGCGGTTGTAGCAATATAGTCACTTGGATCATTCCATAGGGTTCCATGAGCATCGCAAACATTTGCCGAAGGTTCCGTTGCAGCAAAAAGGTTGAAAAACACTGCATTAGACATTTGCTGTATGATAACTTAGGACAGGGGTTCTCAACCTTTTTTCTCCCGTTTACCCCTTGCCAGCTTGCTAACATAAAATTTGCCCCCTGTTGTTTGTTTACTAACTAGCGCTGTAGACAAAATGTACAACAGCATCATTTAATTTACCCCCAGGATAGGTAAAATGCACCCCCAAGGGGTGAATTTACCCCCGGTTGAGAGCCCCTGACTTACGACCTCTTGAAAAATAGAACAACACAATCATGCAAGTATAGCTAAATTATACCTCAAGAACCATTGTTTGTAAATTATAGAATACTACGTTTTGATTATGTAAAACCAGTAGGCTACACACCAATAACTACAGTACGTTTCATACGAAAGTACAATATAAATATCCTGAAGCTGACGTGCCATTAAGGTATACGTTTCATTCTAGCATGGTCGGGGTCTACTTTTGACACTCTTTTATTGGTGATAATAATGTAGCCTACAGTATACAAAGTTTTTCTAATAAGGAAAAAATATAAGCCTAGCTCAGGGGTGGGCAAATAGCTTCCCGCGGGCCAAATGTGGCCCGCCACAACGTTTTCAGTGGCCTGCGGAAGCATTCACGAAAATCTTCAAACCTAAAATATCCTCCAACTCAACACAGCAACCGTTAGTGCTGAGGCTAACTTGAACCGATGTTTCTACTTCTTGAAGTTTTGGCCCTCCGCTGATCGCTGCTTTCTGAAAGTGGCCACCGAGCCAAATTAATTACCCACCCCTGACCGAGATGAAATCGTACGCTACTGCACTTCCTTTTCCTGGGATTGACAGTAAATCACAGCCTGATTTTCACATCAGATGGAAACGCGTGACCACAATTTTTTCCAGTTTCATTCCAATATATGCAATGTCCCCAAAAAATCCTTAGATTCCTCAATTCCCCAGATTTTTCCCCAAACGTTGCTGAAATTCCCAATCTAATGACAAATTCCCCAAAAGTGGGAACCCTGATGATTGCGTAACTTCTTGTGCCGTCTGCTGGAGGAAGCCGCAGCCGAACTGCAACCTTTGTTTCGTCATAAAGTGTAACGTATGGTTGAAATGCACTTTTCTTCCGATGGCTACTATTCTTGCGTTAAATCATGAACAAACGAAGTCAGTCAAGCCATTTATACCACATGTCATTGCGTGTTCCGTCAGAAAATGTTTTTGATCAGTCGATTTGTAGAACGAAAGAGCAGAAAGCAAGATTGCAGTGTTTAACTAGCGCGATGCCGAAATCTGTAATACCATGAGGCTGGGTGGGCCATGGCTCCTATGATTCTTGGTTGCGCGCTCCAGTTTTTTTCTTAATTTCCCGTTCAAGCTCGTTCGGTTGACATATACAGTAGACAACTTTCGGCCAGTAATATTTTAAACGATAATTAAGAAACCTTCTAGCCCGCATTCAATATTTCCCAAATGCATGATAAGCGGTGTTGTTGTTTTTGACAGTCGGGTAACTAGAGATGTTTCTGAGGACACACACCAATGGTTGCTCGGATCCTGCGTGAAACGTAGTCAGACTACGGTCGTGGTGTTGAAAAATTAATTCCGAAACTAGGAAACAGTCGCACAAGTATGAAGATTAATCTTTCGTTCATTTCAGTGTGAGATGGAACTGGATTATATTACTGTCAGCAGATTGTTTCTTGTCCTTGTGGCAAAAGGTTTGTGAAAGCATTAAGGATTGGTTTTGGTTAATTTACTTCGAAACATCTTACATAAGTGGTTCGTGACTACAGTTTTAACTCTACCCACACGTCCTGCAACCTCAGAATTTTGTACGGATTTTTTGTAATGATTCAGAAGCAATTCTTTCGCGTATTTCAGCTCTTTGCCCCGGAGGTCAAATATTTCTATCGGAAAAACACTTGAAAGAATTCGCAAACCATATTCATTTGGTGAAAACTATTTAAAATGTGAAACAACTTTGGCAAAGAATTTGCTTCGGAAGGAGCTGAAGCTGCCTATATCGCTTGAACAATTTTTTTCATTTATAGCTATTTAAAAGCTGCGTTTGATTGTTACTGGTACTGGTAGCTGTAACTCTTCCCGTCACCAGCGCTTCATGCGAGATAATGTTTTCAAAAATGAAATTAGTGAAAACATTTCCCAGAAATTCCATGACCAGTGAAAGCTTGGGTAACATTGATCTACTTTCAATGGAAAGACTTTTTCTGAAAAACAGATTTAGATGATTTCCTTGATGCATTTGACAGTCGACATGATAATCGAAGGGTAAGTTGCACTGATGATGATATAGAATTCAAACGTAGACTGTGCAGGGTTCTGCGTGAGAAGTGTATTGCTCACTGCTTCTTTGTCTGATTCTTTTTGGTTAGTGCGTGTTTCACTTATGACAAGACAGTCATAAATCAACGCAGGGTTAAAAAGTCAGCTTTTGAGGATCTGTCAGAGGAAAAGTCAATGTGACTATTAAAATAAACGACTTTGTTGGGTATATTCTGCAAAATAAGTTTTACGCCTGCTGTTACATCTTGCTATCAGGTACGCGCCCTAAACGCCGATGCACACCTATCTGCGGCGTTGCAATGCTACTTAGGTGCAACTGGTGCCGAAACCTCGCTGCCATAGGCGTACGCAGAAAGGGGTTGGGGGGGCGGCCGCCCCCCCTGTCTTGAAAATTTTCAGGGCAAACTCTGTTTTCAGGGCAGGCGCCAGTTACTCAAAAGTCCTGAATGATAAAAATATTTCATTTCTGTGAAAAATATCAGGGCAACTCGTGTTTTTTAGGGTAAGCGCAAGTTGCTCAAAAATTCTGAATGATAAATATATTTCAGTACATTGAAACATTTCAGGGCAATTCGTGTTTTTCAGGGCAAGCGCAAATTGCTCAAAAATCCTGAATATAGATGACGCTCACTCTTTCGTTGGCTACGTTTTGTCGACCAAATTTTTCTTTCGCATTCGATTTCCGTCAGCATCACGTGCACATCCGCCACAGCAGAGACTATTATAAACAGAAGGAAGTTGTAGTGGTGTGAGCATCATTAATACGGGAAACGCACGAGTACGCGAACATCGCGAATGCATCTCAGAGGCTTAGGTAATCTATGTTCAAGTGCGGTTTACAAGCAAGGGCAGCTTTCATTAATTTTTAACACCATATCGTGCGGCTTACAACCAAAGGCGGCTAACAATCGAATTAATACGGCAAGCACATGATCGACTACTGGAAAAAACAAACGAGAACGTTGCGAATCAGCGAAAATATAAAGTTTACAAATAATGACGTCATGAAATACGTCATATGGGCCCTCCAGTGAAAATTCCTCCTGGCCCCCCTACTCTTTAATCCGGCTCTGGGCCTGACATTGCCTTACCTTGCACGCATTTCATGACTGGTTGTTTTGTCACAAATCGTGAATGGTTGTAACACAACTGAAAGTTTTCATTTTGAGATGGGCTGCCTTGGCGTTGGACGGTGCTCCATGGCTTGCTAGGCAGAGCTTAGCCATTCTCCGGGAAGCGACAAGAAAGTATCCGCGCGGGTCAATCGATTTTGCGCTTTTGAAGAAAATCTGCATTTTTGTAATGCTGTATTTCATCGTGCTCTACCTTCTACTTCTTTCTCAGTGTCGTTCGTTTCTACCTGCAATTTACACAGTGCAATTTCTCATGGTTAAATATGTTGAAGATGTTGTTAGAACAGACGCTAAATAAAATCGATGCGTTCTGTTCAAGTTCAAGGGTTAGAACATTACGCTGCTTCTGGGTAAACTTTAGTCAATAACCACCTGGCCGTCGCCGCACGCAATGGATGATGGGGAAAAATGCAAAATTACCGCCGTGACAGTGATCGTGCTGCTCCTTGTCAGACAGACCTCATCTGCGTTTTTGCAACCTGGAAACCAAGACAATGCTACAGGTAAAGAAGTTACCGGTACTTTAATTTGTTAACCCTTCTTTCTACCTTTAACTCGCGATTACTGGACGTTTGTTACATGGTTTGATGGGGCGTTAGCGGGATCTGGGTCCACAGACAGGGCCAGAGCTACGACAAAATATTCAGATACTCGTTTTTTCAAAATTTTGTTTTCACTTGTAGTCTTTTCAGAAAGATTTTATTAAATGCAACAACTTCTGTTACCATGTTAGATTTACCATGTCTTTCAGTAAGTGCAAAAACGGCTTACTTGTGAGGCAATGCGGTGCAAAAAGTGTGTTTTTGTTTTGAAAATAACTGATATTTATCGTGCAAAATAACTTATAATGCGATATTCTTTGCTGATTATTTACTGGTTCGCGTTTAAGGAAGCACTAGTCAGCACTTGCAACAAACTTTATGGTTGGTTTACATTCGTTTCATACATCTCTGGATCTGCAATGATGACAATTCTTTCAGTCAGTTTGTTCAAAGGATTTACAGTTGCTTTTGTTTTAATAAGTTAGATGAATATTTAATTTCTTATTTTACATTTTGCGTTTTTTATTTTTTTAATAGTTTTTATTTGATTACTGCCAGCTGATTTTATGCAGAAAGTTGAGGAGTAGAATACTTTTTGAATAGAAAATTTGAAGGATGGCTTGCTCGTTTTCAATACCTGTGTCAGTTTGTACTCAGTTTGGAGATTTGAAAGAAGTGCCTAGTTCATAAATTTACTGCAGAAAATCTTTGCCATTGCGGACTACCTTGAACGTCCGCGCTGCAGAGATAAAAAGCATTTCTTTCCCTGCCAACACTATCGCGCCACTTTGGATCTCTAACACCAGCGTTCAGCTTTAATTAAAATCTGACCGAAATGTCGGCTGACGACCGGTAATTGGATGATACTCAGCACGAATCGAAAGATGCAAGAGTGGTGCGCGCCGTTAATCTTGTTAATCGTTCGATTGCTCTGTCCACAAATTTTTGCTACAGTGTATGGGAAGACTCAGCTGATGTTACAAACGACAAGTGCTGGCGCGACTGGATTTTGTTTTATCCTTGTTGACATGTTCCAATTTCGTACGGAAAGCAGTGCGTTCACGTGTAAGGCAAACCAGCTTTAATGCCGTGGCAAACGTTAAGGATAATGAAAAAAAAACAGTTTCTTTCTACGACTATGGCTCGTGTTTGAAATTCTAAATTCAGCTGAAACAACGCTTGTGCATGATAAGAAAACGGAAAAGTCTTGCGTTAATGAAAGGTGTGTTTGAAAACTATTCGTATGAACAGAAGTAGTGACGCAAGAAATGTAGAAATGTTAATACCGCTACTCCAGCGCGTATTACACAAACACAAAGCTACCGGTTATGACGTCATTGTGAAAGCCTCTGTTTTGCCTGCAACGCGCCAAATTTGTCGACGTTGGTCTTGTTTGATTTGCGGTTGAATTTCAGTATTTTAATGTCGTCTTTATTGCCGACTTAGATGCAGCGTTCTGTGTTTTATGAGTAATAATTTTGATAATAATCGGAGCTATTCGTTTGGCTTTGTTTGGGAATTACATGGTTAAACAGTTGCATGCACTTCTACACTACTATTATTACAAAGACCTAGTATGATAATTCGGGTGATTTTTGCAGACAACCTGAACTTTGCACAGTGAGTGTTGGTTTCAACCGAGGACTTTTGAACTTTTTTTGTCTATTGCTTAAAATTCCTGGACTGGCATGTACGTTGTAGTGATTTCGCGAAAAAATCAGTAATATCTAAAAAACAGCTAAAAGTTCGGTTTAACGAACCTGTGCATCGTGCAGCATCCATGTAAGTTTTGTGGTTCGCTCTTTTGTGCGAAATATCTTCATGTTTTTGATGTCGATAGCGGCCGTGTTGTGTAGTGGTAAGTAGAAAATAATAGATAACAAACGACTACCTGGGAATTATGTATAAACTCTGTGCTGATGAAACTGAATTAAAAAATAACTGCAACGAGTACTACTATTACAACTATTACAGTACTATTACAATCGTGCAATTGTAACAATTCCAAAAAATTAATGCGTATGCTGGGACCGGTGGGTTTGTTAAGTTGATTGTCAAGGGAATAGCTTTATCTGCTAAATATGAAAACATCAAGAATATTCGACCCTTTCGCCCATAAGAAGCGGCTCTATTAACGTGAAGTGAAAACCAAACTTGGGAATAGAGTCGTTTCCAATTTCAAGCTTTGGCGGTCTATCGAAGAACTTGTTATAAGATTTTAATATGCAATCAACCAAAAAGAAAGAGATCGTAGACTTGTTTGATTCGGCGACGAAGATTTATAACAAATTTCTATGTGGACCTTTTAAATTTTTGTCGTGTTTTGAAAGGAACATCAACTTTATGTAACGTAACGTGAGCCGGAAGCAGCGACACGTTGCATTCCCCATTGCGCATTTAGTGTTTGTGGTGAGTTTCGTACAGCGTGTACGAGTCGTCGAGATTTCATTGATTTTTTATTGTCCATCAGCCCGTCTCGCCTCTTTTATATATTTCAGTCCAGTGTCTTGGAGTGAACTTTAATAATTAGACAGTCGACCGCGCTTGATTTCTGTCTGACGTAAACTCAGGCGAAAAAATCAATGCTTTTTCATAAAGAGAAATTGAAACCAAACAGCTGGCTTCTCACCAAAAACACATCGCGTAGTGATGGGTGGTGCAGGTGCATATCCCTTAAATCGTATTACGCACGTTTTCAGTAGTTAACAACCCTGTGTATTTTCCTGTGCACGCTTATCAACGCCTGCTTTGCACATGACATGGTAAGCATGAACAAAGTGATTTACTTGTTAGTGCTTCAAACTTCCGCGGTCGAAATCGTATCGATTTGCTCGGAGGCATTCGTCCAGGCATTTTTGGAATAATGTTCAGAAGCACGTCAGTTTGGTCAGGCTATTTTTAAGCCATGGTTACGGTTGTTATGAACATCGGCCATACACCAATCAGCACCAGCCGACGTTCGTACCGATCTCAGACCATGAACTGCACTATAACTAAAATAAACGCTACGCAGATGCAAAATACCCGGATGCGTCGTAACAAGTTATTGCAAAGTTCAGTCCAGATAACTACTATTGTGTTGATTGAAATTCTTTCTACATTTTCTTGACCAAGAGCAATTGAGTCAGTTGTCTGTTTACAGCTCCATGCTTCTGACAATTAATTTCGAATCAACATTAACTGTTGTTGTGCGGCACACACGAAGGTGAAAATCATGTTGTCTCTTAATTGTCTTATTTGAGTAAGAAGAACTCATGATGCCTAATCAGTAGAAGAATTCTACGCATTAGGATCAACGCGACTTGTTCTTTGCCAAGAAAGGGATTCTTTCGTTGGATACTGATCCTCTCATGCGAAAATTTGCCGTAGCAGTTTTTACGATGTTTTGCATAACGTCTCCATCATAGCGTACCACATTTATTATTTGCTTCCATGAACAATACAAGGCTTACGTGCGAAAGTTGGCAAGACTTCAAGAACACGATGGCTGCGCCTATTTTGCTTTTAATTTTGTGGTGGAACTCAAAGCAGGATGCTGCAGTGTCTGATTCATTTGATCTTGGCTATTTATATTTGCAAGTATTCTGTGGAACCATACAACCAAGTTGTAATTGCTGTGGCTTAATGGTTAAGACTTTATAATTGAATTCATGACACTATTATCCTGTTGTGTACTCACCTGATGTTGCAATGAAATATTTATGCGTTGTATCCAGAACACAGCCATTAATTTCTTCTACCCTGGTTGGTGTTCAATTCGTAAGAGGACTATTGTTTGTTGTTTCCATTTTCGCAGATTTTAGGTGTGGCGACCAACCCCCGAAATGTCCTTACTGGCAATTCCACTGTCAGTCTGGCCACTGTCTAAGTATGTCGAAGTTCTGCGATGGGTATCAAGACTGTCCAGACGGCAGCGACGAGAGACTGGTGTCCAGCACAAAATTCGTTTCAGGTGCTGTTTCTAATTTGCAGTTGACCGTCGGCAATGCGTTGTTTATCTATTTATTTTATTTATGCGTTTGCTTATAAAACTCGCGGTCTATAGCACAGGGCGAAGTAGTAGTACTCTAAAAGTACAAAAAAGGTTGCTCACTGTACCAAGTATAGAGGGGGCGGTAGTACATAGGCGCAGACAATACGAAAAAGGAACAAATCCTGACAAAGCACCAGCGACTTCTATTTTTATCATCATACAGAAGGGTTACTTAGCAATTTAATAGGAAGACATTATAAATGTATGAAAAATCTGAAGTGAGTGGATAAAGGCATTAGATGGAAATGCACACTGTTAAAAATGCGTGTAGTAGCTGTTTGGAATGAAGCTATGTCGTGTCTTGACGAAATGGCAAACATGCAAAGAGGACTATATGCACAAGCAAGGAAAGCGTTGACGTGGACGGCCAACATTTACGGATTGCAGAATAAGTTTGAAAGCAGATACGAATATACAACATTCGGAAAAACAACACTTTGATTTCGAGATTAAATTCAGCAGAATTTGTTTTCAGGTTTGTTGCACGTTTGAAATTGCTGTTCCAGAGTTAACGCATGAAAGTAAAACTAAAATGGTCGTTTTTCATTTAGTTTCTATTTAATAATATATAAGAATACGAAAAAATATTGCTGGGTAATTGTTTCATAAAATATTTGTAGGTGAAAGGAAATTTTTTGAAATACAAATTTCGCCGATCAAGCAGATTCTGAAAACCTAATTACTGAAAGCAAGTTTTAAGGAGTTATCACACAAACCTCTCAGAAGCAACATTCGTAAAGGCTCAAGTGCGGTTGCAAACGGCACTCGTGTAAACAGAACGCCGGAACAGCGGTAGGGCAGGGGGGGAAGTAAAAGAGTTGAAGGGGATGCAAACTTCTACAAAAACAAAAAACTTTACCAATTATGCTTGTTTCTGTTCGGCAACGATGTTGACGTCAAAAATAACACCAGAAATAATAGAAAAACATTCCGAAGTTTCTGGGTGTGCGAATAGCTGCAATAAATTTGTTTCATTTCGATCTTGATAAACCATGAGATTACTTATGGTACTTTTATAAATAGGCACATCCGCCCTCTTTGCCTCCCTGATAAAAGGGCAGGGGGGAATGACCCCGTCATGCAACCGTTCTCCGGCGTCCCTGCATGTAAAGTTGACTCTGTCATCGACATTGCTTAAATTATGAAAGGTAGCAGAATGTTTTTCTAGGCATTGAAGAAAGAAACACATGAACATACATGCAAAAACTTTTCAGGGTTGTCTTTCTATATATGTAACAAAATTGATTATAGCATTTCGATTTGTTTGTTACTAACTATAGCTTGAACTATAGCCTTTTTCTCTCCCTTTTGTACTGCGTTGAGGTCCCTGTTCCTAAGTTGGCGTAGCTAACAAGCGTTTCCCCTTCATTCAAGATGTTTAATTTGTGACAACTACAGCATCTCTCAGAGTTATCAAAACAACCTTATGCGGATAAATTTTCACACAACCTCTGACGTTCTTTCGCGCCTGCGGGTACGTTTCCGTGCTTATCAGGTCTTAGATGATTGTATAACCAGTTAATGGCAGTTCTGAAATTGAAAACCAAAAAGAGCCTAATGGTTTAGCGTAGATCGCTTTTAAATTGGCTTTCTTTAGCATTCGATTGCGCTGATAGTTGATTCCAAGGCACAGGATGTTTATCTGTGCAAAATGTCAAACCCAAACACCAAGTTTGTGATAAAAATTATCATTCCGTCAATACGCGAATATAATGTATTGCTTGTTTTGAATCGATAAACCGATTTCATTTGACGATAGGAAAAACTGCTTTGTGAAAAAGAATTCGAACGACTGGTCATTTAGCAGGTAAACACCTGCATAGGTAAAACATTTGCAGAACTTTATTTATTTTGAAGATGGCTCGATGAACAGTGGTGTAGAAGTTCACTTGTAAAACAAACTACTCTGTTATTCAGAAGAATCGTATCTTCATTGGTATGCTTTCGCGCTTACATTTAAAGGAAGCTTCAAATCTTCGCACATTTTGATTTGAAACCTGGTAGCGAAATTGCTACAATTTAACCCAAGTGAAGTGAAAATGCTTGGTATAGGTTATTCGATACCTAGACGTCCTGGAACTTGGCTGAAAATATTGACAGCCTCAAAACGTTCAAACTATCGATAAGCTTAGGTAATGTCTGTTCTGTGACATTTCTAAAGTGAATTGTAGTCGTGCATTGAGAAAAACTATGTTGTAACCGGCTCCTGGCAGTGGTTGGTTGTATGTGCTGAGACCACCGATAATGCCACTGGTTCATATAGTCATTATTCCGCGAAAAATAAGCCCAGCGGACTACTCTCGTGCACAGTACCAATCAGTCCGCCTGGAAAACCGCATGCACTCACTGCGTCTCAACTTTTTCCAGACAGGCAGCAACTTTGCTGATTTGACGGGATGTAGCAATGACGATTTTTTCTAGGGCGTATGAAAACGTTTCGATTTTTGTTGATTATCATGTACAGTTTGAAACTGTCAGTTTCAATATTTCTACTCATATTTTGGCGATGCATCAACACTGTTGAATAAACCTGGCAGCGATAGACCACATTTACAGCAAACGCAGATTGTCACTATGTCAATTCACCTTGCTGACTACCGTCTATCGCACACAAATCGCAATCTTTATTTGTCAAAAAACTTGCTCTAAAGCAGGTGTTACCAACCTTTTTTACTCCTGTACACAGGGTTGTAGTTGGGCGGAAAGGCGTGGAAATCACGTTCGCGTTCCAACCCTTTTTTGGGTGTGGGAATGTGTTCCCACACTTTTTCATTGTAACCTGACTTGAAGATGTGTATTTTTACTCAGATTTCATGTGTGTAGCTCCAGACGTCGCATAAATGAACAAATGACAAGCTATCGTTTGCGTAGCACCTGAGCATAATTGTGTAATTATTAATATTTGCTTTTGGGTGCGTTCTTATACTTCGTTTTTCCCGTGCACACACTTTTTTACTTGAAAATGGCTAGTTTTTGGTGCGTTCCCACACTCCTTTTTTGGCTGAAGCTTCCACTGGTTACAAAAATACAAAAAATAAAAGTAACTAAGGGTGATCGATTGTATCATATGACTGAGCTAACAAACAGAAACAATACAAAAAGCGAATATTGAAAAGTAACCGATTGTAAGTGGAAATTAGAATTAATGAAAGCACAATGGCAAGAGTATTGATTAATGCATACAAAGATTGTCACTGTGTCACATAGCATTGGTAAGGGACCATGGCGGTCATGTAGTCAACAACCACGTTTATTACTTATTGAAAGGTGTTAGAAAACAAAAGTTGGAAATAAAATAAGCATAATTACAAAAACAAACAAACATATGCAGAATATGATGAGAAAAAATTACAAATGAAGATATCATGCCTGTGTACACAAAGGAGTGGATCTTGTTTAATTGAGGAAATTTGGTGTGACCAAAAACGTGCCAAACACAGTATAAAAAAACGTTACAAAAATTATGGAGTGTAATATTATGCGTGAAAATGGGATGTGCACAGGAAAGTAAAACCAACAAAAAAGTAAAGATACCAGAAGTGCTGATTAGAATATCGGCCAAAACCAAAAGAAGATAAATCAGGCAAAGATTTACTAAACCAGCCGTAAACTGCTGTATTTATGGTAGTCAAGACCGTGTCATACAAAGCACAAAAGTTGAAAAAACTATCTGTCTAAACTTTGGTATTTACCAATGATGGAGAATCGTGACGCGGCTCGACACTCATTTTCGTGAGTCTCGGTCTCGTCTTGGGCTCTGCCTCGGAGGATGGAAGCTTCGAACTCGGACCTTTTGTCCCGAGAATTTACGCATGTTTTTAAAAAACAACCTTTGCGCTGTTTTTCTGATCGTTGCTAATGGAAATAAATTGAATTTCGACAAAAGGCAAGTTCAGAAGTGTGGATAACCAAATTTATGAAAATTTTGGCGAAGCCGAAAAATATTCTGGTCTCTATTTTCGATCTTGAGTGTTCTAGTTTCGGAACCGGACTTTTTAACAAAGTTTCGGTCTCGTACTTTGAAACATGTCTCGGTCTCGGCCTGGGAGAGTACGGTCTCGACTGCATCAGTGGTGTTTACACATTGTGTGCTTAGTTACTGCTCTTGTTCTCTGATTTTGGTAAACGGTTTTGTTTCACTTTTCTCATATCAACTCCCAGTTTTTCATTATACAGTGCAAATAAACAACAATATTTTCACTCATTTATGAAACTCCTCGCGTAGTGTGATGTTATTTGCTTTACCTTTTGTCTATAATCTTGTAAGTGTCTCATGTGTGCACTACATATGTGGACATTATTTTATCTTCGTGTGTCGATTACTTCGATTCCTCTTTTCTTACTAAAGGTATGGCTGGTCGGCATGCCTTCATTTGGCCTTTCGCCAACTCTCTGTGTCAGATTCAAAAGAAGCCCTGCAATTCCAAATATAAACATAAACATTCTCAGTTTTTTTGAATGTAGCTTGTTTCTTTTGTAAGGTAAGCGTAAATACACTTCCAAACAGGGATGTCTCGCAAGTTAGTTAGCGAAACGTTTAAAATATCGTCGGTAATGTCAATTTCAGTGTCTCTCGAACGAGAACAAGGCAGAATTCTTACGCCCGCTGTGACAAAAGTTCCTGCAAAATCGTCTGATATGCATCAAAAATTGCGATTTTTTTGCTGAAAACATAGTGTAGAGTGAAAAAAAACAAGGACATTTTGATTTTCCCGAAAGAGAAATTTTAACGGTTCAACTCTATTTTCGCCGATAAACTTTACGTGTGTCATTCGGCAAACATGACTTTTTCCTGTTGCGCACAGCCTGTCTGGTTTTCCAAGAACAAGTAAGCAAGTCACTGGGACACGACGTCAAACACTGGGATTCTCTCAGTCATGCCAATGCGTATTACCCAACTTTGTTGCAAGAACCAGCTATCGCAATGCTGTATTAGTGTCTTCTTGGAACTAGACCACTGTATTTAGGTGTGTTGCATTTCTACTTACATTCTCCATTCAGTGCGTGCTGTGAGACACACAAATGCATCAACACACTTGCGAAAAATTTATGTTAGAAGGAGAAACTGACCGCCTGACCGGAAACGCTATGGCAAAAACCCTAGTTGGATGTAACAAACCAGTGAAAATTATGCTTAGTGTGCTGGGTAATTTAATCGTCCACTCACTTTCATGCGTCTACAGAAGCTTGGTGGAAGCTTTTGTTGAAGGTTTTGTGTCTTTCAGATGATATCATTTAGGATCAGACAATATTTTTAAGAAGTGATATTCAATCTTTTATGTAGGCTAACCTGCGTATTTGACTTCACCATCTGGTAGACTTCCTGGTTATTGCACTATTACTAACGTAAAAAAACAGGTTGCTGGTAACCAAAGAACGTTTCAGATTTTTTCCCATATCCTGCATATTTTGAATCTAAGTGCTGTTGGACTAGTTGCTGATAAAACACGAAAGTTTCAACTACAGTACAACTAACGTTGTAGATTTAAGAATAGATTCCTGCATTTGAGGTAACAACAACACTCCCTCGTTGCTAGGGCGCTGTTCTGGTCGAGTCCTACTTGTTCGTAACGCAAAACTATATTTGCTGTAGGCCAAAGATAAAGGTCAGGGTTGCGATAGCTGGGAATGAAAAGATGGAGATGTGCTGTGAAAAGCTCTGTTTTCGTTTCGGAAAAATAGCAATGCCGCTTCCTTTTCTTTCTGATATTCTTAGCTTTACATTTAGGGAAAAGCTTAGCAAATTTTATCGGATATCAGACAAGCTTTCTCTTTTCTGACATTGCTCGAATTGTAGTTACTTACACTCAAATTGGTGTGATTGTTAACGGTCTGGTCACAGTTTATCAACTTAACTCGCGCAAGGTTCCGGGTTGTAACACCGAAAGTATGATTAGCTTATATCCTACTCGTACTATTATTACTAATACGATTCTTGAGTCACAACAGTAACACGCTAATGCAAAGAAGGGATAGTCCTGATATGGTTTAGAATTGTATTTTGTTGTTCACTTAGGAAAATCGTTGTGATCTGGCAATGCCGATTTGGCAGCTGCCGACTGGCGAGCAAGTTGCTTGCCGATGAGTGACACCAAGGTGAAACTCAGTCATGCACGCTTGAAGGGTCAGTAATAAGTGAAGCGTGCAATGCTACAGCTGGAAGATTTCATCATTTCCGTCAAACAGCCGGCGCAGGCGGCGATCAAAACGAAAGGCGGAAAGCCGTACAGTGCCTCTATGTGGAAGATTTACAGTGACTGGTACTTTGGTCGGGAATGCTCTTGAAACCAAAATGGATTGTGCGAATCTCACTAACAAATGCATACTTTAATTTTTTTCAGACGCGTACTGCTGCAGTGCGTAATAATACTCAGTTAGATACTAGCAGTTGAGTTTGCCTATGTTCAGCAGACTCTGTTGTTACAGAGTGTTCAACAACACAACATAATGGTGTGTATGTATATGAATCATTGACACAGGAGTCACAGGACAGGGCATGCAGTTCAAAACATGTTATTAGAGACCTAGCTTAGGTATTTGTATTTTGATTTGTTACTGTTAAGACTAATACTAGGCCACCCCAGTTCTCTGCCTGCTGATGTCTGTAGTACTCTAGTACTACTAGGGTTGCCAGATGGCCGGTATTTCACCGGCCTGGGCAGTATTTTACTGCTAATTTAGCAGAGGCCGGTAAAAGGCCGGTATTATGAAAATCAGTGTGCAAAGCTGGTATTTTTTATTTTGAAAATAAATAATTTGCCGTAACTCTAAAATGAACTAACGCTGAATTTCTCAAGTTAATTGTAGATGCATTTCATGTTAATTTTCTACCAAGCAGTTGCTTAACTGTGTAAGTCTGTACTCAAACGTTTGAAAAGCTTTAGAACAATTGAAATTTATTTTAGATGAAGTTTAACTATTACATAATTAGCAGTATTGAAGTCTTAAATATGGAATATTTGATTGTTGTACTTTTCTGCCTCATTTGAATTTGGTACATTAAAGACACATTGTTTGTGTGAAGTTAAAACATGCATTCAGTGGTAGATCTGAAATCTTGAGATCACATTTGATCATTGCTTGGACATTTTGATTGCAAAATAGTAATGATGAAGAGTTTCCAAGTTTTTGAAGAAACTGTTTAGGCCTAAGGTGTCCTCAATGTAAACTCTATTGGCAAAAGTTATGAATAACTGGTATTGAAGGTTAGGAGCTTACTGTTGGGTTGTTCTACAATGGTCAGACTCAAACTAAATATTTGAAACACTTTATTATTTCACTAAGTGATTCACATGTGTTCAGTGAACAGCTCCTCTTGTATATTTGATGCATTTGAAATTAGCTGATTCAAACATTTGTCCAAATGGGGTTCTACTTAATAAGCTTCATCACAATTTCCAGACCTCAGTGCATTATAATGTAAAGGTTATAATATAGTGCAAAGTGCACACAATTATAATGTAGTGCCTGCAAATGATTCATAGCAAGGTCATCATTGACATTTTAGTGAATTTGGGAAAGTTTGTCATCAATGTTTTTAGGAGATAGCCTAGTTTTCCCATTTGGGTTGCATGAAGTTGTAATTATTTAGGTTAACAAGCAGACATAGTAGATTGTTTTTTTGACATGTTAATCTTGCTTATATGACAATTTGTGAAATGAAACACCTTGCACACAGTTCATTTTGTAAAGCTAGGAATGGTGCATAAATGTCTTGCTATAACTGATTTGCTTGCTATATTGCTGCACAGGGTTGCAGAATGATTTACCAGTTAAAAAAAGTGTGCTGTCTGTTTTCAAAGCGCTTACTGCATGTTAATCATGTCACATCCTGGCGCTATGCTTCTGGTAAATTGGAAACAAGACTTTCCCCACAGATCAAAGAGACTGCTGTGAGATCCAGCAATGACAAAAATGCACAGAAATTCCTTACTCGGAAGGATCTACAGACTGCAGAACGTATTGTTGTAAAACTAGGCAGTGCTGTATTGACCAGAAGCGATCAAGGTGGAATTGCATTGGGTAGACTTGCATCTGTTGTGGAGCAAGTTGCTGAACTGCATGGTCAAGGGAAAGAAGTAATGATTGTTTCAAGTGGAGCAGTTGCTTTTGGAAGACAAAGACTGAGTAGAGAGTTCGTCATGAGCCAAAGTGTCCGTGAGACCATTCGAAAGCAGAAGCATGGCCACAAGTCAGTTCAGTCACCCATGCAGGTTGATTCCAGGTCTTGTGCTGCTGCTGGCCAGAGTGGGTTGATGTCATTGTATGAATCAATGTTCTCCCAATATAGCATAACCACTGCTCAAGTGTTAGTTTCCAGTCAGGATCTAGATAAAGACCATCGTGCGTATCTTCAGTCAACTCTTGATAACCTGCTGGCATTGTCGATTGTTCCTATCATTAACACAAATGATGCAGTTGTACCACCGCAACAATCAAACCAGGATCCAGAAGGTGCTCTATCTATTACAGACAATGATAGCTTAGCAGCCCGACTTGCTGTGCAAACCAGTACTGACCTGCTTATTTTAATGTCGGATGTAGATGGCCTTTACACTGCTCCACCAGGCACAGAAAACTCAAAACTCATTCACACTTATTCAGTTGGTGCTAAAATGGGTGAAATAGAGTTCGGTATGAAGTCTAATGTGGGGACTGGTGGAATGGATTCAAAACTTCAGGCTGCTGTGTGGTCCTTGCAACATGGTACGTCTGTAGTAATATGCAACGGATTTGCTAGCAGAACATCAATACTGCTTGACATTGTTGCTGGTAAAAAGGTTGGAACCTTTTTTACGGAGTCTCTTGATGTTGCTGATAGTAGCTCAAACCAGGCTCTTGTTGCCAAAGATGGAAGACGCAAGTTGCAGCAATTGGAACTCTATGAAAGGCAAGAGATACTACAAAAAATGGCGGAACTGTTGGAGGAACGAGAGTCAGAAATCATGTCTGCTAATCACATGGATGTTGCCGCTGCAAAGAAAGACGGAAACCTTAGCCAGTCCCTTGTTGACAGATTGGTCCTGTCGCCGGCACGCTTGAGGGAGCTAGCTGCTGGTATTAGACAGGTTGCTGACAAGAGCGCTTTTCTGGTTGGTCAGGTTTTGAACAGGAGAAAACTGGCCGATGGCTTGACTGCTGAAAGGGTCAGTGTGCCCATCGGCGTTCTGTTGATAATCTTCGAGTCTCGGCCCGATTGCTTGCCGCAAATCTCGTCGTTGGCTATTGCCACAGGTAACGGCGTTGTGCTGAAAGGTGGCAGGGAAAGCACCCACAGTAATCGTTGTCTGCACCAAGTCGTCCAAGACGCGCTGGCAATACACAAGTGCGCGGACGCGGCTCAGCTAATAGAAAGCAGAGACACGGTTTCGGACCTCGTCGAAAACGCGGCCGGTGCAATCGACTTGATCATACCGCGGGGGTCGTCGGACATGGTTCGCGGCATACAGCAAATGGCGGCTGGCACGGCGGTGCCCGTCTTGGGACACAGCGAAGGGATTTGCCACGTGTACGTCGACCGTGAGTGCAATGTGAACATGGCGACGCGGGTCGTACAGGACGCGAAGTGCAATTACCCTGCCGCGTGCAACGCCATGGAGACTCTGCTTGTGCACAAAGACCTGGTCCACACTTCGGTTTTCAAGCAGATCAACGACGTGCTCTTGGCGGAAGGCGTGAAGATCCACTTAGGTCCGAAACTCGCTTCGAGGCTTATGTTCCCGCCTTCGGTCGCTTCTTCCATGAAACAGGAGTACTCAGGATTGGAATGCTCGATAGAAGTCGTCGACGACGTGAAAGACGCCGTTAGGCACATCCACGAATACGGAAGCTCGCACACGGACGCCATTGTTACCAGCAACGAAGAAAAGGCCGACTACTTTTTAAAGAACGTCGACAGCGCGTGTGTTTTCCACAACACAAGCACGCGCTTTGCTGATGGACAGCGACTGGGTCTGGGCGCAGAGGTGGGGGTTAGCACGGCCAGAATTCACGCCCGCGGCCCTGTTGGCGCTGAAGGCCTGTTGACCTACAAATGGATCGTCAAAGGCGATGGCCACATTGTCCGAGACTTCGGGGCCGACGGTACTTTACAGTACGACCACGTAGACCTTCCGGTTGGAGATGCAGCAATTCAGCAATGAGACAAATTTAAAGGTATGCTTAAAAAGCAGTTGCGTCATGAACTGCGCCAAAGTTGCTCGTGCTGATGTGCGCAACCTGTTTTCTGCCAAAACGTGCACTTCGCACCACACTCCATGCCATGGAACTTTCTGCGAAATCTTGCTGCGCATTAAACGTGTTCCACTGTGTCGTGTGAAATAGTCATTTTGTCGCTAAAGAGTCCTGCATTTGCGTTACACGTGCTTTTCGTTATGTATCGCAAGCAAACATGGTGCTCCCTTCCGGTGATTCTACGAATGCCGAAGCGTTTTCACAACAGTTTCATTATACCCTATTCGTGAAAAATCGGTGGTATTGGATTGATATTATGTTGTTCGGAAAAATCGGTAATACTCGATTGATACTAATTTTGTTCGTGAAAATCGATGATATCCGGTTGATACTCAATTCATACGTACAATCGGTGATATTTTATTCGTGAAACTCGGCGATATTCGATGCCAGACGCTGTGACATTAAAGTTTAAATATCGTTGGTTTCCACGCAGCAGGGGAAGCCCCTTTCAATCGATGTCCCACCAAAGCTTTTATCTGCGGGTTCTGTTGGAGCCAAGTACATTTGGGCGCTTCAACCATTCTTTTCTTTCCACACTGGGTGGTTTTAACTTGGCCCGCAACTAGGGGTTGGGCAAACGGGAAATTACCCCCAACCCCCGAGAAATTTCAAAATCATCTTTAGTTGATAGGCATAACAAGTTACAATCATTTTGATCCCCCCGAAAATATCAGCTGGTTGCGACCCTGCTTTTAACGTTTCAAGACCACCGGAATCGTAGTGCTTTGTAGGAAGGATCGTGTTTCTACTACTTCTGACTTCAGGGTCAACAACCTGCCTATCGATGTTCACAAATAACATAGCAATCCACTTCTTGTCAAATCAATTTTTTTTACAAGACGCGTGAAGAAAAATTGCATATCGAATATTTTCACGAAACCATGAAGTAATATCTCATGTAGTTTGTGATTTTTTCCCAAAATGAACAAACTGTCTAAATGCTTCATTAAATGCAACTGCGCTTTAACTTTGTACTGTGATGTTTGAGGAAGAGAGTCATGGAATCAGTAAAACTGATGAAACTGCCGTTGGTGACCTGGTGTTTTCACATTTGTTGTTAAACAGAACTGGAGGCGACATACACAGTTTGCAGCTTCACTTCAGGGTTTTTCGCTGTCACGTGCTTACTGACGCAATTTATTACTCTACGCACCGTTGCGTCATGAACTGCATTGCTCCAAATGCATTGAATGTGCTTAATGCAAGTTCTATCTTACGCACACGCTTATTGCAAGTTGTTCAAATTTTTTGTTGTATAAAGGTCAGGAATGGAATCTTGTTCCTATTCTGTTGCACACTCACTCAGCATCAGTTATGCTGAGACGTCACTAGAGCATCCGCTTCACTGTAACCAGTTGTTTCTAGCTTATAGTCAGGGAAGTAATGCTAACAAAAAAGGTGTGGGAACGCACTCAAAAAATAGCCATTTCAAAACAGTGTCAAACTCATTTCAAAGCAAAACTTGTGAAAGGTGTGGGAACGTCGTTCCCGCCGCAATACACCCCTGCCTATAGTACCAAACCTGGGTTGTAATGTTTGCGCGTAGCAAGTAGAGTTCTCACTTTTTGCGGTGTTTGCTCCCACAATAAGCGCACTGCAATTGCAGTTAACGTCGTACTCTATGCATATAAGTCTCTAAGCATCATTTTAAGTATTTATTGCAATGTAGTTATGTCTGACTTCAAATGTTTCAAACTGGTGTCCTTCAACATTTCAGGCCACATTCATTAAGTCTGAAATGTGTTCAGTTACTGAATGCGAGCTTAGTTGCCCCAAAACGTTTTCGTGTAAATGCTGTGCATGTCAGTGTCATACACTTACTGGCTTTGCCAAGCTGCTCTGGTATTATCAGAACTGGTTACACTCACAGTAGCACTTCCTAATCAGAGCTTTGTTGCGAAGTCAGTTGCTGCTGAGACCCAAAGCGCTGATTTGCAGCAGTCGTGTTGTTGCTTTCTATTTCTAACATTAATTAAAGTCTTCATCGCCTCACACCCGTGCGCCTGTAGACGGAGGAGTAAAAACATGGCTCTTTCGCCAAATATAAGAAGCTCTGTGCTCCAGTGAAGATGGTCGCTCGGCGAGGAATAGATGACGCCGTGTTTAAGGTTCGGCTGATTTTTGTTCTTTGTCGTTCATCAAAAGTTTTTTGTCCTCTGGAAATTTTAGCGGATGCCTCGTATGTCAGAATGCGCAATATCCCCTTTTTTCAACGTTTTCGCGATCGTTGTCCAAGATAAACCCGTTTTTTATGTTTGTATGTATTGTTGCTCACCTAAGTTTGGGAAGATCTAGTTGCTGTTGTACACCTGTTTCAAGTGAGAGGTAGACTCAGCTATGACGCCACGCCTGTTTTATGGTGCTTTGAAGCTTTATTTCTTCATGTGCCATCCAGAAAAAATGAACTATGCTGTAAATATTCCCATGGCCAAGCATGCATTATTATCGATGACGTGAAATAATGTGAAAGCTGATGCGAAAGATAGATATTCTTGTATGAGATTATCAGGTTCTTCTTTGCAACCCAACCCTTGTGTCTCCTGTGTGCCAGCGGTGCTGTGATGATATGGTTGTGTGCTTGTTGACGTTTCTTTCTTGAAAACATTTCTTGCAGACCTTATTCCTTAACTTCATGCCTTTCTTTCTTGTTGCTTGCTAGCACCGGGACATTGGTGTCTATTGCGCTTATCTTCAAAAGGTTGTCAAACTTGGCGAGCCGCATACTGCCCCCACAGGCTAGTCGCTGCATCTTTAGCCATCATTCATCATTTTCTTTTTGTGAAAATATTACTTAGAGGCCGTTCATGAGCTAGTTCAGAATGTTTAAAAGCCTATTACAAGCTTAGCGCAATTTTAGGACTGTTGCGCATTTAGACAGATGATATGTGTGGTGGTTACTAGCTACAAACCTGGCCCGGTGGATATCTCCTTCGGTTCGAATTGGGCCCTTTCGTTTCATGTGCTTCAGACCTCTGCTTTAACTGCCTGTTTGTGGAATTCAAGCTGACGTCATGGCACCCGGTGCAGTGTAGTGTTTTGCTGTATGCGACCTTTGAAGCTATGTAACTTGAAGCGACAGCATACCCTCGCAGCTTTTTTTGATGTAGTCAAACCGGAGCTTTTGAAAAAAGACGCCATACATTTCCTCGCTCGAGTGCGTTGCTTGGCAACTTTTTGTCGCATCAAAGAACCTACAGAAGTCTCAGTCTAGCACCGAAAGTAATGTTTGAAACTCGTTTAGTTGTGTACACATGCTACTATAATGGGCGTCGGAAGGGGGTAGGGGGGAACTTGGTCCCCTGAATTTTGAAATTTTCCTATCAAGGTTTTAGCAAAAAAGTGTGTTTTAGTTTCGAGTGGGCGAAATGAAATTTTACCAATTTTGACCCCGCTGGGAAAATCATTTTATCTATCCTGGAAAAATCCACTACTACTCCCCTCCTGGAAAAATCCTTCCGACGCCCGTGGCTGCTATACTGGTCGTGGGGTGAATGGGGGTTTGTTCAGTAAGGCAGTGAAGGTTACGCTTTGTTTGCCTCCACAGTATGCTAATAAACTGCCAGTTTTAATAAACGGTTCGTCCCTTGTGGTCTTTGAAAAATGAGCAGAGCAACAGTGTGTCGTTCAAGGGCGTACACAAGGGCGGTTGGGGTTAAAACCCCCCTTGAGCTTGATATTTTACAAAACTCTAAAGGGAAGTGTATACTATACACTGTATAGGGCTTGATTTTTTACAAAAATTAGGTGAGTGCGTGTAGAAGAATATGCCTATGCTCAGTGGTTCTCAAACGGAAGCCACTTGGCTCACTAAGGGAGGAATTTTTAATCCCAGGGAGGAAATTTGTTCCAGGGTGGAATTGGGGCGGAAAAGCTGTAGAAAATCCTAAAGTTTTTATTCCTATTAGTTTACTCAACACATTGAAAAGCTTCACAGTGATGTTGGTTTAGATTGGAATGTCTACTGTACGCAAGCACAAGCTACTCTATCATCATCGTTTGAGTCAGTCCTTCAATCCACTGCTTGGCCGCACTACATCTCAGTGCAGTGTTGAGCAGCCAATCGATTGTCTCATCATCCAGAACGGTCAGGCCGTGCAGTCCATGGGGAGATCGATGGATTGGACATTGGAGGACAACATGGTCAACGGTTTGATCTGCTGCGCCAGTCACAAGCCGCAGAAGCGGCCATGCCCCATTTGTGCAAACAACAGCAGAAACGTCCAACGCCGGTGCGGAGGCGGTTGAGCTGGACCCACGCTGTCAGTTGCGCAGCTAGGAATTTTTGTTCAGCGTGGGTCAATCACCTGATGTACGTCCGATTGTTCCTTCCGTTTATCTCCGAACAATGGAAAATTGGTGCAAAACACCAGTGAAAATCTAAGCAAGTTTGTTTCGGAGGGGGTCATGGCCTCTTTGGCCTTATTCTGGCTGCGCTACTGCACGCTGTTCTCGGCAGTGCCATTCCAGGAGGGTGGGTCAGGGAGGAAAGTACGGAGTCTCGTAGTGCACTCCAACTTTCTGCATTCCACACTTTTGTTTTTGTCGTCAGATGAACAGATGAGTTGTTGAGCAGCGGGTATGAAATGAGCGTGACGATTTGAGATGCGTGCATTCCCACTCGATGGGCAGGTGAGCGCTAAGTGGAGCAGATGCCAAGGCTCCACTGGACAGCGTTCTAGAGACACTGGGACTCCATTGCGATGAAGTTCAGTAGGTTGTAGGAAGATTGTCCGCTGGTGTAAGACGCAGGAATCCAGTCACAATGCACAAGGCGTCGTTGATGGTAAGGTCAGTGACGCAGGTGTGAGCACTGCTGCACCAGACAGGAGCGCAGTAATGTGCTGTTGAATTAACCAGGGTAAGGTGGCTGTTCGAAACGTTGTTGCTCCAGCTTCCCAGCAAGAGCCAGCAAGTCGCCTCAAGAGTGCAATGCATGATGTCAACTTTTTGCGAAGTGACTCAAAGTGTCGGCGGTACGTGAGCAACCTGTCCAACATTCCTTCGAGGAATCTGGGTTCGGAGCAGAAGGGCAGGGTTTCGTTGTTGTGGTTGACTTTCAGCTCACATTTATCTTCCTTGTTGTTGAGGTGAAGACTACCAACACTGTTTTTGTAGTACTGAGCTTTAACTCCTACGTCTGGAAGTATTCACCTACGGTTGCCATGGCTTTGCTTTGCACCTCTTCCACTGTTTGTCAGTCTCCATCAGCTTGCATGATTGCTAGGTCGTTGGTGTATGCATAGCCTACTTTCTGGAGACACTGGTTGGCAGGTCAGAGACGCAGATGTTGAAGAAAAGGGGTGCCAGGACAGATCCATGTGGGGTGCCGTTCTTGAGGCGTAACGTTTGCCGGTGTGACGCCGACGGTGAAGCTGCGATTACCAACCAGCTCCATGATCAAGTGGACCATACACTTGTCAGGCAGCAATTGCAGAAACTTGCAGGTACAAGCTGCTTTAATTGCAGTGACTGATATTATGAAAGAGTCTGTTTGGTTCATAATCGACTATTTTTTCTTCACAGTAAGTAGTGTGAAATATTTGCAATTATCGTTTGGGATCTTTGTTGGGGAGGAATTGATAGAGTTTGGGTTTGTAAGGGAGGAATGTGAAAAAAACTTTGAGAACCACTGGCCTATGCCTATTATGTCAACAAACTTCGCTTGAAAACATGAATATGGCGTCAAATTGTGATGTCACAAACAGCGCACACCAAATACAAATCGCCAACATATGTCACTGAATGACCCCCCCCCATGAAAATTTTCTACGTACGCCACTGGTGTCGTCGATCGGTTGAATCTGGAGCAGGGCTTTCAAAACAGCACGCGCGACTTTCACAACAACACGCATGGCTTTCAAAACAACACGCAAGAATCCTTTATTGGATCTACCAAGCCGAGTAGGCATTAAATAACTTGGTCGCTGAAATTTTAAAAAATCGTTACAAAAAGTTTTTTAATTAGAAAGGAAGAACTAAATTTTTATGAATATGTAGAGCACATCTTGACCGTATGTGTGCAAATTCCCGTTGCAGAAGACTTTGTTCTTCAGGTTATTGGCTTGAATACTGGACTGATGGTCATATAATGGGACCATATTGTGGCCAGATGAAATAGGAGGATGTACTACGTCGTAGCATTGTCTTGTCATATTTCCGCAACCAACCACCCGCATCATGTAGTCTACGCGTGATTTTTTCACCTCGAAATTGTGTATTTCTTCAAATTAAAGCTAGGTAATGGTTTATTCATGCATTTGTGTGACTCAGATCACGAAACAACACAAATGCAACAAGAGGAAAAATAACAAAGAGCAGGAATTAATTGCATGTTGATAAGAATATAAGCATCAACAGCAGGTTTAGCAAATTTGATGTGTTCTAACATATTTGAATAACAAAGGGTTAACGAAAAGACCATAGGGTTCACCTGCTCAGCCAACCCTGTTGCCAGCATAAATCAAGTTTTGATTGAAGATGAAACTTTAGTGCACGTGAAATTCTAATGACCCATCGTTTGACGTAGATACGAAGTTTTCAAATTTATTTTTATTTGCTTAATAGTTACACTTTTTTGACTTAAAAAGTTTCAATCTCAGTGGTGTGGTAAGTGGATTATGCTCTCATGAGAGTATTTTTAGGTTGCGTTGCTTGGATCACCGTAGAATACTTCTCAAGGCAATCACTTCTGCTTAGATGCGCACGCCCAGGTTGGGAAACAGTTGTGAAACAAGCCTTGCTGCCAGAAGGCTTTATGGTTTGTGGTGATACGCACTGGCGTGGGCGAATGCAGGCATTTCCCTCCCTACTCCCCCTAACCGGAAGCAATTGAGGTGTTGTGCCTTTTTAATACTCCAGTAAACAGTACATTCCACGCATGTTTTTGCTCAAAAAAATTAAGCCATATATACATTTCCTTCCAGTTATTTGTGTTGGTGAACAAGTGACACTGCGCGACACACGTCAACAAGCAGCTTTGACGTTTGCTCTGCTATTGAGAAGCCAGTAACATACACCGACAAAGCAGTGAAGCTGTACCAGGTGTAACCCAAAATGTGGGACTGTTGTCTTTCACGTGTATTCCGTAGCTTACTAGGTATGCTAATTATATTTCGCCACCACAAGACAAGCTTTCTATCTTGACAAGCCAAATGACGAATGCTACTCGACATTGTCGACGGTCGTGCTTTTAGTGGATGGAGCATCTTGTTGGACACCGCAACAAGGCTATTTCCAGTCAAAACAATGTTGCGGACGAGACGTACTTTTGCTGCATGTGGAGCATCAGCGAGTTTACAAAGTTCAATTTGCTCGTCTTCAACACGCATCGCTCAATAACACTTTGGTTTGGTTTGAGGGCAGCTTTTCTCTTTTAAGTTTCTTTTGAAGGAAGCTCGAGAGTGAAACAGATTTTGAAAAAGTGATCGGATAAATTTGCATTTGAACTCCATAGCAATGTTGTTTTGACCAATTTTTGCGCACGAAACGAGCGACTTTTCTTGGGATAGGGTTGCGACAATTGCCAGGTCCTTGTCTTCAAATCTTCAGTTTGTTGGTGAAACATGTGCAAACACGCGTATTTTTTTAGAGGGGCTGTTCGCAGAAGCGTATCAGAATGCGATTGGGTCAACATAATTAAGAAGGCTACCTGTGCGCTGTTATTTTAAGCGACTGTGCGGTTTTGAAGTCACCTCTTGACTTTTTCAAAACAAACCTTGTTTCACTTTCAGTGTCTCGAGTTGGTAATGAAGCGCTGACTTCCTCGCAAAAACATTACAAACGCAGCTCGAAATTCACTTGAAAAACAGCAACCTTAGGAGGGAAAACCGTCCACGAACTTGTAGAAAGAAATTACTGCTGGCTAAATGGGCCATGCTGTTTTGTGAATGGTGTCGACCATGTGAAATGGGGTAAAAGCTTTAAAGTGCTTGCCGGTCGCGCCAGATCGGTGACGTAATGGCTATCAGCGCATGGCGGTGGGTTTTCACAGAGAATGTTGAACCTGTCTTTCTCTTTCAATATGGAACGCAAATAGCTTTTTGTGCCCTGAAACTGAATGAGCTTTTCGTCAGCAGAACTGCGTTGTTGCCGCATAAAACTGCGTTGCTTGTGCATTCGGACATATCATATTGATGCGATATTTTTATGAACAAAATAACAAATAACAGCAAGAACATCAGTAATGTCACATTGAACTACAGCGTGTTTCTATACGACTTTCGACATTGCTTTTAAATTCACTGCAGGTGTACCGCAATAGTAAAAGCAGTAGAAAGCAACACAAGAACATTTGTACAGTGATCGTGCGGTCATTAAGCATACATATTTCAGCTATCTTTAAGAAATATTTGTTTGTGGCTGCTCAATAAGACCCGCGTGATATCAACAGCTGCTTGAATTAATTTTTCAGAATGGAAATCCGATGTTTATAGACTAAAACGACCGAAAAACGCCTTTTTCCTTTTTTTAATAACTTCAACTCGGCTATACAAACCACACTGATAAGTAGTAACTAGTTAAAACTTGGAGGACTGCAATTATGTGGATTAAACCGATAGACTTACACTAGACAAAGAACTTATGTTGAAAGCTTGGATGAATGTTTTCGATTAGTTCTCCCAACAGTTCCTCCTGTTGGCATGGGGGTCGGAAGGATTTTATCCAGGGGGCCACCAGTGGATTTTTCTAAAAATTTTTCTAGGGGGGCTAAAGCGGTGAAACGTGGTTTGCCCCCCACTCGAAACCAAGAAAACAACCTTTTTTGCTGAAACTAAAATCCAGGGACCAAGCCCCTGCCACTGTCAATCCCTTTCCGACGCTCATGCCTATAGATTGTTTTAATTTATATCTACTCGTATCTCAAAAATCTCAAAAGAAACTTTCTTAAAATTTATGATTTCAAGACGTTTTGGAACAATGACAAATTTTAGTAATTTTTTCTAATACCTTTAGTTTTGCGTAGTGCCTGGTGTGACTTCAACATATTTTAACATTTTGGTGTATCTGGCCTGTGTTTCTTTTTTCGCTGAGACATTTCGGTCATTATTCCCATAATAATATTAAAACTTGCCGTAACAGTATTCACTAGCCGACCTTTTCAGACATTATGACCAAACTGACTTAAATTTTTTCGGTCATTTAAACAAAGCTTCGGTCTATGACCGGAAAATGGCCGAAAAAATAAACCCAGTGTCTGGCACGTTTTCACGTCTTCAAATCCGCAGGAAAGCATGGGAGTACTACATCGCATGCAGCGGTTTGCTTGCAACTTCTGCTGCATGTCACGCTACCCCTGCAGCAGAGTGCATTTCTGCAATTAGGTTGCGCTATTTCGCCCAGCCGTGCCAAGAATTCAATTATACACGACAGCAGCTTGGCCGTTGCGCAGTGCATTTGTTCGAGAAGAGGCACTAACGTTGCAGCCAATAGATTCATGGTTTTGTATGTTCGTAAACGGACCGTGGAATTGCTAGGAGCTGCAAACTCCGATATTAAATGCAGTAATAACTGCTTGTGGGTGCTTGCTGATTTGGTTACGAAGCAAAGTGTTTCGCCCTTAACTTGGAGATACTGCAATCCATGCGCTGTATCGTATACCTTCTTATAAACCTAGATCTGAAAGAACAAACCGCCATACTATATCCAGTATCACGGTTATGACCTTGCAACATACTGCTCCGTTGCTCAGCCGTTGCATAAATTGTTCAGTTCGTGGCTATGTCTGAAAATGTGGGCTGCGTGTTTTCGGTGTTTGACCCTTTTTAACTGAACGAAGCAACTCGCGAGTCAAGGATCTGGTCAGACATTTTCATTGGGCGTAATTTTAAGCATATTTCGTCAATACATTTTTTTGTCCGTCGGAAAAGAGAAGTGCTGTTTTCTGTGAATTTCATGCCAAGCAAAGCAAAAATAATTTGCAGTTTTTGAAACGTTGTTTCTTTTTGCTGAGCTTCACCAGTTGCTTTCAGCCTGACTTTGAAAATTTTCAATGTTGCAAGCTGTGGCGCGCATATGCCACAGCGCCGACAGGGACGACGCTGTGACGTCAACACGCCGTATCGAAAGAGCTATCGAACAACATCCCGTATCGAAAGAGCTCTGTGGTTGTAAATTCTTACGCACAGGTGGCGTGGCGTGCGACAACGTTGCAAATGAGGAAAAGAAGATTTGCGTTTTGCCTCAATTATACGTTTGCGACGGGATGCAACAGTGCAAAGGTTATGTCGACGAGGACGAACAGGCCTGCCAGTTTCAGACTCCGTAAGTTGTCATTAGTCATTGGTTTCACCTTCACCATTTTGCACTCGCTCCTCAGCTCAGTCCTTGATGCCTGTTGAAAACGGCAAATGTTTTTCCCCGTGATGGTTCGAGCGCGTGTGAACTTCTGCTTGCAATTTGACTAATCCAGTGCATTTTTAAGGACCTGTTGCGTTGTTGTGAACGACGAGCTCCTATTGCTTCATGTTTACGTCGCTCTACAAACAGAATTGCCAACTATTCTGTTTGGCTTGAGACTAAGCAGCACACGTTATTAGCTGAGGAACAATTTTTCGGTATTTGTTGATTGAAGCTCGAGATTTTATAACTCCCTGATCTTTCGTGGGCGAATCCACATTAGCGATTGCACATGCAGGAGTGGGTATCAGAATGTAGGGGCTCGAAGCAAATTCTCAGAAAAGGGCCACAAAACTACACATTAAAGTTGTTGAAGCGCCCCCTTTGGCACATTTGCACATACTATTTGATTTGAGCTTATTAAATGTGGCTCTGGAGTGGTTCATAAGCTTTGGTTTGATTCATAAGTGGTTCAAAAACAAGTGCGAAACTCTAAAATGGTGGCCCCACGGCATCTCTGAACAAGGGGAGCCCGAGGCGACCGCCTCGTTCCCCTTACCTAATATCCATCCCTGTGCACATGCATCGGATACGCTTACCTGGTCAAACGTTGTTCTTATAGTCTAAATTCACCTAATGTAAGCCATAGATGGACTTCCAAGCTACATTTCGACAAAAACCTTACAACGTTATTGTGATCGTGCGTGGACGCGTGGGCTGCTTTAACTCTTTTTTGAACTCCCAGCAACACATTTCGCTCATTGTTAAAATGATCAATTTTTTGCGATTTCGTGTTAGGCGACAATTTACTGAAGCCATCCTCCGTCCTCCCCAAACTACTTCAGGATCACCAGAAAAGCAATTAACGCACGTTAAGCTGGTCTAAGCAGCGTAATGTCGCAGCTAGGAAGTAGCACTGTAGTAGCAAAAGCGCACATCGAGTTATTTTTAGCAGACTACACGTGTAGACAATGGTGGCCTTAGGGTTTTGCGGGCCCTGTGCAAGAAGCATTATGCGGGCCCCCTACAGCGCGGTATCAACAAATCATTGCAACGGGACTCAAACTCTAATATAATAAATTGCAATACCGGTAACACAAAAAGGCTATTATGCTTAGTAGCGTATGCTTATATTTTGATGAAAAATCAGGGTGGGTATGCTGATAAAAAACATGTAGGCTCCATAGTGACACGCCCGGTATCCATACCACCCATCTGCCTCAATTATACAAAATG
>Ga0210059_1002158_pt1 | contig 30517 bp, 15 predicted proteins | sample Ectturendosymbi2_FD_188042 | JGI IMG/M metagenome (GOLD analysis project Ga0210059, IMG submission 188042) | Ecteinascidia turbinata endosymbiont from Florida, USA - Sample 2 (SPAdes) (version 2) | ecosystem: Host-associated > Tunicates > Ascidians > Unclassified | place: Key West, Florida...
ACAATATACCATTATAGGTGCAGGCATGACAAGGCCCAGTGTAGGGGCAACGCATTTAGGTAGTGTCTATTGTGCTTCATAAGGCAAAGGCTGTGCTGGTACTATTTTGCCTTCATTTGAACACAATTTTTGAAGTGGTCATAACAGAGCCATATGAAAGGCTGTTTCCTCCCCCCAATATCCAGATGGGGCCCTTTAATGTCAGCAAGCATTTAGGCCAGTGGTTCTCAAAGTGGTCGATATCGACCCCCAGGGGTCAATTGGACCATCCAAGGGGTCGATAAGTAGTCAAAGGGGCCGAATGGAGGTCACTGAATAACCAGGGGTCAATGAAAAACTGCTGGGGTCTACTGGAGATATGAAGCCTCCAATTCCAAATTATTGTTAATCGGGCAAGGAATGCAAACGGATTTTTTCAACAAATCAAACAGAATTAAGAGGGCTGATCAAATCTCAGCTACAGTAGTTTAAAAGGACATTCCAGGGGTGGCCAAACCTGCTCCATATATGAGCCGCAAATCGTAAAACCCAAGTTACAAAGAGCCGCAACATAAAAATCTAAAAACATGATTTTTTTGCAATCTACGCTTCTGTGACATCACAATTTTTTGTAACGACTTGCAAAAGTAATACTGTACGGCACGGTAGTCACCACAGTCAGGGACGGATTTAGAGAGCGTGGGGCCCTAGACCATCTTAGTCTTTGAGGTCCCACGCAGGTGTTACCTATTTCCTATTTGGCCTTTGTCTGTAAAGCATGAAAGTATGCCCCTCTTATGTGTAGGGCCCCCTCAAAGATTTATCTTTTGTGGTGCCGACTTTGGTTCTACGGCTGCCTTAGATCTTCAACAGAAATTTAAGCCTTTCCTACATTCTTCTCTGAAACAAATGGCAATGTGATCTTTTCTTGGAATTTATGGCTGTTTCGCGTAGTTCAGAAGTTCTCTTCGTTAAATTTCCGAGATTTCTAGCGTTTTTTGTAGATTTATTTTTCAGATATATACATTTTCATACAGGACCGTGTTGCTGCCCTCAGACATATCCTCTAGTTGTCGATCTGATGAGCTGTACGTAAACTCCTTTGTTATAGTAACCACATATTTTATGGAACAAACAAGCGCAATCCATTCAGTGGACACAGGGTTAACTTATGCCTTTTTAAGTTGTCATTTTCCATTTTCCAAGCAATACAAAGTACAGCGTTAGACCTCTTAGACTGATGGTAAACAGCATGAAAACAAGCTTTGCACAGCAAAGTATTGGCACAACACCCTCAGCTAATCTTATGAAGTAAGCCCAACGTAGACACGATTTTCCAAATAAAACTCACGAGAAACTGTTCTAGTTGGTTTACCTAAGATAGGCATATAGAGTTTCAAAAAGCAATCAGTGTTTGCGGGCAATCTGGTTGATAACAACCAAGCGTAGCATCCAGCACAGACAATATTATTTTTCGTCGGAGTTCTGCAGTGCCTGGCTGTCTTGCGTTGTTTCGAGCTTTTTGTCTGGAAGATTGAACATCAAGAAAGTATTGTTCTTTCTTTTTCATTCTTTTCTGGTAACCATAGGCGTAGCCAGGGGGACAGTGGAACCATTCTCCCTAAATTTCTAACATATCTTGTCATTTTGTGCTTTGACAGTATGTAGAAATAAAAATACAATTTTTCGGAAAGCTCAGAGCCGCGGTTTGGCCACCCCTGATACATTCGATTCGAATAATTTTTTATTAAATCATGCTATTGTGATGACATTATGAAAACTGTTCTGTGTGTTACCTCACAAACAATTCTGTAGTGTATGTGTCGCAGTTCGGCAGTTGTTAGACCAGGGTTGCCAGGTTGTCCCTTTTGGGGCCAAATTTCAGAAATTTGGTCCCAAATAACACTTCCTGGTCCCAAAATTTTCGTTTGGCCCTTTGGCTCTTTTTTGGCCCTTTTCCAGGATAGATTTGGCCCCTTGCATTTGCAAAAATTAGATCTGACCACCCTGGATCCTGTCTGAGAAACCATATTTTTTACTTTTTTGACTAATTCATTGCAGATTTTCACCACATTCCTATATTTTGAAGGTTTTTCGTTACAAAATTTTGTTAGAATCCTTAGAGTTTCTGAGTTTAGTAAAAGTGAGTTCATCAGAAAACCTGTTACTTGCTGCAGTTATAGAAGTATTTAATTTAAGTGCCATTTAATAAGTCGCTATGTATGGGTTCATATGACTTTGTAACTGCTGATAAATTTGGAAAAAATGGTTGGTCATTTTTTGATCCCATGTCTTAGAATTTGGCTCTTTTTTGGCTATTTCTGGAGTGGATTTGGCCCCTTGGCAATAAGTAGATCTGGCAACCCTGTGTTAGACTGCACTGGCTGTACAGCAGTGTTGCCATTTTAGCTGTTTTGCTGCTGCAACTAGCAGGTTTTTCTCACTGTTAGCTGGAAGTTTTTCAATCTAGAAGCTAGTTGATTTTCTTGCAGGATTTTGAAAACCGTTTAGCAGGTAACAAATTCCTGGCCAAATGTTTGTTCCAACCGTTTTTACAGATGAAAACTTTTACACCTTCTTCTTCAAAAAATTATTTACCTTCTTTTTGACGCTTTATATTGGGCAACACAAAGATCACCAAGCACAACTAGCTGCCTTTAATCATTTGGATGGATAAATGTACCATTGCTATTACCACTGGAGTTTTTATTATGACGCAGCGAAGTTGCTTCAAAACGATAATTGCATCATAACAAGTAACGGGATGGCTTGGTGAAGCCAAAATATTTGCTTCTGTGCTTAGTGAGCTCAGTGGGTTTAAGACTACATTGGCAGCATATACTTTTTTCCCATGGCCTATATGAGTTTTCCAGGTGGTTCAGTTACGCTAGGAAGTCACAGGCCTAATGCCTGGTCCATTGATAGTGAGTGCAAGACCAAAAATTGATACATAGCTTTACCAGTTTATTTTAAACACCTCAAAAATAGCAGTTTTCTTAGCAGAATTTTACTATTTTTAGCAGGTTTTAGCTGAAAATTTGTGACATGGTTTCTAGAAGGAGCTAGCAGTTTTTCGTGACATGATTTAGCAGGTGTAGGTGATAACCTTCTGGCAACACTCCAGTACAGCAGCAGGCTATGCAGCAGAGATGATCAGATAGTGTTTTTTTACTATCCGATCAAATCTTGTTTTAAAAAAATGATATCCGAATCCAATCCGAATCCTGTTTTGGGTGAAATCTTACTATCCGTAACCGAAAAGTATCCAAAGTGTATCTTTAAAAATGCACAACATAATTTATCTCAAACCTACAAGGTCCCTGCAAAAAAATTTTAGATGACTGGATTTGAATGAACACCAACAACAAAGTAATGGATTGATGCCATTATTCATACATGCCTTACAATGCAAGCAACACAACACTTCACTCTTTTGACTGTTTTTACACTTATGTGGCATTAAAGGAGTTGCAACAGATATCAATGCAAACAACAAGTTTTTCAGAGCCATTCCTTCAAATACTCCATACTGTTACATCTTGCAGTTACGGGCACTATTCAAACATTTAAACAGATACACTTTCTCCTTGATCTGGATGTGCATCACCGCTTACACTCTCACTATATAAAATAGGTTTTTAAAGTAAACACAAGTGTCAAATTTTGCAAACAAAAGCAAGGCAAAATATACTAAGTGCAAATCAAATAGTGTCATGATTTATGCATCTAAACTATGTAAAAAACACATATTCCTGCTTAATTCAACAGTGCTTGCATTCACAGTTAATGTAATTCTTGCAGTAAGCACAATTTATACAAACATGAGATTTAGGATTACAACAAAAAACAATTTGTTGGACAGTGACATACATTCACAGATAACACTAGTACCCGTTTCACTTAAACAGGCACAACAGCTTATATTTGAATCAGCTGTTTACATTTATATTAACACAATGGAAAGAAGGCTTTACAACATACAAAAATGACAGGTTCTTAGAAACCTCAAAAAAGAAAGGATGTAATATTTAAGCTAATATGCCCTTGTATATACTTGCACAACAAAACAGCTGACTCCTCACACTTGCACAGCAAACAAATTTCTTGCAGTCAACTTAAATGAAAATGACACCTTTCAGAAAGAGCACAAGAAAACGAACAAAATCCTGGGTTGAAATAACTTGCCAAAGCTGAAATGACTCAAACGTCACAAGCTTAAACAGTAAAATAGAATGCTTCATTTAGCTGAGCCTATACTCATCAATAAAAGTTCTTGCATTCAACACAAACATCAAGTATCAGGAAGCAAAGTTTGAAAGCATTCATTTGAATTCAGCACAAATGAAGTTTCAAGAGATATGCTGTCACTTATATTCAGAATTCATGACAATCAGAGTCTACTGTTGCTGCTGACAATGGAGTTCGTTTCTTGGAGACAATGTTTCTTGCAAGACTAAAAGCTCTTTCACTACTTGAGCTTGAAGATGGTATGCTGAGGACACCAAGAGCAACTCTGCTCAGCTTTGGATGCTTAGTTTTGAGAGTAGTAGAGCTCCAAAACTTTAACAGATCTAACGTGTCTTGAACAAAACAGCTGTTGATGAACTCATCTTCAAACACTGCTTTTACATAGTTCTCAACTTCAGAGTTGCTTTCCTTATGTTCAGTGTCATCCTGCCACTCAAAAAACTGATCATCTATATTGCTGACAATGCGAACTTTACTTGGGGGAGCATAGGAATGATCATCCTCACCAATGCTGTCTGAACAGACACTGATAGAAGGAACAAGCGATGATATGTAGTCAGAAGCAAGCTTTTTATCATGATTTTTTCATCTTCCTTAACCCTTTCAGTCCCGCGAAAGCCCCAAATCTTGCAGAGCTTTGCAATCCTAAAACTCGCCAGGCGATTGAGCTAGAGAGCTATCCAAACCACCCACGGATTCAGCAAGTCTTGTAGTCAAAATCGAAAAAAAGTTTTTTGTTTTCGGTGGGGAGGATTTCTGGAGGTGACGTCACAAATAAGGCATGTATTGGAAATTTTGGCCACCTTTGACCGGCCCTGGGCCCCAACCCATTGACCCACTCTTTTGGCTCAAAGTTTTTTTGAAAACTAGGTGAAAATCCGCGTCTGGATTGAAGAGTCCTGGATTGACTTGCTAGCATTCTGTAGCCAAAATTATGGGTCAAAAACCCAGTTTCTGGCCTAATTCAAAACTTTGCAGAAAAGGCATAATTTGCCCATTCAGGGCAAACTTTGGACAGCCATAACGCGGCAGCAGATTGAGCTAGAGAGCTGTTCAAACCCTGCATTGACTAGTGGCGTTGTATGGTTTAGAATAAAAAAAAAAAATTTTCTTGATTTGGTTGGGGGGTTTTGGACCAATGGGATCATGACAGGGGCATGTTTTTTGGTTAGTTATAAGACGTCATCATCTGATCCCACGCGCCAATATTTTGACTTGCGGTATGTTTGGATTCCAGGGCAGAATACGCGTTTTTAGAGCCATTGATTAAGTTTCTAGCGTTTCTGGTTCAAAAGTTAGGCCAAAAACAGCTAATTGGTAAGAGGCTTTTCTTAATACTTTTGGGGGATTTCCCAAATTAATTTTAAATTTTTTTGGCCCTAATCTTGGAACCAGGAACGCTAAAAACCCGTTCGGTCCCTTCGAAGTCCCGAATAGTAACCAAAAAACAGCTAAACTCAAAAAAAAATTTGTGTCATTTAAATGGCTCCTGCGGGTCTTAAAGGGAGGTCGGGCAAAAATGCTGACGTCAGCAAATAATAAAAGAAACATCCTATCATTATATAAGCATTAAAAAAATCCTAAACTGAAATGTTTTTTTTTTATTGCAAACTACATACCTTCACGAGTTTTTAGAGGGTTTGAACAGCTCTCTAGCTCAATCTGACGGCGAGTTATTGCCTGCGGTGGAATGCTCCCAAGAGTGACTTTGAGGGAGCAAAATTTTGGTCAATTTTTGGTTTATGAGCCATAATTTTCGCTCCCGATATGCTAGAAAGTCAATCAAAGGTTCTATAGACGAGGATTTTGACCTAGTTTTCAACTAAACTTTGAGTTCAAAAAATGGTCCATTGGGTCGGCGCCCAGGGCCAGGCAAAGATGATCAAAATTCATTTCACAGCCTATCGAGCCTGCGTTCTCAAAATATCGAATAAGCATGTCGAACCGGATATCCTTATCCGGATCCGGTTCCCGCAGAAATACACTTTTTGGATATCCGTATCCGGTTGAAAACTTACTATCCGGCCGGATATCCATCCGGCAAACCGGATAGTGATCATCTCTGCTATGCAGTAAGATGGAGAACAATTGTTGTTTTATGCTATGCTTACATCTATAGTTCGAAGCATATTTTGGGATTGTGTATTATTTTTATCATGCATTTCAAGTAAAAAGTGCTCAAATTTGTTTTGACACATACTATCCTTGTACAGAGCTGGGCAGTAGCGAGCTACTGCAGCGAGTTAATTTTGCAGTAGGATCAGCGGGAGCGCCGCTCTTTTTTGAAAGAAATAATGGATGCAGTAGCGAGCTATCACCATTTTACCGCTACCGCTATTCGCTACTTTGGCACGAGTTGTGGCCAAAGGAAAAAGTTCGCAAGAGCTCTTCCGTCAGCACACGTTGATAGTAACTACTCTTCTCATTGTTTTGCGCTGATTTTGGATGATTTGTTTGCGGTAAGCTAGCAGCATTAGGAAAGATTTAGCTCAGGTTGCTTTTGACCTAATCGATAGGTTCCACGTTAGTTCGGTAAAAACTCAGCATCACCGACAAACTTCAAGCAGTTGGGGCTTCGAAGCGTTGGCTACAGCTACCGGTAAAGTTGCGTATGACTGAATTGAATGCTTGTAAGATATGTCACTGAGTTCAACATTTCGCTGCATGTGCAACTACAGTTTTTGTTTTGAAGTATATGTCAATATGATAGTTTTTGTAGCTTGGTTTGACTTTAGTATATTTGGCTGTATGGATAACTTGAAGCAAACTTACATTTCTGTCTTGAAGACAGTGGCGTAGCCAGGGGGAAAGGAAGACATCTGTCCCCGGGCGCAGCATTTTCAGGGCGTGAATTAAGGTTGGAATGACACGTAACAATTACGAAATGTCAAATGTTAGCGGATACTAGTAGCCTAATTACGATTTACAAAATGTCGAATGCCAATCGCTGATACCCAGTTGCAAAATCTCATCAAAGTCACCAAGATTCTCAAAGAGAACAATTATGAACCTTAGTGACGTTTTAATTGGTTGCTTGTGTATCCAGCAACCAGTGCCCGCATGTGGTTTAATTCACGGTTGCGTGACAATGCTTTCAGATAACCAGGGTTGCGATCAACTTCGTTTTCCACTTCGTTCTCATCCTATAATTGCGTCACAATGGATGGGAATCCAGCATTCACAGTGCATACAACTGCGCATGCTTTTAGCGCAGCGATAAACCTTAAGAGTATGTTGTTCTTATCACGACATCAGATCTGATGTTTAGAAAATCATTTGATCTTTGATGGTTTGCCAAACCTCATGTTGAAATGGATTTGATGTGGTTCTGAAGGTAATTATGATGATTTTTTTTTGTAGGTGGTTTAAATAAATCCTGAATACTTTTGCAAACTTCTAATTGCAAGTGGACAACAGCGTTGAGTATATTACTTAGCCTATAGGTATGTAGGCTACCTTTCAGTTACTCTCAGGGTCGCGCGGAGAGCGATGGTATTGCTTCCCCTGTTTTTTCAAAAGGGCGGCAACAGGGGCGGAGCTAACTTTTCATCATAGTATCATAGGGCATTTCCTGGTTAACAAGATCTAGTTGAAACAAATTTATTGCAGCTATTCACGCACCCACAACACCCAGACTGGTTTTCTACACTCTCTGTCATTATTTTTGAGGTCAACATTGTTGCTGAACAGAAACAAACATATTGGTGAAGAATGTTTTGTTTTTTTAAGTTTGAGTTTCAATTTAAATACTTTTACTGATCCCTGCCCTTCCGCTGCTTCGGCTGCTACCTGTGTTTTATGTAATTCCACCTGTAAACTGATCATCTCCACAGACACGATAATCGAAATTCAGATCACAAAATTGCTAGCAAAATTTCTAACAGAGAGTCACTGGCGTTAGATATTTTCCAGGGTAAAATATGTGGCACATTTAAATCATATCAGCTTTTTGATAAAATAATCGATCAATTTTCAGCAGCAAAAACCAGAAAACTTTGTCCTTGGAATTAGACAAATGCAAGTAAAGCATCAGATTGCAGTGCTTCTTTTATTTTGTGCTGCCACGAACGGGCTGGGTGGGAGCCCTAAACTGAGTTTGTCCCCAGGCGCGGGAAACCCAAGGTACGCCACTGCTTCAATTGTCGTTTGTTTTTTTGTTAAGCGTTTTCATGTCTGTTGCTGCAACATGATACTGTAGATAGAAGTGCTGTTTCTAATCTACGTAGTCGTATTTAATTTCGTTCAAACCAGCACGAAAAAATTCTTGTAACTTGCCTTGTAATGAAATGTCGCTTTTCTGCTACATCGCACGTTCTTTTTCTAACAGGCGTCACTGCGTTTCTTTCACATTACAGTTAATTTGGGGAAACGTTATTTTTGTAAGCGTGGTCGCACGGGTCTTCACTTTGAGCTTCGTGCCTCAGATTGTGCTAAATAAACTTAAAACAATTAGACAATTCTCTTTTTCTAATCTGACGACTTCAGTCTTATGAAAAATATCGTCTTGGAGAACCGTGATTGACATTGTTATTACTCTAAAGGTATTGTCTGTTTTCATTACCATTTGTATTTTCTTAGATGTTCACAACGTTTCCAAGACCAGAAAAAAAACGTTTGCACCTGTGGAAAACTAAACTTTTCGCTGAACAAAAAAAAAGCACAGAAACGTTGAAGAAAAATCGCCAGTTTGTCCACTAAGCGATGTGAATCGTGAGCAACATAATCTATGCGATTACAGGCATCCACTGTTCTCTTCAAGTACCACAATCAGTTGTTGCGCTACGTGTTTTGCCCAAATCGAAATGTTTTTGATACAATGTTATAATTCAACGGTCTTGCTGGGCTACCCTCACACTTGCAACGAAGCTGTTATATGCCTAAGCACCTTGGAAAACACTCTTGAAAACCGACGAAGTTGAAAATGCAATTTTTTTACGGCTTAGCATTAACGCGCATAGAAAGCAAAGCTTCTTTGTATTCCAAGGGTTACACTACTTGTAAGCAAACCATCTAAATGGTTGCGGTTATTTTTTGTACCGAAACATCTCGTTATGTTAATTATAATTTATCAAACCAACACTGAACATCCAGCAGTAACCTTTACAATCAATCCAATGCGCAGAACAAATTTGCATTCAAATGTTGAAGTTTTCATGCTTCTAACGTTGTGCACCAACTTCGAAGTTTCTGCGCACTTTGGTTTGCAATTTTCGCGATGAAGTTGTACTTTTGATATTTGTCTTGCAAACATTTTCCTGAAATCACTCACCAATATATTTTTTGCGCCCCTCTTTCGTCGCTTGAAACATTTTGAAGCATCTGCGTTACTTTGTGTTGTAAAAGGTATATTGCTAGACATCGGACTGAATTTGTGACATTCCCTTGTACTCCAATCGCAAATCAGTAATTTTCCCTACTCACTAAAAAATATCTGTCTCCTGTGTGGAATTATTTTCGTTGAAGAATTTTGCACTTTCACTAAACGAGGCATCGAAAGCGCATCATTTTTGTTTTCTGCTACTCATTCAACGTTTTGCTGTTCAGCAAAAATCATATAAGGCTACTTTGCCAAACACCAAAAGCTTTTTCTACTGTAAAACTCCCGTTATACGTGCAATCACTATGTTTATTGCTTCACAATAATTGTTTAGTTTTCAACATCAGTGATAATTGCTGAAAAAGTTCCCATAATCTGTTTGACGTTGCCAAATCACAATTCCCGGTCATTTGAGGGTTTAGGTTTCCGAGCATGCTACAGCGCATCTGCTCAATCTCCTACCGCTCCGTTTTGAAACCCAAGCGTTCTGGGGGAACTGCAATAAAGTGTTCTCGTTGAAATGGCGGATAAATCACTTCGCGGTAAACTTGTTATCGTGAGTTTGCTTGAACATAATTTAAATCAACAAATATCACATTTTCGTTCTTTTCACTCTACACGCAAAATTCGCAGTGACGAAAATTTTGGTTCATCTTCGTTTAACCCTGACACAGCCCTACCAAACGTCAAGTAGTTGAACTTTTTCATCATTGCAATTTCGCTGAAAGTTTATTTGCCTCCATGTGTTTAGGTAAAAATTACATGACGTCATATTTTTGCAAGTGGCCATCGCCTGGGCTAAACAAGCAGGGTTGGTGTTGAAAAAAATTTTCTTTGATTAACATTCTTACCTGACGCAGCGACACAACGTCAAATGATTGATTTCTTTTTATCATCACGATCTTGGTAAAATTTTGATCATCTCCATGTGCTAAGCCGCAAATCACATGATGTCGACTTTTGCTTGTGATTATTGTCCGAATGTAACACCAAACTTTGGATGCTACAACTTCGCATTAGAAAAAAACTGTTTTCTGACCGCTTGGCTTTGATTTTCTCAGTTGTTAAATAAATTATTTGTGGTTTTTAGTGTTTTTTTGCATATTTTCATGCAAAAGGTTTTCAGATATTGCGAAAATGTACGTATGGGCATTGACGGTACTGATAGGGAGACTTAATTTCATAAAGGAATAAAAGAAATTTATGATAGGATATTTTATACGTATAAGATTTCAGTACTGTAGATGCGTAGAGGCACGTGAAATCGATGTCCAATAAAAATAATTAGCTTGACTGATTCGCTTGCTTGTCACCTTTGTGGGGACCTGTATCTTCAATAAGCCTACAGATTTGTGCAAGTGTAAATCATCGCAAAAAGATATAAGCAGACCCGTCGGAAGATTCCTCGAAATCTTTTACAGTAAATCGAGAAGTTTCGATTGTTGATGTTCGGAGGTTTATTTTTTTAGAGCTGATGCCGGCTGTTTAATGCGCATTGCACACCTTTGAAACTAAAGCATTCAACACTTAGGCTGTACTTGCAAAAGCTGGAATGTTACGGAAAGTGTGGTTGGTCAATTCGCTCTCAAGTATCTAAATAACAAATCTTTGCACGCAGGCTATAGAAACTACGCTCTACACAAAACTACGATCAAAAAATAAATTGAACCATGCAGAAAAAAGGATTTCAGTTTAAAATACAAGTAGTCAGTACTTTGTTCAGGGGTTTTGCATGAAACATGGATCAACATAACATTTTATGAAAATCTAAAATAATGCATAAAAATTTCGTGGGAGGGTTTGATTGCTCGGTTTGTCCCTCACCCTGGTCGCGGGCCCAATCCAATTTACACGCGCATTAAACTCTGTGACAAACAGTTTTGATCTTTTATTGCTTGCCCATTCTCTTGAACTCTTGAGTACTGTGCACACAGCACGAAACTTGCATTGATAAAGGCGAGTTATTATATACCTATAGCAATCCACTCACAAAGCTATGGGCGTTTCTGTAATCTATATTTCATTTATATGTGTACACACTCATGGGTGGGCAACCGCTACTTTGGAAACAGCGTCACTACCGCTATCGCTATTTGCTGAAAATAAAAATAATAGCGGCGCTACCTCTCCCATTACTGAACAAAAATAGTAGCGAGCTGTCGCTACCGCTATTCGCTACCGCTACTTTTGGTGAACTTTTAAAATTTGTGTTGCTTTGCACAAGCAGGCTTTATTTTACAGTCTCACCTTGAAATGCATTTTAAGCTATCAATTTTGTTGGGTACCCTTTTTTGAACAACCATGATCTAAATATAACAGTCATTGAGCAGTTATGATTACAAATTGTTCATTTTACAGCAAATGCACATAACAATGAAACTTAGACTGCAGACACACATGGAGTGCATTTACTTTTGTAAGTGGATTGCCGCAGGTTTATTAATCGCCTTTATTGCTGCTTTCTCGCTGGAGTCAAATATGGAACTCAAGATAATCATCAAGCAAAAAGAACGTCAAAATTCTTTTTAATACAGTCTTCACAGACATATATATAATAAACTGACACAATAGCCTTCCTTTGTTTCAACTTTACATAACCTGTCTTAAGCAGCTTTCACCAAACTAACGTTGAACTAGAAATCTAGTCTCTCTATCTGTACGCAACTACAAAGCGATTGAACAACACTCCACAGCACATTCATTATGACGTAAATTTCCCTGAGAATTTCAACGCACAAGGGCCAGCGAAGTTAAGTGGTGAAGGTCAAGACTTCAATTGGCCTTGTTTTGATGTAACCACAACTTTACAAAAACAGCTATTCAAATATTTTACGAAAGGGTCCAGTTCCAAATGTCAAAATTGTTCGAGGTCCGGTCACTCCCATAAAATCATGCAAATGTGACAAGTCTTAGATTTTTCTAACAAAAAACGTAATATGAGAATTTAATACTATTATTCTGTATATAGATATACAAATACCGGTAAATGGATACAGATATTAACAAACGCTGTCAGCGTTATTTATTGTTCTGCTGGTGGGAGCAACGGCATTTTGTGCTTCTTGGCAGTTACCTAATTTTTTGTTCCTAAGTAGTGACAGTGACTAGAATGTAATGGTCAAGATTTTATTCATGATAGAGATGCGAAACGTGCTCTTTATGAAGTTCTGTTTTGCAAGCGCGGACTGTTAGCAGTCAGTTGCGTAACTAGATGTTTAGGCCAGGAGGGAAAACGTAGCTGAAAAAGGTCCACTGCCCACTGTAGGGGAGGCTGCTAGCAACACTCAGAAAAACCCTGAGAAATGATGATGAATCCGGATGTGGATGGCTATACTAAAACCCTAAATCACCACCAAATACTCCGAAAAACGTAACAAAAATACTGAAAACCAAAAGAATACTAAAACTGAAATATAAGCCAAGTGGGGGTCCAAGTTTTACAATTACTGTAGCTGGCAGGAGGGGACAATTCGCCCCTCCAGCAGCAGGGAGACCCAAACACCGTAAGAATTTCCACTGACTATTTGCGAGGAGTGGAAAAAATTTTGGAAATACCTTCCTTTGACAAGAAGTTCTCAGATGTGCCATCAAAAAATATTTCTTTCAGTGCTACATTCTCTTGGAATTCAATTAATTCCAGTTGAGTTTTGGCTGTGTCCACACCAGAGGTGCCAAGCTGCCGGAGTTCAGCACCGCCACCTTCATCAGTGAATGCAGTGAATGATGGGTCGTTGCCTACAAATATACGCGAAGGTGCCCTCTGCCCAGCAGAGCTATGGTACCTATAAAAATTTCCACTTCATCTTCGGTGCACACATGTGCATGTGTCTTTTTGCTTCAGTTTGGAATTCGGTAACGTCTGTCACTAAAAAAGGTTTTGAGGAAAGAGCAGCAACTGTTTTCGAAAAGAAAGTCGCCAAAGTGTTAGACAATGCTGGTGACCAACTTTTCAATAAGTTGAATATATCTGGAATCTTCTTGCTTTTATTTTGCTCAAATGCCTCGGAAAATGACTTAGTTCGTTTTGAATGACTTGTTTGAAGAAAACGTTTTCTGGAAAGGGCAAGTAGTAGTGATCAAACCAAGAGTAGTAGGCTTTGTTTTTCTCGTTGAAGTTTTACATTCAAGTCGTTGAGGTGTTATGTCAGCCAAAAATTCAACAGTTTCCCTTTCTTTAGTTTACCATTTCCTTAAAAAAAGCTGAAAGCTTTTCTTCACATTTTGTTGACTTCCCGCAAAAAAAAATTATTTCCTGAAGGAAAAAATCTCTGCAACACTCTTCCCTTACTCAAGCATCTTTCACAACTGTGCACAAAATTTTTTTATAATTGTATTGTTTTCGGAAAGAAAAGGTTTCATTGCTATATTCTAGCCTTGCATCCACTATTTTCACCAGGATCGACATAGTAGTGACGAGCTATTGTTGAACAATTATGACGAAACAATTACTTTGAACCAAAAAATCGTAGCTTGCCCAACTCAGGTGCGCACTGCAATTTAGTTGAACAGATTGATCGACAATCACACAGTGGTCGAGGAGTAAATGCTTTAGAAGTATGGCCAAAAGCGCAAAATTTTGGGATAAAAACTTCTGCGTATAGAATGCACCTTTGAGATGCTGACGAGATCCGGGCGTCGCCATCCGAAGATCCCGATTCGGACCGTGGTCCGCCATTTGAATCCCGATTCGGACCGCGGTCCCTGTGCTATAGTGTCCGAACGTCCGCAATTCTTTTTCGAAATTAATAAATCATGATATTACATCCTTAATCTACCAGCTCTGCATTGAGGGCAAAAACCAGAAGAGTGAAAGTCAAGGGTAGAGAGACGGCTCTAACTTACTAATGCAATCTGTATTGTGGGGCCCCTACGAATGGTTGGGGCCCACCCGACCGGAGGTACGGGGCTGCCTTGCCACGGCACTGGGTCATGAGACAAGTAGGATATGCAAAAAGACAACTGGTTGGGGTCCAAGAGTTTATGGTTCAGTGTGAGGACATGGTCAAGGTTTACGATCAGACTGGTTTGGGATAACACCAAACGGAGGGCTGGCGGGCTGAGGGGCTCTGTTTCCAATTGAAAAACATGAATTTTCAACTAGCCGGCGGGTTTCACATCAGGGCGGGCCGGCGGGCTGCAGAAAAGGGCCGGACCACGTTCATGTGCAGCCTGTCGGCCCACCCTAATGTGCAGTCCGCCAGCCCACCCTGTTGTGAGGAACCCCGGACCGCCCTTTTGTACAGCCTGCTGGTATGCTGAAAATTCGCGTTTTGTTCGATCAGAAACACGCCCCTCCAGACCGCCCGGCCCTCCGTTTAGTGTTATCCACTGATTTGTAGGTTCAGGGTTTAGAGTTGGGGTTTAGCCTACAGTTAACGTAATGCAAACAAGAAGCTGCTAACTGTTTGCCAGCCCTAAAACCATTACAACATTGTCCATGCAAGTGGGACTGATCTGATGCAGATGTCATGGTCAGCCAAGTAGGACATACATTTCAAGCTTGTCATGAGATTACTTCAGCCAATCGTGTTCCGCAAAACACAAACTAACTTCAGTAGTTAATTTGCCTCATGAGGCAAAATAGACACTACACAAAATCTATGTTGTGCATCATAATACACTTTCGGATAGTTTTCGGATACGGATAGTATGATTTCAACCAAAACAGGATTCGGATAGGATACGGATATCATTTTTCAAAAACAGGATAGGATCAGATAGCAAAAAACACTACCCGATCATCTCTGATAGACAGTAGAGGCAAAAGCACTCGACTACGTTCACCTTGCTACTAGTAATCAGAGGTTGCCATGGATCCGGTGTCAAGAGAAATTTCTGACTTGCGAAATTTCTGACTTCACGCCATGTACGCATGCACAAAGTATTATTCTATATATCTAATACGCTGAGAAAACTGATGATTAGGGTTGAGGGATTCGTGTTTAGGCAAGTGTGTCTGGTTAGAGTATGGTTAGGGTGAGAAAAATAAAAATAATTGAGGTCAAAGACTAAGTCCAAAAATCATCAGTGGTTAAAGTTCTACCCGTCCTATAGCTTGTTGTGGATACCTGACATCTAAGAAAAATGTTTTAATTTACACCGCACACATCAAAGAACTAATTGCGAAACTTTATTTCTTTATTCTGAATAGCAAAATAACTGACAAACAACAACAGGCCAGAAATTTCGCAGAGGTCAGGAATTTTGCTTGACACCGGTGTGCCGGAGTCGACTCTGGCAGGATTCTGCGTTTTTCGTTCGGATCCGGACACGGAGTCAAAAATTTGTGAAAACCGAGCCTGGTGTCAAGCGACATTTCTGACCTCTGCGAAATTTCTGACTTACAATCGTTTTTCAGGTATTTTGCTTCTCAGAGTATAGCAATAAAGTTTGACGATGACTTTTTTGGTGTGTGTTGTATAAACTAAAACTTTTTGGTTAGATGTCGGAAACCCACAAGCTACAGTACGGAAAAAACCATAACCACTGAAAATATTGTACTTAGTCTTAGACCTCAAATATTTTTCTTTTTCTAACCCTAATGCAGCCATAACCCAACACACTAACCTAAACACCAAAATTTCGCAGAAGTCAGAAATTTTGCAGAGGTCACAAATTTTGCTTGACACCAAAGTTTGAAAAAGAGTTTTTCGCAGAGGTCAGAAATTATGCTTGATGCCAGGAAGTTTTTTGCAGAGATCAGAAATTTCGCTTGACACCAGAGTCTGAACAGGAGTCGGATTCTCAAATTTGAAAAATTACTGGATCAGGACTCGGGTCTGGATTCAAAAATTTTGGGACAGGAGCGGAGTCGGAAAATATTTCTCCGGCCACTCCTGCTAGCAATTGGAACACAACTTTATATGTGGACAAAGGCGGTGGTGGGTACAGCTCGAATACCAAGATAGTTCCAGCAGAGTTTTTGGCATTGATGGCGAAATATACACCAGAGATGATCGGATAGTGGATTTTTACTGTCCGATCCTGTTTTTGAAAAATGATATCCGATGCGAATCTTGTTTTGGTTGAAACCATACTATCCTTATCCGAAAACTATCCGAAAGTGTATTTTGATGCACAACATAGCCTACATCTTTTGTGCTGCGTCTATTTTGCCTTTAGCTGAACACGATTGGTTGAAGTAGTCAAATGACAAAATTGGAATACATGTCCTGTGCAGTTGACCATGACACCTGTAACAGCTCAGTCCCATGCATGCAAGATGGTTGTCATGGTTTCAGAGCTAACATGCAATTAGCAGCTTCTTGTCTGCATTAAGCGAACTGCAGGCTAAACCCTAACTCTAAACACTGAACCACTAAACCTAAAATTTGACCATAAACCTTGACCATTACCTTGATCCTACACCCTAACCACAAACTCTTAAACCCCAAACAATTGTCTCTGCGTATTGCACTTGTCACATGACCACTTCAATACATTGTGTTCAAATGAAGGCACAATAGTCCCTGCACAGGTTTTGCCTCATGAACAGAATAGACACTACCTGTATGCGTTGCACCACTTTCTTTGAACCCTGTCATGCTCATCAACAAAAAGTTTGACACATCTTGCAAGCTTGGCATATCGCATAACTTAACTTTTCCGAGTCAATTGCACAAGCAAGCTGATGTTTTCCACACAGTCCCGTCACCACTGGGGGGCTTTGGTGGGCTTCGCCCCTCCAAAACAAAGCTCCAAGCCCCCCTAATTGAAATATGAAACATTATAAATCAGTGATGCTTGTTCAAATTTCAGAATGTCAAGCCCCAATGCACTAATGCAAAGTCCCCCAGTAGACTTTCTGGTGACGGATCTGTTGCCACACCAAGCTTTTCGTTAGGCTAGCCATTTCTTTGGTAACAATGGTTAGATTTTAATACCATCCGTGAGTTCGCATTCACAATTTCTTTATTAATCCTACCCATTGTTGCACTTTAATCAAACGTAGCTACATAGCAATGCTAGACTACACGCCAAAACATATTGTTTCCTATTCGGGGCAAAATTTTAAAACCCGGGTTTCGGTTAGCTGAGAAAAAAAACCCTTGAAGACCCGGATTTTTTCGGGTTTTGAAATGAATGAGATTTCGAGCGATAAAAATTCAATATCATTGCGAAATTACTATTGTTAGTCCCTGCGCAATCTATTAGCGAATTATTTTAATGAAGTTAGCACAGTTTTTCAATGATGCTTATCTGCTGACGCATGACAATCAAAGCACACTGTCATCATTTAGTCAGTTTCAGAAGTTTGCGACAAATAGTCTTGTGGCTGAAAAAGCCCTTTCTGGCTCCTAATCCTATTTGTCACATGGCCACATCAACTAATGGTCTTCAACTACAGGAAAATTCATAGCCCCAGCACAGGCACCATATATATATAGGCATACAACATTTTCATCATGAAGAAAAACAGACATTGCCTATAAATCTGCAAAATGTTTTTAATTCTTTTATTTTTAAATTGTCATGCCACTCTTTGCTACTGTGTCCAAAGTCATAGCAAGCTTTCTGTCACAATTTATCACAATAAGATATTTGTTTTTGCAGTTGCACTAACTGACACACAAGCAAAAATCCTTTTCGCATTTTACCTAGACTCGACCAATTTAGGAATTAGCGTCCTGCTCCGCAGTAGTGCTGAAACAAGCGTTACGTGTTAGCTAACAATCGTGTTAAGAATGTGTCTGTAACCCTATGGCTCTGTCTTAAATGCAGTTGCAAAAAGTGTCTGTAACCCTGTGATTCCGCTGGCTTCAATGCCCTGTACTACGTTCTGTTTTTGTCTGTTTTTATCAACCTGCGTTCTGCAGAGTGTGTGTGTTCATACTATGGACTTCGTGTCTGGTCACAAACAAATAAATTAAAATTAAATTAAAGCACTGTTTCCACCAACATGCATCCCTACTTGCGTTGCATCGTGGTTTTGTGCAGTTTTGTAAACGTAATGTATTCCGTACCTGTTGCAATTGAGCATTGGTTATGTGTAGACCTACCATACGTCCCGGTTTGGCCGGGACTGTCCCGGTTCAAACGTCTGTCCCGGTGTCCAGTCCTGATTAGCAAAATGTCCCGGAATTTCACTTGTCCGATTTATGAGTTAGTGTTATTTCTCTTTCGTGACCAAAGTGTAGGTAAATTAGTTTATAAAAGCTCTTCATCGTGAGATCAAACAAGGGTGTCGCGAGATTGCAAGATAACTTTCAATTTCAATAAAACTTTAAAACAAAGTAACGAAAATTTTCCCTTTTAATCTCAGTGCAGTACTTTATATGTGTTCTCAGACAATCTTAAATCAAATAAGTAATGTATAAAATTCGCCAAGCTCAGTCCTTCGGCCGCTCATCAGGTTATTTCATTCATGTTTTTGAATTTGTCCTGGTTCAAGCCGAAGAAATTATGGTAAGTCTAGTTACGTGATGCACTACATGTTTCACCAACTATCGCTTATCTAGTCAGCATGGTAAGGTCACGATGTGTTAACTTGAACCTCATTCACCTTTAATTTTGCATTAATTGTCAATGGAGAGACGACATACATTCAGAGCAGTTTTGCCATACAATCAAAACAGCATTAAACAGCATTGTATAGCTAATACAATGTTTACATTATAGAGAAGAAAGGGTAGTTAACAAACCTTTAAACTTGCAGCCCTGAGCCTAAAACTTGCAGCCCTGAAAGCATTTTCCTACTTAGATGCCTACCAGTTAGCTGACCAGAGTTCTGGAATAGCAATTCGCATGCCAGTGCATCAGAGCAGTGATTTCAGCACACCACCTGCAGGAAAACTAACAGCGATATTCTACCTACGAATCATCGCCCAGAGTTATCGTAAAAACGCAGGTAAAAGCTGTAGGATAAACAAGAAAAACGACTGTTGTTATCTAAGACTATAACTTCCGAAAAGTCTCTTCGTTTTGCAAAGATTCATCATTAGATGAACGTCCACGTGGTACGCGGTGCTGGCACGGTTTAACACTTCTAACACTTTTGAAAATCACGCAGCGCAGCTGGTAGGCTACGCAACAAAATTTTCAAAAACCGCACCGCGCGCAACGCAGCAGCGACGCGGTTGACATCTCCTGTCTGAACCCTCGAAATATGGGTAAAATCTTTTTGGATATCCAGATCCGCATCCGGTCCCCGTTTGAAAGCAGTTTTTGGATATCCGTATCCGGTTTTAAACTCACTATCCTGCGGATATCCAACCGGCAAACCGTATAGTGATCATCTCTATCCTCTCAAAATGTGCCTCAGTGTTATTTTTATGCACTCCCGATATATCTGCACGTATTTGATTACATGTTCATATGTAAGGTTGCTATTTTTGATTTTGTTGATGTTTTGAAAATTCGTGACATCATATGACAGTGTGATAGTTTTGAAATGATGAGCATGGTTTCTAACACTTCTTATGAAATATGTTTGCAAAATGTTGAAACTGATTTTTCAGAAATATTTGCAAAATATTGAAAACCTATAGCCTATGCTATCTGATAAAATACAAGACGAAAGATAAAAGAGCTGCGACTGATTTTCGGTAAAAAAATTAATGTTTTCGGAAAAATTCAACCATTTCCCGAAGTTTGTTTTTTTGCTGAGTTTGAATATTTTTGAAGTGAGTTTGGCTCAGCGGTGCACAGGATCCGGTTTAACGGAGTCCAATCAGGCCGGATGTTACGAATTTTTTTTGAATTGGATATCGTTTCCATTTCAACCAGATTCGGAACGGAATGATTCTAATTGAATAAACTGTGGCCATTCCAAAAAAATTTGATATGGAATAGTAGTTGCAGGCTACCAGGAAAATTTTCAAGATCTTCTAATCATATTGGCAACAATCTTTCTTTGTTTCTCTCCATACAATACAATGCAAAACAGGCAGTTAGCAATTTTTTCAAAATTTTTCTAATTTAACCAATGTGAGTGGCAAGCCCAAAAGATATATTTGAAAATCAAGGTTAACCACCAGGTATATTGTAATAACACCACTCATCACCAAAACAGAAAAACACAGTAAAATTATACAGACCAAAGATGAGCGGACTGTGAAATTTTTCAGTCCGAGCACAGTCCTGATCCGATAAAATTGAATCCGATCCAGGCCGGATCCGCAAAATTTTTGAAAATAATTAGTCCGATTCAGTTCTGATCCGCCCATGCAAAAAGAAATAGGCCTATTTTTATTTTGCCTCATGAGGCAAAAGTACTGCTGAAGCTATTTTGCCTTTAACCAAATACAATTTTTTGAAGGCAAAATAGTTCCAGTAGTGCTTTTTCTCATGAGGCAAAACAGACACAACCTTTTGGCATTTCCAAAATTTAACAAGGCACTGTCCATTTTGGCATCAGAGGCACAAGCACTGCTGGTGTTATTTTGCCATTTAGAGAATCCGATTGGTTGGATTGGTCAAGTGATAAGGATGATATACTTGGATTAGCGTAAGGTTCATGTAACATGACTTAAACCCTTAACCTAAAATCAAACCCAAAACTCAAACCCGAAACATAAACCCAAACTTAACCCAAAACCTAAAAGCTGAACCTGAAACCAAAACCCGAAACCTAATTCCTAAATCCAAACCCTGGTTTTCATCCTTTTTGAAGCAGCGACCCGTTTTGCAATTTAATTTAAAACCTATCGACACCCTTTTAAAATTTCCAGTCAGAAATATGAAATGCAGTTGTTTTTGCACAATACAAAATGACTAAAAAATAACTCAGCGTTATATGTGGACAAAAGTGAATACAGTTCAAATTGCAAAATAGTCTCAAGATGGCAAGACATAGCCTACACTATCATATTTTGCAAATGTGCAAAATTTAATGACAACTTAAATTTTTAATATTTTCAAAATAATCACATTTAAACAAGAAAAATTTTCTCAGTCCGATCCAGTCCTGATCCGCCAAATTTCAAAAAAATGCAGTCCAATCCAGTCCTGATCCGTCCAAAATTGGCTTCAGTTATACAGACCATGATGGAGTGCCGCCATTGTGTGTGTGTTCGACAGAGATGATCGGATAGTGGTTTTGTACTATCCGATCCTATCCTGTTTATGAAAAATGATATCCTTAACCGATCCGAATCCTGTTTTGATTGAAATCCTACTATCCGTATCCGAAAACTATCCGAAAGTGTATCATGATGCACAACATATTTTTTTGTGCTTTGTCTATTTTGCCTCATGAGGCAAAATAACTTCTGGAGTTATTTTGTCTTCAACTGAACACGGTTGGTTGAAGTAGTCATATGACAAGTTTGGAACGCATATTTTGGTTAGTTGAACATGATGTGTGTAACAGTTCAGTCTCCTGCATGGTTTATGGTTGTCATGGTTTCAGGGCTTGCAAACAGTTAGCAGCTTCTTGTTTGCATTAAGTGAACTGTAGGCTAAACCCTAACTCAATTTAAAAGTATAACTCCTCAACTTAAAAATTGACCCTACACCTTGACCATAAGCCCTAATCCTAAACCTTAACCATAAACTCTTAAATCCCAACCAATTGTCTCTGCATTTTGTACTTGTCACATGAGCAGGGTGTAGTGGGGTGGGAATGACCTTGCCATACATTTTGTTGGTGTGGGAAAGGGTTCCCATACCTTTTTACACTAGTAACGGTACTTGAAGATGTGAGATCTAAACGATTACATTAAAACATGGCTGCGATCTCACAGATGTGCTAGCAACATGCAGATTCGTACTGCTAGTCAAAAGTCTGCAGTGAAACAGGAAGATCCAGTGTAGAAGTTCTTGCAGGCAAATGCTCACTTTATTCAAACTGTTTGGTGTAGCCTTCCTCTTTATTTGGTGTGGGAAATGGCATTCCCACACCTCTTTTTTTAGCACTACACTCTTGCGCATGACCACTTCAACCAATTGTGTTCAGATGAAGGCAAAATAGTCCCAGGACAGGTATTGCTTCATGAAGCAGAATAGACACTACAGGAATGCGTTGTGCCACTTTGGTCCCTGTCATGTTCATAAACAGAAAGTTTGTCATGTCTTGCAAGCTTGACATATCGTGTAACCTAAGAAAAGCAAACTGAAATTTTGCCACACAGTCCCGTAGCCATGGAAGGTCTTTGATGGGCTTTTAGCCCCTCCGAAACAAAGCTCCAATCCCCCCGAATTTAAATAAGCACTATAAAACAGTGATGTTTGTTCAAATTTCAAAATGTCAAGCCCCACTGCACAAATGCAAAGCCCCCTAGCCTTAAGCCTATAGAAGATTTTCTGGTGACGCTTCTGTTGCCACACCAAGCTTTTCAATAGCCAATTCTTTGGTAAGAATGGTTAGATTTCACCATCCATGAGCTCACATTCATGATTTGATTTATTAATCCTACCCATTGTTCCACTTCAAACCTAACTAGCCTACATAGCAATGCTAGTCTACAGACCAAAACACAATTCGAAACAACACACTGACTTAAAATATGCCATTTATATTGAAATGACTGTCTAAAAATTCAGTCTAAGAAGTCAATGTCACAAAACAACAATTTTGCATATCATGTCTAAGAAATAAAAAAGCTGTCTCTGGACCCTGGCCCGGTATCATCCAACAACCAGTCAATGCACTTGCAGGCTCACGTAGAATAGGCATGAAGACTGCAAGGCCTGGTGTAGGCTACAGTTCACTTAAGAGCTAGAGTGTTCTAGCTAGTCTAAACTACAGATTACAGTAGGCCTATACTAGCTAGCGTTAGTCTAGGTACAGGTACGCAGCAAACAACGTCCTTAACGTGTACTGAAAGAGCCTTAGCCCTATCTTGCCATATCAGAAACAGATTCATGCTAACAAACTTGGCGTGTCAATGAGATTACGCTACGGTACATAGAGTACACCACAGACAGACTCGGAGTCACGGCACAAAAGGCTGAAAAGATGCTTCTGAAGATAATGAATGAATGATTGTCCCATAGTCATTGCGACTATGATTGTGCAATGTGCAACTTTTTCCAAAAGTCTGAATCCTCGAAATATCGATAAAACCGTTTCGGATATCCGGATCGGTATCCGGTTCCCGTTTGAAAGCAGTTTTTGGATATCCGTATCCGGTTGCAAACTCACTATGCTGCCGGATATCCAACCGGAAAACCGGATAGTGATCATCTCTGGTGTTCGACCAGGCACATAGCACCCCCAAATGGAGTTTGGCAGACAGAGGTAGAGACAGATTACAAAAAGGTTTCACAGTGAACAGTAATACAGTCGTGTTGGGTACACGAAAAATAAATAAAATGAGGTTAGTCATTTTTCTGCTTATTGGCTGAGTCATATGAAACAATAAACCATTACCATTACCATTACCATAGTCAGGATGGCTGAAATGGGGAGCTAAACAATACTGCACAGAGGCATTACAGAAAGAAAGCATAAAAAACATACTGAAGACAATAAAGCTCACAGAAAACACAGACATTCGGAAGGCGGTGGCTATACATTGAAGAGAGGCAAGTGACGGGCAGGAACACTGGTTAATGCACTGAAGGTGGCTAAAATCCGATCAAACTCGCACACAGGCCAATATGCTGGCGGTGTTCCCTCTGACCACGGCCAGAGACAGGCACTGGTGGAGCCACTGTCGCTCCCTGGGGTTGCCTGAAATGTCAACGAATTTGTTTGCGAGACAGCTCAAGAAGGGGGCAGTGGACTTGCCGCACACACCAGTGGTTTCGATTGCAACTCAAACTGGTTGAAAGTAGTAATTGTCAAGAAGGTCATTGTATTTCTGACATTTGTCGGTCTCAGCATCAGTTTGATACACTGCCTGGTATGGTGGCACCGACTGTAGTGACTTTCTGCAAAGGTGTCCACAACTGTCGCGTCCCATACAAGGCTCCTGCCTCTGTACCAGGGGTCCAGGGTCAGACCATCGGGCCTTCTATCTTTCATCAGGCCAACGTGCTCAAGGACAGAGGGGAGACCACAATGCGGGTCAATGATCGTTTGAGGATGGAGTTTATGGCTGAATGTCTGGGAAAGCGGCCAGCATTCGTAATGCAGGAGAGGCCATGAAACCCCAGCCTGTCAACAAACTTTCCACAGCGGCATTCTGTGCTTTCGAAAATATTGGCACCAGTTCGCAGGGCAATTGCGATTCGGAGCTCATTAGGGCTCAGCTGGTTTCCGACGCTAGCATTTGGGAAGGCTTTGGTTGACCAGGCAGCGGTGTGGCATTTCTGTGCAGTGAGTAGCCGGCAGTGATTCCAAGGGCTTGGGGAGTCGAGCAGGGCGGCGAGTGAATCTCTGCAAGCAAGGTCATCCCAAGCCGATTGTGTTTCATTTTGTCGTGGGGATGAATCATGAAGTGCGGACCAGGCGTCAGTTGCGTTGATTACTTCCCCATGAGGCAATGTGAAAGAGGGAAGCAACCTGTTGACGAGGCCCTGGTAGGCGAAGGATGACGATAGGAAACATGGCAGAGACAGGTCTGTGGCGTAATGGAGGCTAAGGCCTCCATGTCGGATTGGCAAGGATGGTTGTGACCAACTGTTTTTTCCAAAAGTCACACTACTTATTTTTTCTGTGTTTATTCTTATTGCGGTGTCAAATGCTTCAAGTTCCTCTTTGCACTTGAAGCATGGGGCACTGCTGCGCAACAGATATGCGAGTTTGGGGATTGAGAGGCAGTTTTTCAAGATGAAGAATGCTTGATGTGGTTCAATTAGCTCAAGATTTTCAGTAATGCTGTCGAGCACTTTGATTTTTGCCTTCAAGTACAGTGGGGCTGATTCCTGGTGCGGAGGGGACCCTAGTAACTGCCAAAGAATAGGATCAGGTATAGAGAGGGATGGGAATTGATCTTGAAAAAGCTTGCTTGTTTGGGGCTTGTTGATGTCTGTGTGATTGATGAGGAGTAGCTCACATTTAGAATTATTAATCTCCAGGCTAATCAAGGATAAACTATCTCTGATCATGGTGGCATTGGTGAGCATAGTCTGTGGGTCTCCACCAATATATCCATCATCAAGGTACCAGATATTTAGGTCAGCTTTGATCTTGGATGTTACTTCATGGATGGCAAGGGTGAAGAGGGCTGGGCCGAGGGGGTCGCTTTGTTGCACACCGGTGGCCGACTCTAGACTGAAGTTTCCATGAAAGAAGGATGGTTTTTGAAGAATGACAGTCCCATATGAAGGGGTAGATTTCTGGGAGGTGTTTTTGAGCTTCTTGATTGAAGAACGATGTCTCGACATATACTGTTGAAGGCATTTTTAACATCAAGTTTGAGGAGAACTTTGTCATTGTGGGGTTGGTCCATAAAGTAACGGGTGGCGTAGACTGCAGCTTCACACCCCAAGGGAGTGCCTACCCCTACTTGGGAGGGCAGGAGGAGTTTACGGAGCCTTGGGATGAAGGGTGTCAAGCAGACTTTAGCGACAAGACGTCGGTAGGTCATAGGTGAATCCTACAGCAATGGGTCTGAGGTCTCCCTTGTTTTTGCAAAGCCCATGGAGTTGGGGGCCATAGAGGAAAGGCTAGAGGTCAGTCGGCAGATGACCATTTGCTAGGTAGTCAACTAGTTCCATTAAGCTGGTGAGGAGAGAAGTCCTGGCATCACCTGCTGTGATGGAGATCCAGTCTTTCAAATGCATTATGTTGTGGCCTTAGGCCGTCTGGGCCTGCCCCTGAACCTTGAAAGAAGGAAGACATTGCAGCACGTATTTGGGCTGTACTGAAGCTAATTGGTGAGGTGTCAGCATCTGGGGGTGGGATAGCTTGAGATCATCTGGAGCTTGGGGGTGTTTTTGTTGAAGGGTGTTGAGAGATTCTTCATTGGGTTGGCAAATGAGCTATTGCAAGATGAAGTTTGAAGGGCACCTTTGATATTGAAGTCAGATAGTTTCTGGTTTAGCAGTCTTTTCATGTTTTTGGCCGGGTCATTGTGGGTTGTGGTTGGTGGTGGGGTTGCTTATCTCGAAGGAGCTTCAGGGACAGGCAGGCCAGCTTATTCAAGGTATGTGTTAATTCTTGATTTGATGGAAGAGGTCAAGTAGACCCCTTGTGATCGGGGGCCTGATGAGAGGACTGAAAGGGAGAAACATACCAAACAATGCCAATCAAAGAGTTTGAAGAAATGGTTTTGTAAATAAGTTTGCTAAGTCCTGAGGCAAAAGAAGGGCGTGCTGCCTTGGGGATGCGGTAGATAGAGTGGTTGACAGATCTTAGGGATTGAATATAAGTGCCAAAGGAAGCGGAGTCAGTCAGGGGGGTACTCATAGTTGGGGTTCTTGGGGATGTGGTGAGTTGAGGATAGGGTCACAGGCGTTGCAGTACCAACCAGGAAGTTTGTTGGCATGTTTTCTTGAAATTTTCACGCAAAAGAGGTGAAAGGGCCGATTACACTGTGAACATCGAATTGTCTTTTTCTTCCTTGAGCCTGTTGGCGAATGATAACTTTGGGTTGGGTCTTGAGAGCTACAAGTGTGTTGCCTGTCTGTTGACAAGCATTGACAACAGTAAAAGGGTACAGATTCACACTCACAAGATCAGTAGGGTCCACTACTGGTGTCGTTGCATCCATAATGGTGACACCAGGGTTTAAGCAAATAGCTTATTAATACTACACACCATGCATTTCAGCACTTAGATAACCTTATTCAACTAGAAAGCCTAAGATATGTCTTATTCAAATGTAATGTTTTTTTTGGCTGAGGATATCTCATTTGTCAAGCAAAGCAACATGCAGTTTCAGTGGTGCCACTACCAGTGTTTTTCCACTAGATCTAGTGTTTTTTCATTTCATCTAGTGTTCTAATTTTTTTTTATGGCTATCTAGTGTTTTTATGGCTATCTAGTGTTTTTTTATGGCTATCTAGTGTTTTAATGGCTATCTAGTGTTTTTTCATGATTGAGATGAATGTAATTAATTGCAGATTTTCATGTAATTGCAACTGTAATTGAGACCTTTTGATTTAAAGCAATTGTAATTTGCTAAAAATTCTTCCTAATTAAATATTAAATTACACAAGGCAATATAATATGTTTTTAGTTAAACCGCTGCGAAGTCACTTGGTCATCTGTTAAAAGTTTCAAGTTTTATGATTAAGAATTTTGAAAAATTAAGAGAAGTAATGGTATTGAATATTTTAAATTTGGTATTAAAAGGTATTGAAAAAGTACGAAAAATGTTGTTTAAAAATGGGTGAGAACCCTGTGTGTTATATTCCTCATGCATCCAGAGTTCTTGTGCAAGGAAGCACAACGAACCAAGTCAAGACAATTATCTTACAGCAACGCTAGCAGGTGTGTTTTCATAAACAAGCTGATAGATCAGATAAACCATGAAGGATGCATTGGCTGTCGCAGCCAAAACAAAATCATCATCATTAGTCAGATTAATTAAAAATCATACGAAAATATTAAAATTGTTACAATTTGAAAAATTTTAACTCAAATCCTGATTTTTGAAATACAGTAGAATTTGCTTAATTCGTCACCTCAAGGGGATTAGAAAAAAGTGACGAATTAGGCGAACTGACGAATTGTGCAAACAGGTAAAAACTCTATCATAGAAGCTTGTATGCTTTATCATAGTAACTCGTATACATAGCGCTCTTATTTGCAGTAAAATGTACAACTTTATGACGTTATGGTTGAATACAACAATTACTTCCTCAGCTTTATCTGGACTGCTCCATATAATCAAGCACCTTTTAAATTTTTAATAAACTTTTTCGCGTTCTCTCAATGGGGGATCGGGTCGCGCTTTGCACCTCGTGTATAAATTCGATAAACAAATTGTGAGGTGCAACAATTCTCAGATAAAGATCCTTAATTTGTTTGAATTCCCATATGTTCTAGCTGCTTAGACATCAAAAGCGAAACTGCAAATGACAAATTATATGAACAAAACGCTTCTCAGGGATAGAAAGAGGTGACGAATTAAGCAAATTGACAAATTAGACGATGGTGAATTAGACGAACAGAAATTTACACAAAAGATAGGATTCTGCCGGGACCGACAAAAAAGTGACGAATTAGCGAATTGACGAATTAGACGAGTTCTACTGTATTTGAAAAAAAATGGAAGGCATAGAACACATAATATTTTTGATAATGAAGCAGAAAACAAGATTTAAAAATTTTGGAAATATCGGCTATCAGTCCATGAATGGCCGATATGTCAATATTGGCATCGGTCCCAAAAAAGCCATATCGGTCGATCTCTAAGCCTAGCAGTGCTGGAAGTTCAGTTCGGAAAGAGTTTCAAAAAAGAGATTCCGGTGAACATGGTTTCATTGGACATAAAATTGTTTCTCACTTTGTCTCTGTTGTATTAACGTACAAGTTGGTACTGCATGGATTCCAGCAGGTTGGCCAACACAAGTTTAGGCTAGATGTACACTATCGTTTGATTTAAACAGCTCCATGGCATTACAGCATGCAAATTGCATACAACTATGAACTATAACATCTTAGAGCCTACCATATAGAAAAAAAAGAATTGTGCACTTTTTGTCAAGATCAGTCATAAGTTCATTGTGGCGGGCAGTTGTAGCCATGGCATTTATTGAATTTAAAACAAAACATGGTGACAGTGTCTATATTACTAGCTTTCGAGGCAAAATCACTGCTGACGCTCTTGCTTTTGACCTAAAACAATTGTTTAAAATGATTACATGACAAGTTCGGAACGCATGACCTGCTTATACTGTGTTTACTCACTTATAAGACGGGGATTTTTCCTCGAGATTTTGGGCTCAAATTGGGGGCCCTTCTTATAGGTGAGGTCTACAGAGATAGAAAATAGTTCACTCAGAACTGTGCAGATATTTCACAGTTTCTGGCAAAAATAAACAACAGATACACGTACGTGGTAATTAAATTAGCTGTCATGCTATGAATTAAATAAGTTTCATAACTTGCATACTGATTTGCTGTGTTCTATTACAGTGCACTTTGCGTAAACTGTTTTAATACTTAGAAGAAATGTGGTTTAAAAGTTAGTATAAACGTACTTTGATACTGAAATGTGTTTCTATCGTTATCTGCTTTCCTTCCTTCGTCTTATAAACGAGTCTAAACAGAATATCGACAATCTCTCAGGTGAAGATAGGACCCGTCTTCTAAGCGAATCGTCTTACAAGTGAATAAATACGGTAGTTGACCATGACATTTGTAATGGCTTAGATTCAATAGATATGTTTTGTCATGATTTCAGTGCAGGCAAGCTCTGAGTGGTTTGTTGTTTGCATGAACTATAGGCTAAACAAGAACCCTAAATCTTAATCATAATCCCTAACACTAGCAATTGTCTTCTTGTGTATCGTCATTGTCACATGACCACTTCAACCAATACATCGTCTGAGTAACGGAAAAATAGCCAGTTGTTTTCCTCATAAGCCAAAATAGACACTATAAAATATATTGGCTAATGTGTAACTGAGTGAGGGGTATGTACTTTCCACGATGGGTGTAAGCAAGGAATCGATCAGCAAATGTTTAATAGAAAATCGATTTCACGTAAAATTACGCATCCTTAGTCCTGAAAATTGCAAACAAAGTTTACGGGTGAAAAGTTTAAAGGCTGAAGTAACAGCAAAGAAAAAACAAACTCAAGACTACAATCAAAATTTCGTAACACGAGCTCATAAATCATAACATCTTAACAAACCGCCTGATGTCAAGAATACTAGTGGTGACAAAAAAAGCTGCGACTCATGAAATAAGTGTTTACTCAACAAATTTTCCCAAAGATGGTCAGCGCATCGCAGTAATTGGAACAAACAAGATTGTAAAACTGACAATGACCAGATGGCCTTGTCGCGGCACTATTCAGAGAACCACGGCACTATAAACAAGCCACCTCTGCACGAAGCATACACCATTACTTTTGTCAAACAACCAAGCTGTCACTCTCTGGATATCTGTGAAAATAAATGGTATCACCTAATTGACGCGCAAATCAACATTCAGAACGTGATCCTCCCCCATGTGAAATAATTTTTGTGATG
>Ga0210059_1002159_pt1 | contig 30498 bp, 19 predicted proteins | sample Ectturendosymbi2_FD_188042 | JGI IMG/M metagenome (GOLD analysis project Ga0210059, IMG submission 188042) | Ecteinascidia turbinata endosymbiont from Florida, USA - Sample 2 (SPAdes) (version 2) | ecosystem: Host-associated > Tunicates > Ascidians > Unclassified | place: Key West, Florida...
TTCAAGGAGATTAGAGTCAGTAGTCGTACAATTATCAAAAATGATATCACCATAATCAACGATGGGCAAAACATATGCACGATAGAGTACAAGAAGTGCATACCTGGGAAGAAAGTTTTGAATCTTCGAGCTACTGCTTAATCTGTGCAAGAGTTTTGAGAATTTTGGTTTCAAAGAGTTTTGTAATGTATGCTGCAAGAGGAACTTTTATCATACTACAACAGCCCGGGTTTTAACGCAAGTGGCTTTTGAAGTACACAAACTACTGGAAAATTCTCATTCAAACCGAGATGCAGTGCCTTGCATCTGTATCTGCTGTACATATGTAGGAAAATCATGCATTTACCGGTTTGACTTACCCAAAGGAACGCAGTTGGCATACCTGCCACGTTGTCGAAGGCAGATGCACTGATATTTTTGTCCTTGGTGCATGTTTACAAAAGCAGTATTCATGTCCACCCACTCCCCACTATGTATATCACAACACGGAATGTCGATTGCTAGATATGTAAAAAAAATTGTTGGTATAAAATCGTATAAACGTATCAAAATCTTGTATAAAGTTTAGACTCTACGCGAAAATTTAAAAAAGCATGAAACTGTACAATAGGCCCTATCGAATAAAAACATAAAATAGGTTAAGAGCATTTTTATACCTACATCAATACATCTCGAAAAAAATTGAAGTAAATGCTAAGCCACTTGAAAGCAGCCAGTGGGGTTTTTATCAATTTGGGGCTCCCTGTGTAGAATAATTTTGGGCCCCCCTGCGTTCGCGTAATTGCGTAGTACGACCTTTTTGGCAAATTATGGAAATAGTATATTTTGGGGTCGTAATGAAAATGATATGGTAATTCAGTTTATATAATGTTTGTTTTTTGTTTATTCCCCGGCAGTGATGTAACCACAAAATTTGTATTTATCACAAAATCCGTGAGGAGAATACATATGATGTCCTCCAATCTTGTTTCAAAAGCTGTTGGAGACATGTCCCCCCGTCCCCACTGAAACTAATTCCTTATGCCTTTCTTTGGTAATACATTTTCCTTCCCAAACGTGCACCATAATCCACTTCACAAATGACACAATTCCGACATACCGTACAACAAAATATAACGACGTCCTGATATTTAACTTAAATGAGCAGAAAATACTTCAGCTCAAGGTTGGGAACTTGGCCTTTTTGTGGTCAAAATGTTAAAATTTGGCTGTTTTGACAAGTGGTTTGGCCACAAATATTTTGTTTGGCCTTTGTGATTATTTTTGGAAATTTGTCCGGCCACATTTTGGCCTAAATTGAATGTGGTGCCACATTCTGGAACATAAACACTTTAATGTCTCCATGTGCACTCTCACAAGCACGCTTCCCTTCCTGACAATTAAGTTAGTTACCCAGTTTAACATTCCAAACCCAGAGAATGGAGATAGTTTACGACTCATAATGATCATTGTTATGTAATGATTTGATCGAACTTCTACTCCGCACTTGCAGTTTATTTCTTGAACGTACTAACCACAAAAGTGACTGAAGCTCACGGTGGTTCGTTGAACAGTACGGTAAGTTTAATAGTGGGTTCAGGGTTGCCAATTTGGCTTTTTTGAAGCCAGATTTTGTAATTCTGGCTTTTTTTGAACACCTCTGGCTTTTTTTGGAGATCAAAAAAAGTCAGACAAACTCTGGCTTTCTTTCAGTCGGAAAGGCTTGGATCTGGAAAAACATTGTCTAAGCTGCGTATTCATTACAAATCTCTTCTGAAAAGAGTCTATAATCATGCAGGATGCACAGAATAATGAAAAATGTTGCTGTTGCCCTAAAAATGATCAATTTTATTGATAAGAAACAAATGTACGACATCGTAATTACGGGGAAAGAAAATGCTTCCAAAGAGTGGAATTACATTATATCGATGTTTCTGAAGAGTTTTTTTGTCTATTTTGTGTTTGGTTATGCATGTTTTATGTGCATATGTCTTAAAACTGCTATCTGCCTTTCTTCTGGCTTTTTTTGAGACAAGGTCTGGCTTTTTTGGTGAAAACAGGTTGGCAACCCACTGGGTTGTTGGGCATAGTGAGATCTGTCGACTGGTTGGTCTCTAGGATATATAGACTGGATACTGGCGATGGTGATGTGGAATTGCATTAGGGAAAATATGTGTTTATCAAAATAAATAAAAACCACATTTGGCCTTACGCACAAATCCTAGCAGCTTATGAGAGTTTGCCTGCCCAATACGTTGATGAAGCATCTACCAATGATGTTTCAGCATCTCTACCTTCATTCCTTCGTCTTGCACAAAAAACAGGGAAAAACCCATACTTCTACGAACTACTGCAGTCTCAAAAATCACTAAATACTTTGAACTACTGCTGTATCAATGCGATAGAGTAGCAACGTACACTGCGCAAAAACTTAAACACATTCATCCTGTTATAGTACGTTTGAACAATGCACGGAGAAAATGCAAAAGCTTAACACATTCATCCTGTTATGGTACATTTGAACAATGCACGGAGAAAATGTTATAGTACATTAGAATAATGCACGGATAAAAAAACTTTAACACCTGCATAAACGAGATTAATTAGTTTCGTATACTTTTTGCTTGTTAATTTGTCGACTTAATGCAAATACCACGGAATGAATTTCCATGCAAATTTCAAGGAACATTGTAAACGGGCCAAAAAGTAATAGTTAGGTTTTGGTGGGAATCTGGGTTATCGTCTGCATCCACAAACCGTCTCACGAATTTCTGCATACCTTTCGTCCGCTATGCATGATTAAGGGTGTTCCGCGATAGTTCACTTTATCCGAAGCATTGTCTTTATTTTGTCTGCTATGGCTGATCAGCTCAAGTGCTGACCGCATTGGCTACATTACCAATTATCTGTAGCATGATAGAACTGTTGCTCGAGCTCAAAAATAGCAGTTGTTGACATTAGAAACATTCCGGCATTTGATAATGTCTCAACAGGGAAAAAGGACAACTAAAAATTTGCTGGACTTCTACAAATAACAAAAAATCGAAAGCTTTCTTGTGTACTTTAACCGCATTCTCAATTCTTGTGAAATTTAGCAAAATTCAATGTTGCAAACCGGGGTGTGGGTCAAACAGTCTAGCCGCACACATTCTATGCTCGATCGCTCGTATTCGATGAGACATTAGCGCAGCCTGATTTTGCAGTTGTAAATTGCTCAGACGCAGTGATGAGTGTGTTTTACTCCTTTGTTTTAACGCGCAGCCTGATAGTTTTGCAGTTATGAACTGCTGTGTAGTAGCGTTGAGTTTATTTTCCTCCAATATCCTAACCTGCACCGCTGATAATGTATGTGTCTACAAATTAAGGGGAGTGCGCGTAGAACAGTGGTTTTCAACCTGGGGGTCGCGACCCCCGTAGGGGTCGTTTGCCATTTTTCTGGGGGTCGCGAGTGCTTCTGATAAAAATATTCATAATTTCTTCTTAATTTCATCTTTCGTATCATGAGCCACTTTTTGCTGTAACCAAAACAGTTGGATCATCCGGCAAAACTGATAGCCTACTTTATCATTTAAAAGTGTTTTAAAAGTGATTATGAACATTATAGAGTTTTGAGTGTGATTATGGCCATTACCATAGGCGTCTGCAGGGGGGAACGGGCATTTGCTCCGCCAGAAATAGAGATTAAAGACCAAAAATGTCTAGAAATCCTGAAATCAACAGCTTTTATTTTCTAAATAATTGATTTAATTCTTGCTATGACAGTTTATTTGCCAGTATAACACTCACACTGCACAAGCGCCAGGTTCACTGTCCCGGTGTCATGCAGTGACGAGTTTGCAGTTCACATATGCGCCCTCTTTTGCCTGCAAAGGAAGGTACGAAAGTTGCGAACGGATTGTTCTACTGTTGGTCTTTATTGCGTAACAATAACATGGCCGCAAATCGTCAAAGATTAACTTCGTGTTACGGTAGCAGACGTTTTGCTTGCATGTGACTGTCGTACGCAGACTTCTTGTTAGGCAATGCAACAAAGACAGTGACGGCTGATAGCGGTAAGCCACATACATTTACACTTTGTGAAAATAAGCATGAGTGGTGCTGTGGCAATGTTTCCACAGTTTGAAAAATCCATTGTTAGTGCGATGGGACCAGTGGCGTAAATAGAGGTTCGAGCCCGGGGGTAAAACTTGGCTGAAGGGAGCCCATCAGCGACTGTAGAGGACCCAATAGTCAACACTCAGAAAAAATGTAAGAACTGATATCAAATCCTGATGTAAAATCACAGGAAAATACTCCTAAAAACTTCAGAAAAACGCAACAAAACAGCAAACTACTGAAAAACAAAAGAATGTTAATTCTTACATATAAGCTAAGTGGGGGCCCGGTTCTTTAATTTAGCTTACCAGGGGGAGTGGTTCGCATCCTTGTCTCCGGTCAGCAACGCCACTGATTGTGACCAATGTGCCTGAGTAGCAAACTGCACTTATGCAGTCTTCTTTTCACGCAGTATAAAAATACCTGGCTTGTTAGAATACGTCTATGCAGGCTAGTGTGATTACGTCTTAATGGTAAAAGTTTAGTTCTGACGTCTGAGTGAATACTGAGTGCAAAGCTTTATTTGCTGTGGCGAGTTCTCAATTCAACTGCTCAATTTTGTAAAGCCTGTGTGCGGTGTTCTGATTCTAGTAGGTTGTCCGTGGTCATGTCAAAATACAGGACTAATTGTCCGGTTTATGTATGATGAGCGTTCACTGTGAAAAACTTAACAGATAAGCGTGCTTTTATATTTGTTGACCATGTTGGACGAGATTCCAGACGTTTGCAGCTCTTGTTTCAAAGTGATGCTGAAAAGTCTTGATAGCAAATCTCGCAACGAAGGAGAGGGCAAACGGACATTTTCACCCTCCCGAAATATTAAAAAATATTTTCAATAGTTGGGTACAGCATCAAGCTACAACCATTTTGCCCTCCACGAAAATATCAGCTTGGTGCGGCCCTACTTACTAGGTAAAATAAAGTCATAATTTGTGGTTTAGTTGAAGACCATGGCAATGCTTCTTTTTTAGTTAACGGCAATGCTTATGCTTACTTGATGAGAAGTATCCTGCTTTGAAAATCTGCAGATAGCCAACTGCAGGGATCTCCAAACTACGGCCCACGGGCCGAATCCTGTCCGCAAAGCTTTTTCATCCTGCTCGCGAAGACATTTTGCCAATAATCAAAAAGTAATATATTTACTGAAAACATGTTGATTTGGTAGAATGTAGCTTATCCCTAAACACATTACGTATGACTATGACGTCCGGCCCTCGAAACTTTGAGTAATAGCTTATGTGGCCCTCGGACAAAAAAGTTTGGAGACTCTGACCTGCTGTGTAAATTATTGCAGTACACTTGGGTTCTGGGTATCTCTGCCAACGAACCGCATTTTTTGTGGTTGCTACCGTAACATGGGTCGTTTTCTTCGTGGTGTAGAAAGAGTAGCGCTTTGTGAATGTCCATTTGCACTGCATTATCAGCAACTTGAAAATTATAAGCAAAATGTCGACGTTGCCCATGCACTGAAAAAATTTCTGCGGAAGACCATGCCCAGTACAAATGCATTACATATGCCTGACTGAAAATTTTCGGAAGGGGGTCATTAGGGTAAATTGGGTCGCAAAATGGGTCGCTGCAAGAAAAAGGTTGAAAACCACTGGCGTAGAAAAATATACATATCATGTCAACAAACTTCGATATCCTATCCTGGAGCGCTGATAATGCAGGCGCGCAACCAGGGGGGGCATTTGCCTCCCCCGAAAGTTTCAAAACATTGCATAGCAATTTTGACATTTGCAGAAACTTCCAAAGAATAAAGATGAAATTTTATATTCTAATCCTTTTTTTTTTAAGAAGAATTTATCTTTGTCTTGCTCGTTAATCATTCTCCTCACAAGATTCATCTTGAGACTTATCTGATCGAAAATTTCGTAAATGATTGGTATTCAACCACAAGTATGCTGAAAGTGGCAACTTGGGAGATAGTTTAAAATGTTCGTATTTTTAGGGCATTTTTTGTCTATTTGTTCGTGTACTATTTTGTCTTAGACAGGCCTCAATTTGCCCTCAAAAAACTTTATAACATTAGGGTACCACTGAACCGTGCAAATTGTTGGAACTTTCAAATTGATAAGAGAAATCTTGACATAGCAGTTAGTGCCTCGTCAAAGGGCTGGTTCTTCTACGACCTTTTGATTATTATTATTTTTGTTAGGGGCAAAGAGGATCACCATGATTAACGTAGTATATTTTCAAAAAAGCGTTGCTTAGCTGCATTTTCTCTTCGAAACCTGATAGTTTTCAACTAAATTTAGGTTGAGGACTGTTTCACGTTTTAGTGTCTTTCTGGGTTGATCCCAGTATCACGGCTTGGGAAAAGGGTTTAGCAAAGTGTCATATGAGTGCTAGTCACGTGTTGAACGCACCTACCTACTAGACCAGCTATGTCCAGGCCGCATGTGGCACAGTGCAAGGTTTTGTGCGGCCCAGTTGAGGTTTTCGCTGTAGTAAAAGTGTCCTATATACTGACACCCTGTCCTTATTTTGATAATCTTGAATTTGACATTTTTGATGCAGGTGGTCTTTAGTCCTACTTCATCAAGTCTGTTACCATTGCGGTTAGGATTTGAACGCTTTCAGTACATTAGCTTAAGCTAAACTTAGTTTGCTAAGATCAAAGTAAGCCATTCAATGTGCGGCCTTTATTAGTATATCACTCAATGTGCGGCCCTGGTTAAGACAGTGACATAATTTTTGGTTCAGTGAGCCATTTGGGTTGGACATATCTGTACTAGACCACTTTGGCTCCAAATGACGCTTTACAAGATCCTAGCTTTTGCAACCAGTGCAGGTCGTTTAAAGCTCATAGCCCTAAACGTGCTTCTAAAAACTTTCACACAACTCATGGATGCCAGAAAAAGCCGTTTTTCCCCAAACACACCTGATCCGGTATGCGCCAAAGGAACAAGACACCTGATCCGTTTTGCCCGAAATGGTAGCATTCAAAGCTCCCCTCACCCTTGACATAGGCTATCTTTCCAGTTTGGGATCTTCATTTGTGATAGAAATTCAAGCACATGCTAGAAGAATAGGGATAGAAGAACGAATTTGCTAAAACAAGACCTCAGGTTTACTACTGTAGTAGCTTATATATCTGTCACACTAAAGCCATGACTACACTAGTTGAGTACGAAACCAGGTGTTTTTATTAGAATACTAATTTTTGCTCTGTCCTGATCGTTCGGTCTGCATCTTGATTAAAGTTCTCATGTTCGGAAATGTTGCGAAGAGAACGCTTATCTGTGTGTCAGGCTTACGCAGAATCGCATGGAAATATTTTCAACTACAGCAAAACTGTTTGTATGACGTTTAAGGGTAAGAGTGCAAAAAGCACAGTCACCCCAGTTTTGAAACATGGGTGGTAAAAATCTGAAATCTGTTAACCAATACAAATATGTGGGAGCTGTACTGGATACTGAGCTCTCAGATGACAAAGACATTCAGACACAACTGCAATAAAAATAGTGTGCAGCAAACAAGCTGCGAGCCTCTTCTCCCGATGTTTAAATGCAGTTAAACATGTTACTTTTTCGTTCCTTTTGTACGCCCATGTGTGCATCACAATTATGGTGGAATTTCAGAAAGTCATGCATGCAAAGATTGCGTGTGGTCTATAATTTTGGATGCAGAGTTCTGTACAACCTGCCCTGGAGAGCGAGTGTTGGTAGTCATGACTCATCAGGTTCAATGTAACATTCCTACATTTAAGGCCGTATTAAGAAAAAATATGCACTTGTTTCTCGAAAGATGCAGAAGGTCTAATAACGTAATGGTTGCCTGCATTGACGCAGTCAGATTGTTTCTATTCTTCCTTATTCTTTGAACACTACAACCGCATTTTACTTCGTGACTGAGTGCTCGGACATTGCAGTGTTTGTTCGTTTGAGGGTGTGCATGCCACAATGTATTCGTACTTTACCTGGGCTTGACCAGGAATTAGTTTCCCACTCTGCAGTAGTGCTGTACCAAGTGAACAAATAGTTTCAAGTATCCGTCTGTAAACCTGAGGCTAGGCTTCCAACGCCGTTACAAAACGTTCTGTTAAGTGCGTTTCTGTATAGTCCGGTGTCATGCGAAATTTCTGCCCTCTGCGAAATTTCTGGCCTATTATTTTCTGTCAGTTATGTTGCTTCTCAGAGTAAAGGAAGGAAGTCCGGCGATTACTTTTTTGATGTGTGTTGTGTAAATTAAAACTTTTTGGATAGATGTCAGATACCCACAACAAGCTACAGTACGGGAATAACTAAAACCAGTGAAAAATATTGGACCTAATCTTAGACTTCAATTATTTTTCTTTTTCTAACTTTAACATAAACCCTAACCCGACACACCTATCTAAACACCAAATCCTAAGCCCTAATAATCAGTTTTCTTAGCGTATTTAATATATTGAATGTTGTTCAGCGCATGCGCATATGGCGTGAAGTCAGAAATTTCGCTTGAAACCGGTGATTCAGCCTCCAACGCTGTTGTAAAACGTTCTGTTTTCATTAACGAGCGTTGTGCAGAATGTGTGTGTTTGTGCTATGGAGCTCGCGTCTGCGGGCAAAAATACATTATTATTACATGTGACCGTTTGCGAAAAAGTTGTACCACGGTTGAATAAGCACGATGACGTCATCAAATGAAATTTCATGAAAATCGCCCCCTCCGAAATGAAGAGCTGGTTGCGCCCCTGTGATAATGTTTCTATAAATTAAGGGAAGTGCGTGTAGAAGAATATGCATATCATGTCAAAAAACTTCGCCAAAGCGTTAGTTTGCAAACATGAATGTGATGCCAAATTGTGACGTCACAAACAGTGCACATCAAATACAAATGACCACCATATGCCACAGAATTGAAATCCCCCATGAAAATTTTCTGCGTACGCTACTGACAAGCACACTGCTGTTTACGTTATACTTCTGTCTAACAAAACGAGTTTCTCAGAGAACCGTTTGAAGAATGAAGTTAGGTTAAAACTTTAGTAAGAACTTCTCGTTCTTGGACTTTCGTCGTCCAAAATTACAAATAAGCATGCCGTTTATCCACAGTAATTCAGTTAAGAACAAGGCAAACGTAATTTTTTGTGATGAGACTGGAATGAATGAAATATGCAGTATTTGCACACACACTTTAAAGGGCATTCCCTGTTGGCTTGACCTAAATAGGCTACAACCAGTTTACTTAAGTTAATATCACAAAACTACTGTACAAATCTTTGGTATGTGCTGAATATATAGACGTATTCTAATTGATTTCTGTGTAATTTGAGAAGTTCCGCGTTTGTTCTTTTTGGAGTTACTCCAATGCATGAGAAGTGTTTAAAAATCGTGGTTTGCAAAGTAAATTTCGCGAAGTGAAACTATCCCGGGGCAAATTATCTGGATGGAGATTGTGAATGATTTTTCTCAAACGTTGCAAAAAAGCAAAAATGTTGTGTTGAAGTTGGGTAAAACATTTTTCAAATCCTCATAAATTTAAGGTCTTATACGGGTTTGCTGTTCTACATTTTCCGATGAGTTGATGAACTCTATTTTTCAGCATCTCCAGTGTTTTAACCTTGCATCTTGGCAAGGGCGAACTAGGATATGCTTAGATATAAATTGTCAAAATCAATCTTTCACTTCGTTACCGGTTACTGAGATTAGGAAGTGACATATCATACTGTAGAGTACAAGGTGCAGTTGTTCATTGCTCGATACACAAACCGCACAAACTTGTCTGTAGCCTAACCAGGGCCTCCAAGAGAAATCTTTTTAGGCAGAACAAAACCCATTTGGGACCCCTAAGAGTTGCAAAATTAATTTGAAATAAATAAAAATTGAGGCTAATTAATGTGTATCAAATTTGAACAAGAAGTGTTTGTTTATTGATCATATGAAACATTATGTTGAAACAAACCGGTAATCAAGTAATGTGACAATAGTACTATTTTTTAATCACAGCTTTCAAATGTTCATAGTAAAATCTTATCAAAGAAGGAAGTAGAAAAAATACCGCAGTCTCAGAATGGATGTCGTCGATAGAGGTGGAATAAAACGCTCCTAGTGAAATGAGACTGCGACCTCATTGAGTAACTGTATCCTTGGAATGAGCTTACTTATTATACCAAAAATGAAGGGACAGAACGAAATATTTTGTCAACCGACTATTGCTTCAATTTTTGACCGCGAGCCACAAGAAATAGTCACACGGGCCACAGGCCTGCGACCACTTCTTTAAAGAATTCTGTCGAAATACTGTAAGTGGTTAGTTTCTCCGGTGTGGTTTCGAAATTTTCAGATTTCTGGGTCTGTCCGCTAATCTTAAGCTCACATTGGATTCGACCTTGTATCAGCTTGCGGTACAAGTTTAATAATGAGCAAAATGCACAGCACAACCCCGCGGTGCACTAAAAGCACTTGCGTCCTGCAATGCAGTTACTTGTTAATTTTAAACTTTTTAGTTATCTGAAATATACAGTATGTGCAACATTCGAGGGCTACTGTTGCTAGGTTGGATTTTATCGTGAACTGGCATGTTTCCATTCAAATTTCACTTGAAGTATCTTTTAGTTTGAAACTCTTGGTTTATTGGAGAGAGTTTTATTAAAGATTTGTTTGAGAATGAAAAACGCAAAGGAAAATTCAGTTCAAGGGACAGACTGGGCCAGTAATCGCGGTTGTCTTAAATTCGACAAAGTAGAGGCCAACGTTTAAGTTCAACAAAAATAATTACTGTCAACATGTATTAATGCATCATATCAGGAAAATGCGCTGCCAGCAATTCACATTAAAATACATCACACTAGCTTACCAAATCTTTTAGGCCAAACCAGTTTCATCACCGGGATTAATTTCGCTACATTATTCTGACTTTGTTGGTAACAAACACTCAAATGTTCCTTCAGTCTCGGGCCCCTCCGTAGCTGTCGGTCCCCGGAACAATGTACCTGCTGGACCCCTCTCCCATAGGCCCTGAGCCTAACTCTAGCCAATCACAAGTAGTTGGGATAAAGTGACAGCGAATAGAAAGCGTTACTTTACATGAATTCAACTGAGCCAAAATTATGCATTCCGTTCTTCGAATATTTCAAAATTGATAACTATACCTGAGCACCGCATCATCGAGTTCTGGCAAATACAACTGTAGACTCCTACTATGGAGCCGTCATCGTTCATGAATCTGGTGCGATTGTATCTAGCTCCATTAGGATATTCTTCGTCATTCCAAGCGTCGTAGCAACCTGAAGTAAATGACAGCTCTTTACACTTTTCTAGTGTTTTTCTAACCAAACAATTGTCCAGTCATGGAAACAAATTACGAAAGATACCATCGCCATCCCAGCAATCCTTTTGTTGTGTAGTTTCCGAAATTTGGTGAACTTGTTTACACAAAGTGAGTGGCAAAAATGATCCATCAATGATACCATCAAACCGCAATAGTTTTTGTACATTCAACGAATAGATCAAAACATCAGCTCCTTGTTTTGACACAGCCAAGTGTTTCCATAATCAAAACTATTGATGTCGTTGCAAAAATGTATGAATCGAAGGTTTAATTCTTCCGATTCCTTCACAAGCGCACGAAGCAATTCTTGTTGCAAACGATGATGACAAGTTTCTCGAAAGCTACATTGCAAGTACCAACTTGTGTAACAAAAATTGTTCGTCTTAAGTTTGAAAGTTTTCCAAGATACCTCTCGTTTCTCTTCAAATATGGGCTGCATATCCTAAGTTATTTCTGCGATTTTGTTTCCTAATTAATTGATCAATATAAGCCCGTGACGCATTAAAGACAGAGCCAGTTTATCTCTGTAGATTATTGGCGTGATTTTTTAAACTTGCAATGGTTGATGAATGTATATCAAGTACTTAGAAATCATTGCCTTTACCGAAAACGTTTACCACTAGTCACCTATCCCCTGTGTTTCCTTGCAGATTTTTCTCTCGAGTTTATTGCGCTTGTCTACGTAAATTTTTACAAGAGCACTGGCACAGCTTTCATGGTGACTTATCGTTTCGCAGTACCTTCAACTAAACTGCATTGAACTTACTCCACAGAGAAAAACGTGATGTAGTTGACTTTTATGGAATGTACAGAAAAAGTACTTAAATCTGGTATTCTTCAAAAGTGATATAAACAAGAAAGGCTGGTAGTTTTCAACATCAAAAATATGAAATTTATGACACAAAAGAAGCATTAAAAATATGAAACAAACCACAAATCCACCAGGTAGCACTGACTACTTTTGACTTTATAATGCAGCAACAGCGCACTTTTGCTATTGAACACAAAATATGCAATGAATAGAGCGTTCACCTGCCTTTTTCGGTTTACCAGCCCGTAACGGTGTGGAACAGTGGAACCGCCATTATAGTGACCAGTCTGAGCTGTTTAAAACGCATTTGCGCCGCGGGCTGCTACACCGACCACGTATGAGCTTGTCTGCCTACAGCGATCCGCCGGTAAAGAGTTGAAACTTTTGCAGAGATGAATGGAATCGCTGTTGCCCTTTTACAGGAAAATCCTTTGAGAGATTGCCAACTCCGGACACAACGAACATCAAGAAGGCATACCAGGAACTATGCGAGAGCCTGTTATTTGCGGTTAAACAATCTATCCCACGTGGCAGTCGTAGGAACTATGTGCCATGTTGGGAAAGAGAGTGCGAGACCTTTTGTTGCTCCTTTTCTTTCCTCCGAGCCCCAGTGGGGACTAGCCCTGATAGATCTGCTTCATCCCTACTTTCGTGGCTCAACCAGAACCAGAAGAGGCAGAAGCGATGGGAAGAAGCTGTCAATTTCATCGACTTCTAGTCATCTAGCACTGCAGCCGCGAGGTGTGGAGAACCATCAACTAACTTAATGGCAGGTCCAGATACTCATCTTGCCTGTGCCTCGTCTCACTAAACTCCATCGCTTCACACACAAGACGGTGTCCACAAGGCTTGTCAACTCAAAGGTGTCTGACCTATGGAAGGTCTCTGACCCTTTCAGGCCAGGAGAGCGTGTTATCGCCCTCAACCATCTAGAGCCAGGAAAATCTCCAGTATTAGATTCTCTTTTCCCGGAGTTTATACCCGACCGCCGAATCAGCTCTAAAACCCTGGTTGTGCGATTTCTTCTCTTCCTGTATGCGGCAACACACAATTCCATTCCATGCCGTGACTGCAACAAACAATACATAGGAGAAACCGTGGGAAGCCTAGTAAGAAACACGCAAAAAAACATCAAGCCCATGCACGTAAAAATCAAACGTTTTGACAGAAGTGCCCTAACCCAACATACATTCGATTTAGATCATAGAATGGACTGGGAAAATGCAGAGGAGTTGGACTTTTAAACAAAGTACTGCATGACACACATCGGTTGACTGAATCTTTTCACATAAATAGTCATGAAAACACAATGAATGAAAAAAGGTCCTGCCGAACACCGCTCGTTGCGTATTATAGTTGTTTTTACCGTCTTATTTTTTAAACAACGCTCCTGAGTTCTTATCGGCACGCTGCCACCTGAAGCGCTCACATTTTATGACGTTCGTGCTCGAATCTCTAAGCATTTTGTGTTCGCCCTGATGAAGATAGTTCTACAAATTATCGAAACGCTGGGTAAATTTTTAAGATGTTTTTTCTGTTTTACTGCCATAGAGCCTGATTAAAGTGCAGTTTACCGGTCTTGGCGTCTCCAAAACAGAAAGACAAACATCGATTCAGTACTTCTGCAGGAATAGGCGGATTTTCCACACGGGAGGTCGAGCGTAGATTAGGTCAACTTGCTCACGCAAGACATCGAGGATAGCTTTTCGGCTAAGAAGGTCGGAACTCCATTTGTCGATCTCACAGCAGCCCGAGTCAAGGCACTGCATGGCATTGCGGTCTCACTTGCAAGCTACTTAGATTGCCACCTGACAGGCACATGGTCCGCATGATCACTGAGGCTGGCTGCCAATCGCCGCTTCACCTTTACCACCGGTAACAACAAACGGAGCATGTTACGACGCCTCAAGAACAGCGTCCCGCAAGGATCTGTTTCGGCACCACTTTTTTCAACATCTACAGTCCACACCTATGACTTGCCGACCACCGTTTCCAGAAAGTATGCATACGCAGACTATCTAGCAATCATGGATGCTGCATGGTGGAGACTGGCAACCAGTACGAGTGTTCAGCAAAGACATGGCAACTGTAAGTAAAGGAGCCACACTGTCTCTAGCACGTCGTGCCAAGGAACCTGGACATCTGCTCCACTCAGTGCGCACCTGTCCATCGGGTGGGAATGCACGGCATCTCAATTCAAGACACCCATTTGTACGAGCTGCACAACGCAAATAAAGACACTCATCTGACGGCAACACCTGAAGTTCGGCGCTCTGGACGGATCACCGATGGAATGCGGAGTGGTTGGATAACACTACGAGACTCCGTACTTTTATCCCCGAGATCGGCACCCACCCTCCAGGACTGGCCCTGCCAAATCATCGCGGGTCCGGCTTAACCATCTCCGCATCAGCGTCGGTCGTTTCCGCTCCTGCTTACATGGAGGAGTATATTCCCTTCTGCGTCTTGTGAGTGTGAGGAACAGACCGTTGACAATGTTTCCTTCAATGTCCAATTCATCAACCCTCTTATGGAGTGCATGACCTGACCGTTCTGGATGACGAGACAATTTAATGGCTGCTCAACACCTGCCCCGAGATCTGCTGCGGCCAAACAGTGGATTACAACAACTGGCTCAAACGATGAAGAAGAAACTTTCTGGAATCAAATGGTTCCGAATGCAGCATCCAGAACTCCATAAATATTTAAAGCAAATTTTCAATGTTTGTTTCTTACAAGAACAATGGAATAAATGTCTCAATCATATCAAAACAAGTAGCTATAGTCTCCACAAAAGTGACAAACAATTAAGTGAATTTATCGAGCAATTTTTATGATGGGAAATAGATTTCATGTAACACTACATCTTCAGTCCTAAAATCTGCAAGCACTCCTTATGGGTTAAATGCTGAATGTCTAAAGCAAGAACAGAATAGCAATCTCTTAGCAATCTTAAGATTTAAATGAATAAATTAAGATTCCTCGCCTAGTTTCTCGACAGCTTGCAACAAAACTAGAGTTTTTGATTGTCATATCAGAACAAGAAAAGTGTTAAGAAAGAAATAATACAAAAACCTGAAAAAAACTTGAGGTGAAATTTTATTTTCATGTGAAAGCTGCTATGCGTTTGTCTTCTAAAACCCTTTATGTCCCACGTACGTCAAAATTTTGGTGGTGACGTGTGCGAACATATTCTGCAACAACTCGCCAGCCGATTGAGCTAGAGAGCTGTTCAAACCCTCTAGAGATGCAAAAAGACCTGTAGTTTAGATTAAAAATTGTAAAGTTTTGATTTATAGCTTTTTGTGGAAGATGTCATAATTGGGGTAGGTTTACGCATTTTCGGCCAAGTTCACCAGGCACTGGGCCCCAAGCACAAGAGCTAACTTTTTGACTCAAGGTTTTGATAAAAACTAGGCCAAATTTGCATATTTAGAGCCCTTTCTTGGCCATCAAGCGTTTGTGGTTCAAATGTTATGGCCAAAAAATTGACAAAAATCCACGTTTTTAGATTTTGATGACGTTGCTCATCAAACCTTATCTGATTTCAACTTATGAGAAGTTATCGATTGCACAAACAACACTGCACTAACGTATTTACGCAGTGTATAGTAAATAGTGTTGTCTGTACTGTAAGTGGATGATTCATTAGTTTGCGACAAATTGATATGAAAAAATATATATATATTTTTTGGCCATCTAGTAATGCTGATGATGCTTAGCGGGTGATACTATTCGTTCTTGATACTAAAGTCTCTTGACATGACATTTGCTCAACCGTTTGATCTTGCGCAAAATGTTATTGCCATATACTGTAAGTTGTCCAAGAGGCTATGCTTCTCGGGCTAAATACTTACCACCATCATAGTTGTAAGTAGGTGTCCGCTGCGGTGCATTTGGCAAAGAACACACTCCGCATTGAATCTCTGGCCGCGAAGTTATACGATTTTCCGCACATTGGCAGGTTTCTCCTCCCAGCCGTTTGAACTTCCTACCGACGGCAAACCTTCGGCCGCTGATTGAATCAAAGCACTTCTTTGGCCTTGTACCATAGCCCTCTTTAAGATTGCAAAAAAAACATTTGAATACTTCTCGTTCGCTAATGTAAGAATGCAAAGACGGAACATTAATGAGCACATCATGGGGCATAAGGTTTGATGCATGAAAGTGTACGTCTCATAATTCGGTGTGCCTGCTTCGATCGAATTTGTTCGCAAAAATGAAAATTATTATGAAAAAATATAATCGGCATTTGTTTTTTGTTAACGTTTTTCTGTTAAAAAGACGACATATTTTTTCTAAAGAATAAAACCAAATTAAAACTTGCATGTTACTTGGAGCTGAGTTTGAACTTCAAGTGACATTTAGGGTTAGATAAGTGCATTGTATGACACAAAGAATTTAGTTTCTTTGAAAAAATTTACCCGCCTGCGAAAATAAATGAAAAAAAAGACAAAAAGTGGAACTATTAGAAACAAAATCTTGCAAGTAACATGACAAACTTTTTGTGTATGGGTTCATTAATTCAAAGATCTGCGTAAGCATACAAAAAATATTTGCAAAGTGCCCTTGCAAACCATCCACTTGACGGTCAGCATGAAACACGTTTTTCACTGGACTCGCATTTCAAATTTCCAAATTGGGTTCTTGACTAGAAATTGTAATGTTCTAATCTAGAATAGCAATTGCCTATTCGTAAAAAAAAGTATTCACGTAACCTTTTTTCATTGAAACTGTTTTGAGAGAATTTCAAACGTTGTTCTTATAAAAGACGCTTTATAAGATTTGTGATTGTACCGGTATGCTACGTGCCATGGGTAGCCAAGCTGGGAGATTCCAGCACCTTTCTCAAATTTTCAAAAACCATGACTTTTTCCAGAAAAAGTATCCGCACAAAACTAAGAGCATTTGTTTGGTTAAGCGCTTTTCACCGGAAACAACAAAGAAAAAGAACATGATAGACTATTCGCCTATGCTTCCAGCAGGCCCGCAGCTAGGGGGGAAAAGACCCCTAAAATTTCTTTCCCCCACTGGAAAATGTGTTGGACATAGTTGGAAAAATTTGGGATCCTCTCAGAAAATTATTCGCCCACCCTGGTGTCCCAAGCTGGTTAAGGGCCTGGCTTCAAGATATTTTTCTGACTACGCGCCAGTGATTGATGCCTGTTTGTCGCATTTGATTCAGTAAAAACTTTGTTCGATGTTTGCCTAACGCGCAGTTAACTTTTTTAAAAACATAACAATATTTTGGCATAAACAACAAAACTGAACCAATTTATTCGTATCAGCATTTAAAGTGACGACAATGATACGAAAGAAAGTACGTCTAATTTCTCACAAGAGTCACAACAATGCACGAGATTATATATATTAAATACATACATTCTATTGGTCACTGAAATAATCAATCCTTCCGATTAGCAGCTGGAAGTTGAACCATGTCAGGGATGCAGTGGTAACAAAAAGGTGTGCGAACGCATCCAAAAAATAGCCACTTTGAAACAGCTTCAAATTCATTTTGAAACAAAGTGTGAAAAAGGTGTGGGAATGCCGTTCCCGCCCCACTACACCCCTGAACCATGTACTCTAGCATGTAGACGTTCTACCTTTTATCAACACTCGCAGTTTTTAAAACGTCCTTTGGTACAACGAAAAACGAAAACATGAAAAAAACAAGCTACGAAATTTGAGCACAAACTGTCACAAAAACTGCAGTTCTGACACCTGCTACATAGCACAATAGATGAATAATATTCCTGGAGGCGCTTGCAGTGTCGAGAGAATACTTTAAAGATGCAGTCGTCGAGTTTTGGTCGAAAATTCAGAAACGATGTCTTCGTTTGCCGCAGCAGCTGTTTCATTTTTTTCAATACCTAACAAAACCAGCTGACATTCATACGGTAGCAGGGGCGTAACGAGGGAGGGCAAGGAGACATAATTCCCCGGGCGTCGAATCGCAACGGGAGAGCCGAATGACCGCAGGGGCGCAAAAAGTCCCAAACAATGTCACAAGTACTTTCTTCAATGCAGTACATTTGCTTCCTAAAGACCTCAAATTCGAACATGGTGGTGCCAAACTTGCTTCTTGTCCCGGGCGCTGTCTAACCTCGTTACGCTCCTGCAACGGTCGTGTGTCATGCACCTTCGATAGGGTGTGAGTATCCTCATCACACTGGAGAAGCTTGCTTAGCATGTGGCTGTCGGAACTCCTACATTTAAGCCCGCGCTCAGCAGCAAGTATATGGTGAGAAAAGCTGCTTTATACTTCCAAAACCATTTCAAAAACTGGTCCAAATTCATACGGGTGTTTTCATTTGAAGATATATCGGGAAGCTTTCATGAGACAATGCTTTTCACAGTGGTAGTTTCAGCATCGAGAAGATCTTCAATGATATTTTTGGTAGTTGAATTGACTAAAGAGTAAAGAGGTTGTAACTCTTCCTTGTCGAGAAGGCAATTCGACGCTGGCGAAAGAACACGCAAAGATTTGATGAGAGACATATAAAACTCCGAAAACCGTTGGCTAAATTCGCTCTGAATAGTATCAATGATTCCAAAGTAAGATGCTTTCAAATTCAAACTCTCACTTTCATTGTGAATTCCGATGTGTTTTGTTATGAATGACGTCCTCTCTGAATCGAGATGAAAGTGACTTTTTTCGCTGGTTCAGAGGGTGGGGTGTAGTTTCGCTTGTTTAGAGGATGGGATAACTGTAGCTTGCTTGCGCCACACACTAAGTACGGAATACGCGCTACCTGCATTTTATGCTGACTTATGCTAATCCAGAGGTGTGCAACCTTTTACTATTGCCGGCCGCATTATTTTTATTTATATGAAGTGCGGCCGCCAATTAGTTCGAGTTATATTTATGAGATACGTTTAATTAAACAATAGGTTTTATCCGGTATATTTCATTTACCTGTGCCTTAAAGTATAAAGAAATGTCAAACGTTTTAACGAATTTATTAAAAGAAAAGTTTCCAAAGCAGATTTTTACTCATCGTGTCGACTGATTTTCTTGCCTTGTGTTTGTTTTGCTTCAATATACGCCAGCACTACCGCCAAACCTTGTATTTTAAATACATGTGGACGGCTGCAAATTTCATTATCGAAGGCCGCGTGCGGCATTACGGCCGCAGGTTGTGCACCGTTGTGCTAATCTGTGCTACAGTGATCTATACACATGCTGAAGCATTTCTACGTCAGGCACAGAATTGCCGAACCTTTTTTGATCAACTTCCAATTCGCGTACATTATCCTACTGGTTTTGATTTGGCTATTGCAAAAAGTTCTGTTTGACTACAAGTAGAGCTAAGACCAGTCTGATGTTCCCTCTAAGATGCGCAACTGCGCAGTACCACCAAATCATTTGCGCAGTGAAATCTGATTCTCGTACACTTGCAACATTCCAAAACGTAGGAAGAGCAAGAAAACAAGAAGCTATTTGAAATAAACGTGTAGGCCCTACTTTGTTCATATGTTCATAAGACTTTATGCTTATCGCAGATTCTAATAATTCACGAAATTTGTGGTTCATTTAGAATTCTGGCAACTCAGCTTTAAAATATTCATGCTCACTAAAACCAACATTTTCTAAAATTTTCTTAGAGGGAATGCTGGCTAAGACTTTATATTATAACATTACCATAGCCAGCTTGCTAGTGCCATGGCGTTCGCGCTAACAGAGACTGCAGAAACGGTTCAAAAGACTGTCTCCAGTGACTGTGACGTCACAAATCGAAACTGTTACAAGTGTGGACATACAATTTATTTTGTAACAATAAAGTTACCTTTCAACGCAACGTGCGGTGATGTTGCGAGTTGGCATAACGATTAAACAGATTGAAAATAAGCATTTGCAAAATTGATTAATTTTTTAACGCAACGTATCATCAGCAGGTGCAAGCTCGACGTTAGGACCAGGTGAGGTTTTCCGAGTTTGAATCATTTAGGGGGAACAAAAGAAATTTGGGGGGCACTGCCTCCGAATGCCCCCCCCGTGGCTGGCCTGGAGCTGGAGTGCTGAATTTAATTTGTTTGCGAGCATTTATTCTGGATTCTATAGCGTGTGAATCTTTTCGCATTTTTTTTGTACTAACACATGTTATATCGAGTCTGACCTCGGATAAACAGCTAAAAAATGTCTATCAACAGAAAATCTAATGCACTTTGTTATCCTTGCTTTGTGATATTACGCAATGGCCCACTACTGCGTACCAAAGCAAAATGGAGCTCTGGTGGGAAAGATGAAAACTGTATAGATCTTTCAAAAAAAGCAACGCAATACGTTTTAACCTTTTTTAATATTTGATTTTACAGTACTTGATATTATTTGGGTTTTACTTGAGTCTTTAAAACGTGGTTTCTTTTTGTCGCATGTACGCATATACTCTGTTTGAACAACTTCGAATCGAATGGTTGTATGTTATAAATCCCTACAGAGGTATTTTGTGCCTCTTCTACTGGGAATATCCTTTCAAAACACTGACAAACGACTGTTAATTTGCTAAAACGGGTTCGCAAGGTTTTCCATCATAGACATCGGAGTTAACCATTACATGTTTAGTCACAGCCTTCAGGATCTATCCTAAAGGCAGTTTTACTGAAAAGTTTCAACCATTGTAAGGTAAGTTTAGAAAAAATTCCCAACCCTGCATTCCAACGACTAAAGTCGTGAGCCACTCGTCGGAAATCTCTTTGCTGATCGGCTTGCAACATGTACATAATTTTCAACAAGAGAATAGCAAGTTCTGCAAACAGAACATTACCATACAAAACTTTGATATACCTGGCACATATCTTTGTGAAGGCCTTACTTCAGGAACAAAGATTGCGTTTGAGTCTCCAACTCCTTCACTCCCGCCACCCCTATAAGCTTGACCCTGTATTTCTTCATCGTCTTCGCTTGCCTCTATGCTTGGAATCTCCGCAATGGGAGCGGCTGTGGCAGGACGAGGACCATCTGTCTGGGTGCATGATATGTGTGTGCACCCGTCTTGCCCGTTGCAGGTGCATCGATACCTGGCACCGTTCTCCTTAAGACTATAAAAACGTTCTCCTCTTCTGTAGCTCACGCTCGTTGCTTGGCAAGTTTCCTGAACACCTGAAACAAGCGCGTACATGCCCAAATTACTTGCTTTCTGCGATTTTCAAAATTAAATAGAACAAGCTAAATTGCAAGTTTGTTAAAAAACAAACATTTTCACTGCAGTGTTGAACAGTATGCTTTAGATGCTCAAAGTCCTATTTTTTCAAGAAAGGCTAAACATCACAGGGTTATCCTTGCTCAAGCACGGTGATGCTAACTTTTAAAGACTTCAAACAAAAATCAAGAAGTTGAGATTAATGTTTTGATTCTTGCAGTAACATATAACAACTAGTTCAATTTTGTTGAACGAAACCCACTGAGGAGAGCATACAAGAGTGTAGATGCCCATCACGGGAGTCAGAAGGGGGTTTAGTGGGGACCTTCCCCTCTAGACTTTAAAATTTGATATTTTCCTATTCATTTCTTTGAAGAATAGTATTTTTGTGTTAGTTTTGAATTGGTAAAATGCAATTTCACTATGGTTGCCCCCCCTAGGAAAATGCTTTTGGTCACCACCTGAAAATCATGAACTATGGGCTTCCGCTGGAAAAAAATCCTCCCGGCGCACAACAACACATAATGATAAATCAGTGGTTCCTAAACTGGGGGGAAATTACTCCCCAGGGGTAATATGCGATTCTTCGGGGGGTAATGCGGAACTAAAACCACAATTTTGTTCTATATTATGAGCGATCACTGCGAAATATTGTGGGTAATAAGACCTAATCTCTACCTCGATTTGGGTAACGGCTTGAAAAAGTTTGGGAATCACTGTGATAAATGATTGGTGGTTTTGCCTCCCAACAATGAAAACTTGGCAGTGCGACTAGTAGAATCTAACTGATTAAAATTTCGCTGTTACGATTTGCCAACTACACAGATGAAACCAAATAGTTAATCTGTGTTCGAACCGCTTTGAAGACATCTACTGATCCTTACCGATATGTACGTGAGTGACTATTCATAACCTTTTTTACCGGGTGAAGTTACACAATACAAAAATAGGAATGGTTTTGATTCGCTTACTTCGATTTTAATAAAAAAGGTAAAGCTTGTAAATAACGATGGTGTGAATATCGACTCCTTGTCTGGGGACAGCGCCGGTCCTTAACCGATTGCTTCCAATCGGGCCCCGCGCTATGCCCACTAACCTACACAAACTTACACTTTCTATTTAAGCTGCTTATGTAGTGCCAGCGCGGGGCACACGCAGTATTTTTTAATCGTGGGAACCGTTGCCAGCGATAACCAAAGTGAACTGCGCGGTTTTAACACCCTCTTTCATTAGAATTCGTTCTGTAGAATCGTAACAATGGTCATTGTGTTTCGATAATGTGTGGTCTAGTTTTTAAGTAGCAGCTAGTTAAAGGCAGACAATGCTTGAGTTTTGAAGCTGTTTTCTGTTTCAGTTGTAAGGCTTACAAAGCGTTTCGTACTTGGCAGGTCAAGGTTTAATAGTTGCTGCAACATACGGTTCGATCGATAGTTGTTACTGTTTCAATAGTTACGGCCAATTGTTTTCTGAAGGTTAAGTTTAGTTCGTAATTTAAAATGTGTGTTGCTCAGTCGGTCTTTAAATAGCGTCATTCGTTTTCTTTCGTAGAGATCTGATAAGGCAGCCGCTTCCCCTAATTTGTTTATTGCCCTCAGCATTTGCTTGACCATCCCCGTTACTGTGACATCCGGTAAAAGGAGTTTTTCTAGCCTAATAATAATTAAAACTAATTTGAGAAAATCAATCCAACAAGAGCACCTAAATAATTTGGCGATTGTGTCCATTGAATCCGAAATTCGTAGAGGCTTAAACTTGGACAAAATTCTGGGGAACTTTGCTAATGTTAAAGCACAAAAATAAGTTTATCTTAGCAAATGCATTTTCCTTATCGTAGACTGCAAAGAGCCTAAAGCAGGGCTGCGAATGCGGAACTCAAATTTCAGGCTCTGGCTCCAGCTCCAGACATCTAAGGTTTTTGGTTGCAGACCTGGCTCCAACATCCAGAAACTTTTGGCTCCGATTCCAAAATGATTTAATCAACTGAAAACTAAAAAATTGTCTTGTTTGTACACTTGTATTAATACAGCAGCATAGATGAGATGTTGCGAAATGATGCGTTTACTGGATAGCGGGACATGTGCAAAAAAGTTTGAGAAGCCCTGATCTACACACAAAGGAGCATGGGCGCCGGAAAGATTTTTTCCAGGGGAGGGGAATAGTAGATTTTGCCAGGTGGTGGCCAAACGCATTTTTCCAGAGTGGGCCAACAGTTCATTTTCATTTTACCAACTAAGAGACAAACCAGGAAAATGTCAAGTTTCAAAATCCAGGGGCGGCTTGTTGTCACGCTTTTTCGTGTGTTGATGTTATGTTGCTAAGTTGTGATATCTTTATCATTGCTGGCTGATCATATCAAGCATGTTATTAATTTCATTTGAAACATGGCCAATTGGCCTGACGTACCCGCGGTAGGTACCTGGCCAGAGAGGAGGTATTGAGTGTAGTAACTCATGGGTTTATTGGGTGACATGGAGATGACCATGGAACGGACATGGAAAGTCCCTACCTGAGAGGTGAAACTGGGTGGCATGCCTCCAGACACTCCTAGATTGGCATTACCCCTTCAGGCCTCGCTCTTTTACATCACTCATGATTTCTATTATTATGATTTGAGGACCTTCCTCAAAAATTTCCGCACACGCCACTGAATGGGGCCCCGCAAAAGTGTTTCCAATCGGGCCCCACACTTGCTAAGGCGAGCCTGTCAGTGGGGGTCAGTAAGGCTCAGAAAAACGTCGAGGATTTACAAAAAGAATCTGGTGATTACTTTTTTTCAATTTGCAGCAGCAGTCACGTGGTGTTGATTGTAGGTTAGAGTTAGACTGACTGATGCAGTGTATCTAGCATACTACAGCATAGCAAGGGAAAGTGTCAGCTTTACCAACCATCACAGCCTTTTTTAACTGAAAAGTGTACTCTCAACACCGATTACTTATAGGTTGCATGCGTTGTTGGAAGATTTTTCGAAGTATGAAGTAGAGATGGCACGGGCTGCTAACAGCCCAGTCTTCGGGCCGTTCGCTAAAGTTTTGAAACAGTCCGCTAACAATTTTTTAGCAGTGACGTCATTCCGGGCCGCTATGGGCCGCTGCAGTCTGCTCGCCGAAGATTTTTGTTTTTTGCAAAGTTTCAAAATATAATAACGAACTTTTTTTCTGCTGTTCTTTTCATTTTACGATTATGCCAACGTTCCGTTTCACTTGTTTCCACGCAAATGAGTGAACCATGTAATGAATCAACCAAAGCAACAGACACTTTCATTTATATTGTGTCGCCGAGGTTTAGGTTTAGGACAAGTATTCCCAAACTTTCTCTGGAAATGTACCCCTTCAGCATTTCGTTATATGAACATGTACATCTAAAATTTCTTATGACAAAAAGGCCGAGGAAAATAACAAAAATTAATTACCAATATAAGCGTATAATTATTTTGAAAATATTCACTGACGTAGACCTATATATAAATACGAGTATTTCCAAATGAACAATATGTAAACATATGTAAACATAATTTTTCCCTTCTATTGCTAACCTTAAATGTACCCTTTAAGGTAAGATAATCTATCCTTAGGTGTACATGTACCCCAGTTTGTGAACCCTTGGTTTAGGATGAGGGGTTGCGGTTTAAGGCAGGGGTCACTAAACTTTTTAAAACTAGGAGCTATTTCTTGGTTCAAATTCATGCGAAGGGCTATAAGTTTAATATAGGCTACAGAATTTTCAAATAAAAATTTGCACAATTTGTCTTCATATTATGTTACCATTAATAATAAAAATTAAATATATTTATCAATGTGAAGACACTGATCATGTTTATGCTGTTGTCAGAACAGGCCTATGGGCGACCCATGTGGTCCGTACGGGCGACCTGGTGCCTGCGGGCACAATGTTGGTGACCCCTAGTTTAGATTTAGTATGCTACTAGCAAGCGTAGTGCAGCCTAGGCCTAGTGCACTCTTGTCATGCATTAGGGTCACGTTAAGGTGACGGACGAATAAGTTTTTAAAATTGAAGGTCCACTGACGGACCTATAGCCACTACCTCTTATGATTACATGGTTTAGTGTCCAAAGAACAATGAACTGAAAACATGTTGTTACTTTGCATTTGAGACTACTTTATATTACGGGCCTGTCCGGGCCAGAAAATAAGTTGTGGTTTAGCATGAACGGGCCGGGCGGTTTCTTGTTAGCTCCGAGCGGGTCGGGCTGCAAAAGTGCTGGCCCGTGCCCAGGGCCGTCACCAAAGGGAGGAGCAGTGGTGCCCGGCCCCTCCATTTCAAATCGGTGACCCCAATTACCGTTTGGCCCACCGGTTGCTGCATACATTCAATACTGCATTTTAAAAATGTGGGCCCCCTTCTGGTTTTTCCCCCCCTGCTGCTAAACCCTGGCGACGGGCCTGCCCGTGCCATCTCTAGTATGAAGTTCATCGAACGATGGTACAGTTTTAAAAAAGTACGTGCAATTCAGAAAATACACAGATTGTTATGATTACGCTCTCATAAGTTTAACGAACAAGTCTTCTGATCAAGGGAAACCTTTAGCTTATTGGAGATTCAAACAACGTTTTAAATATTTTTGTTAGTAAAAATAAGTTCTTTACAATATATTTATCTTCAGGTGAGTCTACAGCTATAGAACTTTGTTCTCAAGACAATTCTAACTTTCAGCGCAGATCAACAAGTTCGTTCATTAAGCATATTAATTAAATGTACCTTGCCCGGCAGCATATCCGATGACCAGCAAGCACACTGCGGAAAGCAACATAGTGAGGCAGCTCAACTAAGCAGCAACTACGCCTGCAAACAACTACAAAAATACAGCTCAATTTTTTCCGTCTAGTTTTGCAGACATAGTGACACTTTTCACTCTAGATAGGCCTGCTTGGTCATCTGCACAACCTGCTTTCTTCCGAAAAAACACTACGTTTTGCAGTTAGATTTCATTACCTTCTAATCGCGTAAACCGTAAAGGCTCGTGTCACAAGCATCGCTTTGCTTTTGACCACGCGTTATCTAGTTGAGCTCACAGCATCTACAAAGCAATTCTGCGTCCTGGTGCAGGTTTTTCATTGCGAAATCCTTGCCTGGTGTTTTTGTAGGAGCGATAAACAATGCTTCACAACGTTCAGGTTTGTGCGGTATACAAACAGTATTTCTTACTGCCTTACAAGTTCAAACAAGTACTTTCAACGTCATGCTAAGCAGTTCGTTATTCCTCCATCTTGTCGCAAGAAAAAACAGAGAACAACCTGAAAACAGAGATTTTTATTTTCACTATACAAGGTGCTAAACACACGGAACAAGCAGTAAGCTTTGCCTGGTCTCGTGTTTATAACCATTTCGACGACTTGTTTTTTTGGAGAACTTCTTCCCTTGTTTTTGTGCGCAGCGGCTGCTGAGCAACATGCTAACTTCAAAGTAAACGAAACCGCTTGTGCTTGCCTGAACAAGATCGTCAGACATGTGGCAACATCTACACTCAACCTCTTCCTATTTCGAGGCCTGGCAATGTAATAAAGATGCAATTGATATCAACTGGTAAGCCACAGTACGTATTGGTCGGGCGCAATGATGGCAACGTTCATGAGAACGATCTGCTATGAACCACCCATAAACTACAGCAGTAAAAAACGGTAAACAGCGCATCAACAAGAAACAATTTCTATTGTTTTTTGCTTTGTTTTCTTGTTGTTTTTTTTATAATCACGCGCGGTGGTATGGTGAAATGACGTCTGCAAAAAAGCGACACAGACTGTCACTCTGATACAGTTCGGTCATTTTCAGTGCAACGCAGCTGCTGTCTGCATTTGTATCTCATCTCGTACGCGAGATAGGTAACCGTGAAATTTGGAACGATGTTCCACTTTAAAACACAAAGCTGATCCTTCGCCATTTCGAATTTTACAAAATGTTTCGCGACAACTTTTTGGCTTGAAATGACTTGCAAGTTCTTGGAATGTCAAATCTCTTTCCAGGGCCGTCGCCCGCGGGGGGCCAGGGGTTCCCTCCCCCATATAAAATCTGTTCTCCCATTTCATGATTGGTCCCCCGCTTGCTGCATACATCCAATGTTGAACTTAAAAAATGTTCCCCCTCATCAGAAAGGCGATAAAGCCGAAAAAACAGCAAAATTTTTGAAACCGATTTCCTATTTTTTTTAATTTGCTGATTGATTCAACTTCGTGTGGAGACTAGTTACATGAAGGCATATATTCATATAAGCACACAAACGTTTGATGGCCGAATTACATACTTGAATTTAAGCTTCTGCGCTCAAATGTAAACTGGCTCACGGAAAAATGAACTAACTAACGTAAAATGACACTCAAAACGACCAAGTACATCATCAGTGGCGCAACTGACGGGGGGACAGGGCTGCGCGCCGCCCCCGCCCCCCCCCTGGCAGGATAAATATAAAAATTGGGCCCCCCTGTTAGCTTGTATTTCGGCATTTAGTATTCTTTTGATTTTTAGGTTTTTGTTTTTAGCGTTTTTCAAAGATTTCTCGGAGTGTTTGCCGGTGATTTTGGGTGTTAGTACAGACGAATCCAGTTAATAGCATAACCAAATTGCCAAGATTTTTGTGTGTTTAACCGGAATATGGGATTATCCTTATCAGACAAATATTCGCAGCTTTGCGGTCTAGCGACACAGTGCATGAGCCCAAAATTCAGTCCCGTCAGCACTGGCGACTTTTGTGGGAGTTTCCCCCCCAAACAAAGCTCCAACCTTAAAATTGAAATGCGAAACACTAGAGATCAGTGGAGTTCTATCAATCAGTATTCTGTTTTGTCCTGCAATTTGTAGGCAGAGCAATACCTGCCGCTGTTACCTAGAATAACATCGCTTGTTCTTTTTGGTGCGTTTGTGAGGCAATATATTTGAGGCGTTTGCGTAAAGCGTAACCATTCATTGCTTGGTGTATTGAATGTGAATTTGGCATATATGCCTAGTTGTATAAACATCCAGAAGTCAGACTTACACATGATCAGCGTAGTGATTACTGTGAAAAACTGTATTATGGCTTGCTCAAGTAGTCTTCTCGGAATTTGTACTGCAAAGAAGCAAGGTACCAGGGTTTTTTAAGATGTTTTAGGGACCCGATTTGGGTCCCTAGAATTGAAAATTGGGTTCCTAGAATCAAAGAAAATTATCATCAGGTCCCTAGAATTAGAGAATATCGGGTCCCTAGAATCAGACAATCAGGTCCCTACAGGTCCATACCGGGTACCTAACATTTTCCTTAAAAAAAACCTGAAGGTACGTTTGGTGCTTACGACCAAAGTTGCACGCTTGCGCAGCCTACTGTTTAGACAGCAAGATGGAGTTAATAGTGTAGTTGGAAGAGTTAATTTACTTAAGCGATCACTGCTAAGCTTGTCCCAACCGAGTGATGCAGTTAGTGGATTATGGATGTTCATGTTAACCATGTTGCGTCCACGTAGGCGGCGGTCTGTCTTTGTCAACATTTATAGCCTATTTGAGATACGACATGTTATTAATCTAAGCCTGTGCATCACGTGATTAACACGTCTAGACATCAGAGAGGTTTATGCACGCTTATTTCGGCCAGTTAAAAGCGCGATGCGCATGCTTTTCAAGAAAAATTCACTTAAGCGCTAATGAAAGAAAACGTTCGTCGCGGCACATTGCTTCGATCGGCCTCAGGTTTCTTTTTCGGTAACAGTGTTTTCATAACTGAACGATAGGCTTGATTCTGATGCCCTGCAATTTTTTTGCTAGCATTTGCATTTCATTACATCTCTTACGAATCGTTTTTAATTCAATGACAATGATTTAAGACCTAATTCCTTTGTTAAGCCCTATTCTCAAGACACGTCTTGAAGTTTATCCTAACATATCTATTGCACTTCGGATTGTGCTAAACTGCCCCGATACTCCTGCCAGCGCTGAAAGGAGTTTCAGCAAACTGAAGCTGATCAAAACCTTCAAGAGGTCTTATATGACAGATTACAGACTGTCCTCATTAGCCATGTTGTCAATCGAAGCTTCATGCGTGCACGCTTCATGTTCATGTGTGCACTCTCTAGATTTGGATGATGTCATGAACGCTTTTTCATGCCAAAACACCCCCTCCAAGCCGTTTTGATACTACTATAATGTGACATTGTTTATGATAGTTTCATGGTTATTGTAATGTAGTATTTTTCATGTGTGCTACTGTCCCACTATACAGTGATTTCTTTTGTTTTGCTGTATGACCACGGTCCGACAGTTGAGTAGCCGTGCGATAGATAAATTACAGCGACGACTGAACCATGACGAATAATAACGCTAATACAGCAACGCTTTAGAAATCTTTTTTTTGATGACCATTAGGGGGGCCCTGTAAGCATTTCGCGAGGGTCCCAGAGTTGGGTTGCTACGGCACTGTTCATACCTATTTGTAATTGGTACAGCTCCATGCTTCGATAAAATTGTTTGGTATTAATTGCTATATGAATGTCGTTTTATCACTGGTGTGGAGAGATCAATGAACTGCGCAAAAAATTTCGTTTTGGACTTACTACATTCGTTTTGTTGTTTACTCAGGCAGTGTCCAGAATCTACCCCCATGTCTCACCATTAATCAAGCATTTGGTGCTTAGAAGTGGAATTAATTTAGGAGTTAATTACCAAGATTAAGGCGCCGAACCACTTTGGGGGCGGCGAAAAGTCTCAACAATGTCATCATTACTTGTTTCAATACAGAACATTTGCTTCCGAAAGACGTCAGGTTCAAACACGGGGCGCCAAACTTGCTTCCTGTCCCGGGCGCCATCTAACCTCCCTGCGCCCCTGAGAGTGGTGGGTCTTACAACAAACCCTAAACTTACATTACCCAGTCACAAGTCACTGATGGGTATCAATTTTAGATAGAATATGTTACATGAAAACGTGAAATTCTACTTCAAAGTCATTTCCCCAATTGAAGCTCATTACATCACCCGACAAATATTTTCTGTTTTTGTGGAATAACGTATATGCATTTTTAGGATCTCATTATTGCGTACCCAAACAGTGGCCAATGGGCCCCCTTCAGCTAAGTTTGCCCCCCCTGACCCAAACCTCTAGTTACGCCACTGTACATCATCTAAGTAGACCTTTGCCACTAACTAAAGGTTCTATGCACAGGTACTGGATGGGTTTGGCAGCTTAACTTGGGAATGTTATCATCAGGGTTGCCAACTCTTCCTGCAAAAAATATTC